>JAEEGL016824274.1_pt1 | contig 25713 bp, 28 predicted proteins | sample 9134231 | NCBI WGS metagenome assembly JAEEGL01 (sample SAMN16246548, study PRJNA631951) | gut metagenome | biome: gut microbiome; feature: rumen; material: fiber-attached | host: Bos | place: Iran: Karaj | collected 2018-10 | reverse complement strand
CTTATTTATGTCAGGAAAGGGAAATGATAAATACCGTTTATAGGGATAATGTGATAGTGAGTGATATTGGAATCGGGCTTTGACCTTAAAGGAATGGAGTAAACTCGGTTGCTTTTTTTGTGTGATTTTTACAACTGATACCATATTGTTCTTGACAAAACGCTTCCAAATGGCACTGTGCATACACAGCACCGCAAGGTGCTATTCACAGCGCCAGCCGGCGCTATTCACAGCCCCTGTCGGCGCTATTCACAGCACCAGCCGGCGCTATTCACAGCCCCTGTCGGCGCTATTCACAGCACCAGCCGGCGCTATTCACAGCCCCCTCACCCATAACATCGGCGCATCTTTTGCGCCGATGTTATGGGTGAGGGGAGCCTGCTGCTTCGCAGCATCCAAACCCAAGCCACAAACCCGCAACATGCAAGCATGAGCGGGTTTGTGATTTGGGTTTGGTTTGCTGTGAATAGCAGACAATAGGTCAAATTGTTCAAAAACTTCCAAAAAATTCTTGAAATTTCACAATTTTCTTGTTACAATATATTAAATTGAGAAAAATATTAACGGAGGAGAGAAGTATGAGCAGTGTTCAGTTATTGGATAAGACCCGTAAAATAGGTAAATTATTGCATAACAACAACTCAAGCAAGGTCGTCTTTAACGACATCTGCAAAGTAATGAAGGATATTCTCAATTCAAATATTCTTGTTATCAGCAAAAAGGGAAAGGTATTGGGCGTTGGTAATCTTGCGGGGATAGAACCGATAGAGGAACTTCTGCAGAATAATGTCGGAGGATTTATCGACAGTATGCTCAATGAACGTCTTCTTGCTGTTCTTTCCACCAAAGAAAATGTTAATCTTGCAACTCTCGGTTTTGAAAGGACCGACATAACAAAATTCCAGGCAGTCATCACGCCCATCGAGATAGCGGGCGAAAGACTCGGCACTCTGTTTGTGTATAAGTGCAACGAACAGTATGATATCGACGACATCATACTCTGCGAGTACGGTTCGACCGTTGTGGGACTTGAAATGCTTCGCGCGGTCAATGAAGAAAATGCCGAAGAATCCAGAAAACTTCAGGTAGTGAGAAGTGCGATCGGAACACTTTCATTCTCCGAAATGGAAGCCATTACTCATGTATTTGATGAGTTAAACGGCATGGAAGGTATTCTTGTTGCATCAAAGATTGCCGACAGAGTGGGCATAACACGCAGCGTTATCGTTAATGCCTTAAGAAAATTCGAAAGTGCGGGCGTTATCGAATCAAGATCTTCCGGCATGAAGGGTACTTACATCAAAGTTCTTAACGATGCCGTATTCGATGAGATCGACAAGCTCAAAAAAGATAACGCATAATCGGAAAATTTTAAACGGTTAATAATTGATTATTTCTGCCGATATATAATGTACCAAAGGATTGCATTACGACAGATAAAGGGACTTATCAATATATAGGTCCCTTTTTTGTTTGTTATGTCAACCTACATGTTGTGGGATTATGTAAAACTCACCACAACATTATGTGTTTTTTGAGAAAATTCTCTTGTGTTTTTTCTTGTTTACACTATAATAAAATAGAGTGGGTAAATTGTGTGTTATTACAACATCTTGTATGTCACGCTTTTTACGGAAAGGACTGTCAATGATCAAATCAAACGCTTTTGATTATATCAACGTGCTTGATAAAGCGGCCGACGCTTCGTGGTTAAGAAATGAAGCGATCGCAAATAACATTGCCAATGTCGATACTCCCGGATATAAGAGAGAAGACATCACGTTTCAAAAAGAACTCAAAAAGGCTTTAAAGTACAACGATTTTGAGACGATGGACGCTAAAGTTTCCCATCTTAAAACGAGCGAGTTAAAGCCCAGGACGTACAATGATTACGACGGGTTCTCTTACAGACTTGACGGCAATAACGTTGATATCGAAACCGAAAACGCAATGCTTGCCAAGAACCAGCTTATGTACGAGGGGCTTGTGAACAGTATCAATCAGGAATTCGCAAACCTTAAATCGGTTCTTAAGTGATCATATAAAGGAGGCAGCCAATGAGTGTATTTACATCTTTTGACATTAATGCATCGGGTCTTACGGCCCAGCGTTACAGAATGGATATCATTTCCGAAAATGTGGCAAACGCCAATACCACAAGGACCGAAGACGGAACGCCTTACGTACGTAAGGTTGTGACCTTCGAGGAAAAGGACGGTCAGACTCCGTTTTCAAGAGTCATGAACCACGAGCTTGACAGATATTCCGGAAAAGGCGTTAAAGTATCGGGCGTTTACGAGGACAAGGTTACCGAGATGAATATGGTGTACGATCCTTCGCATCCCGATGCCGATGAAAACGGATATGTAACTTATCCCAATGTAAATATCATCACGGAGATGACGAACCTTATCGATGCATCCCGTTCTTATGAAGCCAACTCAACGGCGTTCAACGCCACGAAGTCGATGGCCATGAAGGGACTCCAGCTCGGACAGTAAAGCCGTGACGCCGGAGATAAATCGCAAAAAACGGGAATGATAAGACAAAAAGAGGTAGGACACTATGGATATTAATTCTTTGCTCGGCGTAGCGTCGATGACAAACGAAAACGTCAAAAAAGCCGATCAGGTGGGCAGGGTTACAAAGACAAACAACATCTTTGACACCATGCTCAATTCCGCGTTGGATAACATCAATTCCACGAACAGCCTTCTGTCGGATGCGGAAAATGCTGAGATCAGCTTTGCACTCGGAGAGACCGAGAACACGCACGATCTTATGATCGCACTTCAGAAGGCGTCAACCGCCCTTCAGTATACGGTCGCGATCAGGGATAAATTTCTGGATGCATACAAAGAGATAATGCAGATGCAGATTTAACGGAGTAGGATATGGAAAAGGTTCTTGAGAAGATCAAAGAGATCTGGGGTAAAATTGTAGACTGGTGGAACAAATTCGATTCCAAACAAAAGACGACGGTGATAGCGATAGCATTCGCCGTGTTGCTTGCGTTTGTGGGGCTGTATGCACTTTTATCGAATCCGAATTATACACTGCTCGATCAATACGAGGATGCGAAAACGGCGTCCGATGTTGTGAGCATACTCGAAGAGAACCAGATCAAATACAAGACAAGCGATGACGGTACCAGAATAAGCGTACCGAAAAAAGACCTTTCCGCAGCGAACCTTGCACTCGGTTCAAACGGTATCGTAGCTCCGGCTTACGACATAGAAACAGCTCTTTCGGGCGGATTTACCGTTACGGAAGCAGATAAGCAGCTTAAATATCAAAGACACCTTGAGGATAAGCTTTCAAGAGATATCGTAGCAACTTTCGGCCCGATAAAGGCCGCAACGGTATGGATCAAGCTGGCTGAAAACGACGGAACTTTATTGTCCAAGAAAGAGGAATCCTCCTGTTCCATAACACTTACGCTTGACGGTGAATTCGGCCCGGACAAGGCCGAGTACCTTGCAAAGGCGGTAGCGGGAGCACTTAATTTCCCCAATGCCGACAAAGTCGTCATCCTTGACAATGAAGCCAATCTTTTGTATGCGGGCGGAGAAGATACTTCGATTGCCGGAAACGCAAGTTCTCAGCTCGGAGTCAAAGCCGAAGCCGAGAATCTTATGAACAATAAGATCAACAGTGTTCTGGTCGGAACGGGTCAGTTCGGCGTTGTAAGGGTTGCAAGCAACCTTGATATCGACTTTTCAAATACAGAGAAGACACATCACGAATATACTCCCGCCGAAGGTCAGTCGCAGGGCCTTTTGGGCGAAGAAGAATATTATACATCCGAATCGTCGGGCGGTGGCGGCGGAGTTCCCGGAACCGATTCGAACACCGAGACCACACATCAGTATGCCGACAATTCGTATTCAAGTTCCACGATAGAGGAATATTACAGGAAATATCTTCCCACGGAGGATATCGAGCATACAAACATTCCTTCGGGAGTGATCAGATATGCCAATTCGTCGGTTGCTGTATCATCCATCAATTATATCCTGGTAAAAGAAGACGATGTTAAAAAGCAGGGTCTTCTTGACGGCATCACATGGGAAGAGTACAAACTTGCCAATTCCGAAAAACGTCAGATAGCCGTCAGCGACGAGATGGTGACGCTTGTATCCAATGCATCGGGTATCGCTCCGGAGCGCATCAACATAGTTGCTTACGAAGAGAATGCTTTTTCGGACAGCGAAGGACTTCCGGTCGACGCTACCGACATAATACAGATCGTGCTCATAATTCTTATTCTCGCGCTTCTTGCGATAGTGGTAATAAGAAGTATGAGAGGCGAGAAGACCGCCGAGCAGCCCGAAGAGCTTTCGGTTGAGGGCCTGCTTCAGTCAAATCCCGAACCTCAGCTTGAAGATATCGAGCTTGAAGAAGCTTCCGAGACAAGGAAACTTATAGAAAAATTCGTAGACGAAAATCCCGAAGCGGTCGCAAACCTCTTAAGGAACTGGTTAAACGAAGAATGGGGCTAATGGAAAATGCCAAGACAGTATGAAGAAAAGATAAACGGCTTACAAAAAGCGGCAATTTTATTGATCGTATTGGGACCCGAACGTTCCGCTTCCATATTTAAACATCTCAAGGAAGAGGAGATAGAGGAACTGACGCTTGAAATTGCCAATACAAGAAGCATCACCCCGCAGCTTAAGGAAGACGTATTGAGTGAGTTTTATGAGATCTGCCTTGCACAGCAGTATATCGCGGAAGGCGGTATCGGATATGCAAGGGAGTTGCTCGAAAAAGCGCTCGGCTCCGACAAAGCGATCGATGTCATCGGAAAACTTACGGCTTCGCTTCAGGTTAAACCTTTTGAATTTGTAAGAAAGACGGATGCATCACAGCTGCTTAACTTTATCCAGGACGAGCATCCTCAGACCATTGCACTTATCCTTTCGTATCTTTCACCTCAGCAGTCGGCTCTTATCATATCGGCACTTCCTCCGGACAGACAGTCCGACGTTGCAAAACGTATTGCCGTTATGGACAGAACGAGCCCCGAAGTTATCAAGGAAGTGGAAAAAGTGCTCGAATCAAAGCTTGCATCACTCATCAATCAGGACTACACGATCATCGGTGGTGTAGATGCGGTCGTAGACATTTTGAATACCGTAGACCGCGGTACCGAAAAACATATCATGGAGACTCTCGAGATCGAAGAGCCCGAACTTGCGGACGAGATCAGAAAGAAGATGTTCGTATTCGAAGATATCCTTCTGCTCGAAGACAGAGCGATCCAAAGAGTGCTGCGTGATGTCGACAATAACGACCTTGCGATCGCGCTCAAGTCGGCCAACGAACAGGTTCAGACCGCTATATTCAACAACCTTTCAAAGCGTCTTGCCGTAATGATAAAGGAAGATATGGACTTTATGGGTCCTGTTCGTATGAAGGATGTTGAAGAAGCACAGCAGAAGATAGTAAATATCATCAGAAAACTTGAAGACTCGGGTGAGATCGTTATTTCCCGAGGCGGAGGAGACGAAATAGTTGTCTAATGTTTATAAGGCAAATTTCATACAGTTCTCCCCGGAGAACACCAAAGTCATAGACTCCAACAGCCTTGTAGCCAAACGGTTAGAAGGCTTTTCGGGTGTTTTAAGGGAAGTCGAGCCGGGTCTTGATATGCAGGGCGACTATGCGGATGAAGACGGAAATTCCGTCGATCCCGTTGCAATGGCGGAGCTTCTGGCCGACAGGGACGATCCGGAAAAGCAGGAAGAACCGGAACCCGAAGTGCCCGAAGAAACAGCCGAAGATATAGAGAAAATGAAGCAGGATGCCCTGGATGAGATAGAACAGGTAAAGGCTATCGCGAGGGAAGAGATCGAGAATTTAAGAGCCGATGCCAAAAAAGAGGGCTACGAAGAAGGCTATAACGAGGGCAAAGAACGGGCCGAAACGGAGTATGCCGAGAAAATGGCGGCGCTCAAAGAACAGGAAGAGAACTTAAACAGAGACTATAATGAGCTCGTCAAAGCACTTGAGCCCAAAATGGTAGATGTCATTACAGGTGTATATACAAAGGTTTTCGGTGACAATTTCTTTAACCAAAGAGATGTCATGGTCGTGCTTATCTCAAAAGCATTAAGCAGTCTCGGGATCAATGAGGAGATCATTATCCATGTAAGCGATAAGGATTACAATATGCTCCTCGGCGTCAAACAGCAGATATTTGAATGGACCAATTTCACCAAAGAACCCGAGATCCGTCCCGAAGAGAGTTTAAAGCCGGGTGAGGCAAGGGTAGAGACTCCGTATGGGATCATGGATTGCGGGATAGATACGGAATTAAAGGAATTATCAAGAGTACTTCATGTTCTTTCATATGAGGACCGGTAATGTTACTTGAAAGCGATATCAATTTTCAAAAATACAAAGAACTGGAAACCCGCCCGTTCTATAAATCTCAGGGCAAGATCGCCAATGCCGTGGGCCTTACCATTGAAAGCTACGGCCCCGATGCCAAGATGGGAGATATGTGCACCATATTTTCAAAGACCGGGGACAAGAAGCTTGCGATAGCCGAAGTAGTCGGATTCAGGGACGGGAAAACGCTCCTGATGCCGTACAGTAATGTTGAAGGCATAGGCATAGGCTGCGTGGTCGAAAATGACAATCACCCTCTGGAAGTGCTGGTGAGTGATGACGTTTTGGGATTATGCCTTGACGGTCTGGGAAATCCGCCGGACGGTGTGGAGATCAAGGGAGCGGCATATCCGCTCGAAGCGCCTCCGCCGGATCCGATGTCCAGAAAGATAATAGATGAGGTGCTTCCGCTGGGAGTTAAGGCTGTGGACGGACTTCTTACGATAGGAAAAGGTCAGCGTATCGGTATATTCGCGGGCTCAGGTGTCGGAAAGTCCACACTGCTCGGTATGTTTGCGCGAAACACAAAGGCCGATATCAATGTGATAGCTCTTATCGGAGAGCGTGGCCGTGAGGTCAGAGAGTTCGTGGAACGCGATCTTGGCGAAGAAGGTATGAAACGTTCGGTGCTTGTGATCGCCACGAGCGACAGACCCGCACTTGAGCGTACAAAAGCCGCAAAGACGGCCACGGCGATAGCAGAGTACTTCAGAGATAAGGGTAAGGATGTCCTTCTTATGATGGACTCGTTGACCCGTTTCTCAATGGCACAGAGGGAGATAGGTCTTGCAAGCGGTGAGCCTCCCGTATCAAGAGGTTATCCGCCGAGCGTGTACGCGGAGATGCCGAAGCTTCTGGAGCGTGCGGGCAGGAGTGACAAAGGCTCGATCACGGGGCTTTATACGGTCCTCGTCGACGGTGATGATTTTAACGAACCGATCACCGATACGGCCAGAAGTATTCTTGACGGGCATATCGTACTTAACAGAAAACTTGCCCAGAAGAATCATTATCCGGCAATAGACGTGCTTGCGAGCATATCAAGATGTATGTCGCAGATATGCACAAAAGAGCATAAGAAAGCGGCCGGCCAGGTCAAAAACATCATGGCTACCTACGCCGATGCGGAAGACCTTATAAACATCGGGGCTTACAGAGCAGGGAGCAATCCCGATATAGACGAAGCGATAGACAAGATAAAACTTGTCAATGAGTTTTTGCTTCAGGAAACAGATGAAAAAGAAACCTTCGAGGAAGCAGTAGAGGGGTTGAATGCTATACTCGCATAGTTTTGAAAGGGCTTATAAATGGCAAGATTCAATTTCAGGCTTCAGAGCGTTCTGAATCTTAAGTCAAGACTTGAAGAGCAGCAGAGGATGAACTTTGCGCGCGCAAGGCAGAAACTTGACGAGGAAGAACAAAAACTTGCGGGACTTTACGATCGTAAAGCATTTTACGAGGACGCAGGGCGCACAATGCGCACAAAGGTCCTGGTGGTAAGAGACATTTTAGGCAACGAAGATTCCATAGTGACCATCAAGGAATATATCAGAGAACAGGAAGACAACGTTAAAAAAGCCGAGGAGGCGCTTGAAGCCGAAAGGCTTAAACTCGTGGAGGCGATGAAGGAAAGAAAGACCTATGAGCGGCTCCGCGAGCGCGCTTTCGAAGAATTCATGGCAGAAGAAGCACATGCGGAAGCTGTCGAGAACGATGAACACAATAGTTTCGTGTACGGAAAAAAACAAGCTGAAGTTATGTAGTATCGCGATAATGAGGAAGACTTATGGCTAAGACCGATTCACCCGCAGATGTGGAAAAGAAAAAAATAAAAGAAGAGCGAAAACGGCTTAAGCAGGAAGAAAAGAAGCAGAAGCAGGACATAAAAAAGCGTGCCAAAGAAATTTCCAAGCGAGAAGCCGAGATCGAGGATGAGGAAGATTCCGGAGGCGGAGTTTCTTCTTTTCTTGTAACAACGGTCATCGTTATCGTATGGCTTGCCATTTTGTGTCTTCTTATAAAAATGGATGTGGGCGGTTTCGGTTCCGATATACTGACTCCTCTTTTGAAAGATGTACCGGTCATCAACAAGATACTGCCGTCCGGCGGCGATACCGAGGTGACGGAAGAGAACGCTTACGGCGGATATACAAGCCTTAAGGAAGCGGTAGATTATATAAAGGTTCTTGAACTTGAACTTGAGCATGCACAGGAAGTCAACAATTATGATTCGGATGAGCTTACGCAGCTTCGTGCGGAAGTTGAAAGACTTAAGGAATTCGAAAACATGCAGATCGAATTCCAGCGCATCAAAGATCAGTTCTACGAAGAAGTCGTGTATGCGGATAACGGTCCCGGCCCCGAAGAATATCAGAAATATTATCAGAGCATGGATCCCGCGACCGCCGAGGCTTTGTATAAGCAGGTCGTAAGGCAGCTTGAAGAGGATCAGGAAATCAAAGATTATGCCGCAGCATATGCGGCAATGAAGCCCAAACAGGCAGCAGCGATCTTTGAAGCGATGACCGATGACCTTCAGCTTGCGGCAAGGATTCTCTGGGTCATGGACTCCGATACGCGCGGAAAGATACTCGGAGCCATGGATGAAGAGGTTGCGGCAAAGCTTACAAAAATTATGGACCCCGAGGGTTAAGTTTATAAAAAAACGAACCGATAAATATATTGGGTGTGAGATTACCCTGAAATAAAAAGCACATTGACAACTGAAGAGAGGAGGAACTCAATGACCAGTAACCAGGTATCGAATTCAGCCGGCGCAGGACTTGCGGCCTGGATGAATTCAGCACAGTTTACCGGTAAGGTTGAAAAAGCCGACTTCTCAAGCTTCATGGAGGCTACCGAAAAGAAGATGCCTGCGGAAGAGGTGAAAACGCCTCAGAAGTTAAAGACATCCGATGATCGGAAGGCAGCTGTGAAAAAGACAGAAGCGGTCAAAGAACCCGAAAAGAAGATATCAACCGGACCGGAAGAAAGAACTTCCAGCATTGAGAAGGCGGACTCAAGAGAACCCAAAGATACGGAGGTTGGCACCTTAAAAAGTGCAGTCGAAGGTATCGCAAAGGAATTTGAAGAAGCTTTCAAAGTAACGGAAGAGGAACTGATCGAAGCATTAAACAGTCTCGGATTTAACCTTATGGCACTCTTAAATCCCGAAAATGTAGCCGCTGTAGCGATTGAGCTTACCGGAGCGGAAGGTACGATAAGTCTTGTAACGGATGAAAATCTTTACAAAATGATAGGCGACCTTGAAGCAAAGGTTAACGAAGCGGTAAAAGGACTTACGGATAAGTTGAACGTTGTTCCCGAAGAGTTCTTAAGCGTCATCAATGAAGCTGCAAAAGAACTTCCCGCAAAGGAAGTGACAGCCGATGAACCAAAGCTTATCGAGAACGTATCCGACAAAGGTATCGAGGTTAAGACAAACTTAAATACCGAAGTCAAGGATGAAGAGAACGCCGAAGTTAAAGACGAGCCGACAGTCGAAGTTAAGAACTTCTCGATCCACAACAACGCACAGGCAGAAAACAAAAACTCGGATCTCGCCGGATCGGATGAGAGCGAAGAGATCATTGAAAGACCCGCAGCGGATCACATTGAAAGACCCGAAGCGGCAACATTCATGGAACAGCTTGTTGAAAGAACAAAAGAAGTTTTGAACGCTTCCGAAGTTGATGTTAATTACTCAACGGAACAGACTCAGGCAATAATCGATCAGATCACGGAAAGGATCAAAGTCGAGACTACCCCCGAAACAACCGAGATCAGCTTAAGACTTCATCCCGAATCGCTCGGCAACGTAAGCGTAAGGATATCAGCCAATCACGAAGGCGCACTCACAGCTCAGTTCACAGCCCAGAACGAAAGCGTTAAGGCAGTGATCGAAAGCCAGGCAATAGTTTTAAGAGAAGCACTTGAAGCAAAGGGTGTCAGCGTTGAAGCGGTCGAAGTAATGGTAGGAAGCCACGAATTTGAAAGAAACCTTTCGGACGGCGAGAGAAGAAACGAACAGAGCGGACAGAGACGTTCATCGGTTCGAAGGATCAATCTCGACGCACCCGAAGATGAAACGGAACTTAATGAAGAAGACGTCATCCAGAAAGACATGATGGCAAGAAACGGCAACACGATCGATTATACAGCATAGGAGGAAAGAAAATGGCAGACAATATATCAGCTTTGATACAGGATGGAAAATTTGTCACACAGACAGCATCCCAGATATCTCTCTCCAAAGAATCCTCCAAAGGGGCCTCAAGCCTTGACAAAGATGCATTCTTACAGCTTCTTGTAGCTCAGATGAAGCATCAGGATCCGTTGGAGCCCACAGACAATACCGAATACATTTCACAGCTTGCAACATTCTCCGAACTTGAGGAAATGCAGAACATGACCGCAGGAATGACATTCCAGAGAGCCGGCGCACTTGTCGGACAGGAAGTTGTATGCAAGACCACCAATCAGGTTACGGGCAATACCGAATATGTATCGGGCATAGTCGATTATGTGGTATACGAAAACAACAAAGCATATTTATCGATCAACGAAAGCTTATACTCAATGGACGATGTACATCAGGTTATCGATCCCGAGTACAAAGCGGCATACGAACTCGGAAAGAAATTTGCATCGACGATCGCTTCTCTTCCGGGCGTACAGGATTTAACACTTGAATACGAGGATGCGATAAGCACCCTTAGAAGCACTTACGACGGCATGAATCCTTATCAGAAGAGCTTCTTGAGCGAAGACATCGTAACACTCCTTGGCGAATACGAAGCAAAGATAAAGGAACTTAAACTTGCCGGCGACGCATAAGCGGGAAAGGAAAACTTATGGATATCAACAAAAACAGTTTCCTTTCGATAGAGCAGATTCAAGACACATACTTAAGCGGCAACAATAAAGTCACTCAGAAAAAGCCGGAAATTTCTTTTAACGATATCTTAAAAGAAAAGTCCAAAATAGTCAGACCGTACGAAGAGATAAGATTTTCAAAGCACGCTGCGGGAAGACTTGAAGACAGAAACATTTCACTTTCCGACGAGCAGATGTTAAGACTTAACGACGCCGCAAGAAAAGCTTCTGAGAAAGGAATCAAAGAATCACTGGTTATCGTGGATTCACTGGCTTTCATAGTCAACATTCCCAATAACACAGTAGTTACCGCGTTGGATCGGTCGGAGACCGCAGACAATGTATTTACCAATATAGACGGTGCAGTAATAATTTAGCCGGACCTTTAGGAGGCTAAGACTTCTGACTGACAGATGAAGTCAACTGTATCAAACACAATCCAGGAGGTCACTCATTATGATGAGATCAATGTACTCTGGTGTATCAGGTCTTAAGACCCACCAGACAAAGATGGACGTTATCGGTAACAACATCGCAAACGTTAACACAGTAGCATATAAGTCGAGTTCCATCACCTTCAGTGAGTTGATGTATCAGACAACACAGAAAGCCAGCGGCGCCAATACCTTGACCGGTACGGGTGGTACAAACGCAAGACAGATCGGTCTTGGCGTCCAGTCCGCAGCTATCAGCACAGCGATCGCTTCTCAGGGCGCAACCCAGACAACGGGCAACCCCTTCGATATCTGCATCACGGGAGATTCTTTCTTCATAGTTTCAGACGGATCCGACAATTACTTTACACGTGCGGGTGCATTCAACGTTGACTCCGTAGGTAACCTTGTTATGTCCAGTAACGGTTACAATGTAATGGGCTGGGGTATCGACGATACCACAAATACCATTAAGCAGGATACCGTAGAACCTTTAAGGATCATGAGCGCAGACAAGCTTACATTCGAGCCCGAAGCTACCACAAAGGCATATGTTGCGGGCATAATGGACAAGAATGATGAAGATGCGGCTACCGAAGCGGGCAGAGTTGTTTCTTTAAGCTTTTACGATAACTTAGGTTATTCATACACCGCAAAGATGAGCATTCATTCCACAAACGATGCCGGACAGTATTATGTACAGCTTGACGATGTTCTTTCAAAGGGCTCTGACGGCAAGATGCATTCCATAACCGAAAAGTACGGCGTTGACGATCTTTCACAGATCGTTAAGATCGGCGGAGAACCTTTTGCGGCAAACGTAAGCTTCACCAAGGCTCTTGTTCCTCCCGCAGTTGCCAAAACTGACGGAACGGGTATCACCTATAAAGTGAGCGGAACCGATACAACGTTCGATTTTACTTCCGTAACAGGAACTCCCACATACGCATCCGACGGCACAACAGCCGTTGCTTACACATACGACCTTACAGATGCCGGTGTTCGTGCGGGACTTAAAGATGCATTTATGAATGCATACGGCATGACAGAGGATGATTATAACGAGCTCAACAACATAACCGTTGACGTTTCTACAGCTACCATTACCGTCAACAACAAGAACGTTCAGGGCTCAAGACTTGTATACAACACCAACAACGGTTATTTCGACAATATCGACGGCGGAAAGGAGATCACATTTGATTTTGCAACTTCCGTAACAAGTACAGACGGAACCCTTTACCAGCTTGAAAATTTCGATGACATCACAATGGACTGGTCGGCATCGAATATGTACAATAACTCCGGCACATCCACGATCACCGCGGTAAACGGCGATAAGAACGGTATCGGAACAGGTCGAAAGTTAGGTAATATGAGCGGTGTTACGATCCAGACAAACGGTATGATCTATGCATCGTACGACAACGGTATGACACAGCTTTTGGGCCAGATAGCGGTCGGTGAATTCTCAAACCCCGCAGGTCTTGAAAAAGCAGGCGACAACCTTTACAAGGCAAGCCTTAACTCCGGCGAATTCGACGGTGTCGGTGTTGATATCACTTCAGGCGGCGGATACATGACCACAGGCGTTCTTGAAATGAGTAACGTCGATCTTTCCGCAGAGTTTACCGAAATGATCACAACACAGAGAGGTTTCCAGGCAAACAGCCGTATCATCACGGTTTCCGATACAATGCTTGAAGAACTTGTAAACCTTAAGAGATAATCTTCGGTAATTAAATAATGAGCACTTTCGGGGAACCCGCTTTGCGGGGTCCCCTTATGTGCTTTTTGCGGTTTGGAAATTTTTTGGCTTAAAACCGCCAATTGTTTTAATTGTGTAATTATTCGTTATGGGAGGAGAGGTATGATAGAGGTTACTAAGCTTAACGGAACAAAAATATCTGTTAACGAGGATCTTATCGAGATAGTGGAAGAGACTCCGGACACGGTGATTACATTGTTAACAGGGCGTAAAATTATTGTAAAAGAAAGTAGACAAGAGATTAGAAATCTTGTAAAATCGTATAGAAAGGAATTTTTTGCTGATTAGGCAAAAATACCGGGGGTGAGTATAAATTGGACATAGCTTCCATTTTAGGATTATTACTTTGTTTGGGATTAGTTGTTTTTGGAATCGTTAACGGTGACAACGGGATTGATTTTGGCGCTATAAAGAACTTTATCGACCCTGCATCAGTATTTATCACCATTGGCGGTTCTATCAGTTGTATGCTTGCATCCTATGAACTGAAAGACTTCTTAAAGAACATGAAGTCTATCACTCTCATTTTCAAGACCCCCAAGTTAAACACACAGGACATCATCCAGAAAATCATCGACCTTTCCAATGTAGCGCGTAAGGAAGGGCTTCTTTCGTTGGAAGAAGCGGCCTCCGATCTTGACGATGCGTTTCTTAAGAAAGGTATTTTGCTTATAGTCGACGGTACCGATCCTGAGCTTGTAAGAGCGATCATGGAGACGGAACTTGCGAGTGTCGAGGGCCGTCACAATACGGTAATAACGTTCTTTGAAAGATTCGCAGCCATGGGTCCTGCCTGGGGTATGATCGGTACCCTTATCGGACTTGTAAATATGCTTAACAACATGGAGGATTCGTCGAAGATCGGTCCCGCAATGGCCGTTGCTTTGCTGACCACCTTGTACGGCTCCATGATAGCAAACTGGCTGGCTCTTCCGGCATCGTTCAAAATGAAGAATTTCAATGCCGAAGAGATGATGACAAAAGAGATCATGATAGAGGGCCTTTTATCCATCCAGGCCGGCGAAAACCCGCGTGTAATCGAAGAGAAGCTTAAATCCTTCTTATCGCCCGCGCAGAGAGCTCTCACCGCTTCGGAAGGAGAGGGAAGCGAGGAATAATAAATGGCAAGAAAGAAAAAGGAACCGGATGGCGGACCGGGTCAGCCCTGGCTTAATACGTTCGCCGATCTGATGAACCTTCTTCTGTGCTTCTTCGTTCTTTTGTTTGCCGCATCAAGCGTTGACAAAGCAAAGTTTGATGCAATAGCCGCTTCTTTTAACAGTACTTTCAGTATATTTTCGGCGGGAAGTACCGCTATAGGAGACGGTATACTGATAAGTAACGGAGTTAGCCAGTTAAACGAGCTGGACAAGTATATAAATTCAATGGGTGCGATGGCCGAGAACGACCAAAGCGCCGAAGAATTCGACAGCGAGGAGAATCTTGAAAAAGAAAAACTCGCAGGCAGCATTGACGAGGTCGAAGCCGCAAAACTCGAAAAGTCCGAACAGCTCGCGGAACAGATAGAAGAAGCTTTAAACGAAAACAACATAGCGGATATGGTTGAAATAGATTTCAATTCCCAGTACGTGCAGCTGTCTCTTAAGGGTGCGATCCTGTTTAACTCGGGCTCGGCGGATATAGCCGATTCGATAGTGCCCACGTTAAAGAAAGTCGGCATGATCCTTGAAAAGTACGCACAGTACGAGATCGAGATCGAAGGACACACGGATAACGTACCCGAAAGGTCCAAGAAGTTCGCCAATAACGACGAACTTTCAAGCGCAAGAGCACTTTCGGTATTTTACTTTTTCGTGCAGAACACGAACTTGGATCCCGCAATGATGAAGCACACCGGGCGAGGCGAATATATGCCGATAGCCGACAACTCCACAAGCGAAGGACGTGACCGTAACAGGCGCGTTGAGATAAAGATATATCACGAACTGAGTAATTACTAAACAGGAGAGTAATCCTTAGATGAAAAAGAATCTTATTTCAATATTGATTTTGGCACTTTTGCTGGTGAATGTCGTACTTACGGCGATAATGATGTTCTCCACGATGGGTTCGGTCAAAAAAACAAATGCTCTGGTTTCGAGCATCGCCACCGTACTTAACATTGAGCTGGGCGGCGGGGAAGAAGAAGCCGGAGAGGCCGAAGTACAGATAGCCGATATGGTGGTACATGATATCCCGGATGAGATCATGATCCCTTTAAAACGCGGAGAGGACGGCAAAGATCATTATTGTCTTGTGAATGTCACCCTTATGATGAACTCAAAGCATGAAGATTACGGCACATATTCCGCAACGATAGGCAGCCAGGACAGTATTTTCAAGAGCATCATCATAGAAGTAATCGGAAGCTACACCATGGATGAGGCCAAAGCCGATCCCGAGGCAATGCGTCAGGAGATACTCAGAAAGATCCAGGAGGCATACAACTCGACATTTATTTATAAAATCGCCTTCAGCAACATAATGTACCAGTAAGCTTTAGGCAAAAATCTTTGGGACAGGGGAGGTGAGCTTCGTGGGCGACGTTTTGTCTCAAAACGAAATAGACAGTCTGCTGGCAGCGCTGAGCACCGGTGAACTGGATGTGGACGAAATGCAGGACAAAGGCGATCGTCAAGTCAAGAACTATGACTTTAAGCGACCGGCGAAGTTCTCCAAAGAGCACTTACGTACACTTGAAATCATATACGAACATTACGGAAGACTGTTGGCCACGAATCTTCCCGTATATTTAAGAAAGAACATACAGGTAAGCGTGGCAAGTTCCGAAACGGTCACGTTCTCGGAATTCACAAACGCCTTATCGAATCCGGTCATCCTGGGTATAATTAATTTCCAGCCGCTGGGTGGTAATATAATCCTTGATCTGGCAGCAAATCTCGGATTTTCCATGATAGACAGAATGCTCGGCGGAAAAGGAGTACCGCTGGAGAAGAACAGAGACTTCTCCGAGATCGAGATGACGATCATCGAAAAGATGATGATAATATCAACTCAGTTGATGCGTGAACCGTGGAAGAACGTTCTAGAGATCAATCCGATGCTTGAACGTATCGAGACAAACTCACAGTTCGCCCAGGTCATAGCACCGAGTGAAATGATAGCGATCGTTACTCTCAATATGAAAATAGGTGAAGTCGAAGGTTTCATGAACGTCTGTCTTCCGTACTTCACATTGGAGAGCATCATGGATCGATTGAATACCAAGTACTGGTATTCGACGATGCAGGATAAGAACGATGAAAATTACCAAATGTATATAGAATCCCTTATAAAGAGGGTGGACATTCCGCTCAAAGTGGTTATGGGAAGGAGCCAGGTCTCGGTCAGCGATTTTATAAATCTTTCACCCGGAGACATCATAAGGCTCGACACGGGAGTGGACAGCGAATTAAACGTATTTGTGGGCAATATCAAAAAGTTCTGTGCGGTTCCGGGTACTTTAAAAGACAAGAACGCGGTACAGATTACGAAGATTATAAGGGAGGAGGAATAATACATGGATGGAATGTTATCTCAAGATGAGATAAACGCGCTGCTAAGCGGCATGGACCCGTCCGAATTACCGAGTGCATCGGCCGGTTCGGAATCCTCGGGTGATTTTGCATCGGGTATTGCGGCTTCTTCCGATCAGACACTTGATGAAGTTGAAAGAGATGCCGTAGGCGAAGTGGCCAATATAAGCATGGGCTCGTCCGCCACGACGCTTTATTCCCTCGTTAACCGCAAGGTTAACATTACAACCCCGGTAGTATCGATGGTTACCTGGGAGAACGTAATAGAAGATTACGTTAAGCCATGTGTATTTATCCAGATTCATTACACGGCAGGACTAGACGGCACCAACATCTTAGTTCTTCGAGAAAATGATGTTAAGATCATTACAGATCTTATGATGGGCGGTGACGGCACAAACACGGACGGCGAGCTGGGTGAACTTCACTTAAGCGCCATATCCGAAGCAATGAACCAGATGATGGGAGCTGCGGCAACGAGCTTATCCACCATGCTTGGTACAATGATCGATATCAGCCCCCCGGATGCAAGTCTTATCGACCTGACCGAATTCCAAAGCGGGGAAGATATAGCACCGTTCCTTGGAGGTACTTTTGTAAAAGTCTCATTTTCAATGCAGATCGGAGATCTTGTGGATTCAACGATTATGCAGTTATATCCCGTTGAATTTGCCAAAAGACTTGTACAAAACTTCCTGGCTCAGTCAATGGGTGGCGGAGAGCCCGAACCCGAGCTCGCACCCGCACCGGCACCGGAGCCCGCACCGGCACATCAGCCGACACCGGCACCTCAGCCTATGCCGGATCCGTCAGCCGGTATGAATATGGGAATGGGAATGCCCCAGATGAACATGGGAATGGGAATGCCCCAGATGAACATGGGAATGCCTATGAATATGGGAATGGGGATGCCTCAGATGAATATGGGCATGGGGATGCCCGGTATGCAGAACGTCAACGTTCAGCCGGCACAGTTCCAGAACTTTAATGCCGACTTCAGTCAGGTTCAGGGACATGAAAATATCGGTATCATAATGGATGTACCGCTTGAGGTTACGGTAGAGCTTGGCAGGACCAAGAAATCCATTTCCGAGATTCTCGATTTTGCACCCGGAACGATCATCGAACTTGATAAGATCGCCGGTGAACCGATAGACGTACTTGTAAACGGCAAGTTCGTTGCAAAAGGTGAAGTAGTGGTACTTGAAGAAAGCTTTGCGGTTAGGGTAACGGAAATCATTAAATAAAAAAATAACCCCATGAAAACGGAGGAGTTTAAAAATGGCAAAGAATATTTTAATCTGTGATGATGCGGCATTCATGCGTATGATGATCAAGGACATTCTCACAAAGAACGGATATGTTGTTGTAGGAGAGGCCGAAAACGGACTTAAGGCTGTTGAAAAATACAACGAGACAAAGCCCGATCTTGTACTCATGGATATCACAATGCCCGAGATGGACGGTATTCAGGCGCTTAAAAAGATCAAAGAAGGCGACCCGGGTGCAATGGTCATCATGTGCTCGGCAATGGGTCAGCAGGCGATGGTTATCGAGTCCATTCAGTCCGGCGCAAAGGACTTTATAGTTAAGCCCTTCCAGGCAGACAGAGTTCTTGAAGCCGTAAAGAAAGTAGTCGGCTGATATGAATACACTCGCTTCTACGGTGTTGTCCACAGCTTCATCCGCAGGGCAGTTGATCACGGTGCTCTTAATATTTGCCTTTGTTCTGTTCATAACCTGGTTTGCCACAAGATTTGTAGGCAATTTCCAGAAGGAAAGGATGGAAGGAGCAAATGTTACGGTTGTGGAGACACAGCGCATTGCGCCAAACAAATATATTCAGATAGTAAAGATAGGGGATCGTTATTTTGCCATAGCCGTATGCAAAGATTCCGTTACTACCATTTCGGAAATATCATCCGAATCGCTTGATCTAAGTAATACCGAGAAGGAAAAGTTTTCCTTTAAAGAGTTTTTAAACAAAGCGAAGGAAGAAGAGAAAGACAATTAAATGAAGAGATTTATTAAATCAATGTGCCTGCTGTTAATGGTGGGCATATTGTTTATCGGGGTAAAGTCTTCGTCCTACGCATCGAATCTTACAAACACGGTTGATTCTCATCTTGCCGGTGATACCGATTCGAGAACAAATATTGATGACGCGGGTACAGCCGATACCCCTGAAGATCTTAATCAACTTAATATATCAAATGATCTGACGATTACCTATAATAACGGTAACGGCGAATTATCGGGAAGTTTAAGGATACTCTTAACACTTACGCTGATAGCGATAGCGCCGTTACTGCTTTTGATGCTTACATGCTACACGCGTGTGATCATCGTTTTGCACTTTACAAGAGCGGCGCTTAACACAAACACGGCTCCGCCGAACCAGGTGCTTATAGGTCTTGCGCTTTTTATCACTTTCTTTATCATGAATCCGACCCTCACAACGGCTTATAACGAAGCTGTGGTACCTTTCGATGAGGGCGCGATCACGCAGGAAGAAGCGATAGAAAAAGGGCTTGCACCGTTCAGGGAATTTATGTACGGACAGACCCAGACAAAAGATGTAACGCTTTTTATGGAAATAGCGGATATGGAATGGGACGGGGCTTTGGAGAACATTCCGAACTATATTCTGATTCCGAGCTTTGTCGTAAGCGAGTTAAGATCGGCATTTCTTATAGGTTTCGTAATATACATACCTTTCATTGTAATAGATATGATAGTCGCGAGTGTGCTCATGAGCATGGGTATGATGATGCTGCCGCCGACTACAATTTCGATGCCGTTTAAGATTCTTTTGTTTGTGCTTGCCGACGGCTGGAATCTTATCGTCGGTTCGCTTGTTTCATCATTTTATTAGTAAATAATTAAGGAGGAATGGTATATGACAATTGATGACGTTGTAACTATGATGCGAACCGCACTTTTTACCGTAATCGAACTTGCTGCGCCCATCCTCCTTATTTCGTTGATAGTGGGGCTTATTATCAGTATCTTTCAGACGGTAACTTCCATTCAGGAGCAGACGCTTACATTTGTGCCGAAAGTTATCTGCGTTTTCCTCGGACTCATGATATTGGGCCACTGGATGCTTACTTCGCTCAAAGACTACGTTTTAAGCCTCTGGAGTAATTTTGCACAGTACATACATTAGAGGGAAGACTATGATCAATCTTTCGTTTTCACTGTACGATCTTGAATTTTTCCTTCTGATACTCATGCGTGTGGCAACCTTTATATATGTGGCGCCGTTCTTTTCGTTAAACGGTACTCCGAATAACGTAAAGATAGGCTTCAGCGTTCTTTTTGCCGTAATGCTTTACAATGTGGTGCCTAAGACATATGTTGAATACGGGACTGTATTAGGCTACGCGGTAATAGTGTTAAAAGAAGCGTTGACGGGCCTTTTGATAGGATACGGTGCGCAGATAGTATCCACGATACTTAACTTTGCCGGACACATTTCGGATATGGAAACCGGTCTTTCGATGGTAACGGTATTTGACCCTGCCACGAGGCAGAACGTTACAATAACCGGAGCGTATTATCAATACGGCGTCACGCTCATGCTATTTGTAAGCGGGCTGTATCAGTTCATATTGGCGGCTTTAAGAGAGTCATACAACCTCATACCCGTCAACGGAGCGATCTTTTCATCGGACAAACTGCTTGCATCGATGATAGAATTTTTTAAAGATTATGTATCGATAGGCTTCAGGATCTGCCTTCCGATATTTGCGGTAATGTTACTGTTAAATTCCATTTTGGGCATACTTGCGAAGGTTTCCCCGCAGCTTAATATGTTTGCGGTAGGTATGCAGTTTAAGATCCTTATCGGACTTTCGGTACTGTTTATAACGGTCGGCATGCTTCCGAGCGTATCGACCATGCTGCTTGGCGAAGTCAAAAAGATGGTAACCCTGTTTACGGAGTCGATGCTGTGACACTAAAGTTTGATCTTCAGTTCTTCGCGTCTGACGGACCCGGAGGAGAAAAAACAGAACCCGCAACCGAGAAAAAGAAAAACGATGCCCGTGATGAGGGTCAGGTTGCCAAGAGTAAAGAGATAGAGAATGCTTTTTCTCTTTTAATGGCTTTTCTTGTTTTAAGGTTTTACGCGGTCAATATCGCCGAGAGGCTTAAGGGTATGTTTAACCTTGTGTACGACGACATCCCCGAATACCTTAAAAACTATAATTCCAGGGTAAATGTCAAGGATCTGACCGGACTTTTTTCAGAAGTGATTTTGGAGATACTTCTCATTTTGCTTCCGGTCCTTCTGATAGCGTTTGTGGTTTCGTTTGTATGCGATGTTGCACAGGTTAAATGGCATCCGACATTGAAGCCTTTAAAACCCAAGGGCAGTAAGTTAAATCCGTTGAACGGTTTTAAAAAGATCTTTTCAAAGCAGGCGCTTGTGGAACTTTTAAAATCCATACTTAAGATAGTGATCGTGGTGTGGGTTGCGTATTCGTATCTTAAAAAGAACGGAGTAGGGCTGTTTCTTCTTTATGACATACCGTTCGAATCGGGAATAGCCGGCACATGTTCTCTCCTGGTCAACATGGGTATCAGGATATCGATAGCATATCTTATAATCGCATTTTCCGATTATGCTTATCAGAGGTGGAAATACAACGATGACCTTAAGATGACCAAGCAGGAAGTCAAAGACGAATACAAGCAGCAGGAAGGTGATCCTCAGGTCAAGAGCAAGATCCGCCAGAGGATGCAGCAGGTTTCCAGGCGTCGTATGATGCAGGCTGTGCCGAGTGCGGACGTAGTCATCACAAACCCTACGCATTATGCCGTTGCGCTTGTATACGACGGTGAAAAATACGATGCGCCTGTTGTGCTTGCAAAAGGTGCAGATTATCTCGCGCAAAAGATAAAAGAGATAGCGGGCGAGAATGAGATTGAGATCGTAGAGAATAAGCCTCTTGCCAGGATGCTTTACGCAAATGTGGAAGTCGGAGAGATGGTGCCGCCCGAGTTATATCAGTCAGTAGCAGAAGTTCTTGCATTTGTATACAGGTTAAAGGGCAAAGCCTGATCTTTTATTACTATAAATAATATTGGGAAGGAGGGATAATAATGGCCAGAGTCAGAGGCGCGGACATAGGCGTTGCCGCTTATATTCTTGCGGCGTTCATGATGTTTATTATCCCTATCCCGAGTTTTTTGCTCGATATATTGCTTGCCGTAAATATATCGATAGCCTTTTTGATCCTTTTTGTATGTATGTTTTCGAAGGAAGTTCTGGAAATGTCTTATTTCCCTACCATCCTTCTTTTCACGACCATATTCAGGATAGCGCTTAACGTTTCGTCCACAAAGCTTATCCTTACGACCGGTAAGCCCGGTAATGTTGTCGAGACCTTCGGTTCTTTCGTGGGAAGCGGCAACCTTATAGTCGGTGTCATCATATTCCTGATCCTTTTGATCATTCAGTTCCTTGTTATCAATAAAGGTTCCGAAAGAGTTGCGGAAGTTACCGCAAGATTTACTCTGGATGCTATGCCCGGTAAACAGATGGCCATAGATGCGGACTTAAATACCGGTGCCATTACGGATTCTGAGGCCAAGGCAAGACGAGATAAGATACAGCTTGAAGCATCTTTCTTCGGTTCCATGGACGGTGCCGTTAAGTACGTAAAAGGAGATGCGGTCGCAGGGCTTATCATTACCGTCATTAACGTTGTCGGCGGTATCATCATGGCTGTAGCTGTAAGAGGACAGGATATAAACAGCGCCCTTTCGGAATATACCATTCTTACGATCGGTGACGGTCTTGTATCACAGATACCTTCGCTTTTAATATCGCTTTCAACCGGTATCCTTGTCACAAAGGGTTCGGGTTCCGCAGACTTTGGAAACGTTCTGGTAAAACAGCTTTTCGGACTTCCGAAGGCTTTGTATATAGTCGGAGGCGTTATAGCGGGCCTTGGTGTCCTTACACCCCTTAATACTTTTCTTTTCCTTGCGATGGGCGCGATCTTTGTACTTGCCGGCCGTACAATGCAGGCATCGATCGAAACGGCCGGAATAGAAACCGAGACGGAGACCGAAGAGCAGGAAGCGCAGGAGATGCGGCAGCCGGAAAATGTCAATTCGCTTTTGTCGGTTGATCCTATCGAGCTTGAATTCGGTTACGGTATCATTCCCCTTGCCAATGTAAGTCAGGGCGGTGACCTCCTTGACCGAGTTGTTATGATCAGACGTCAGATAGCTCTTGAACTCGGTACCGTTGTGCCGATAATCCGTTTAAGAGACAATATACAGCTAAACCCCAATCAGTATATAATAAAGATAAAAGGCATACAGGTAAGTGAAGGCGAGATCTTATTTGATCACTACATGGCCATGAACCCCGGTTTTGTGGAAGAAGAGATAACGGGTATTCCCACGTTTGAGCCTTCATTCCACCTTCCCGCCGTCTGGATCACGGAAGGTCAGAGAGAAAGAGCGGAAAGTTTAGGTTATACGGTCGTAGATCCTCCGTCCATAATCGCTACCCATTTAACGGAAGTAATAAGGCAGCATCTTGCGGAGCTCCTTACAAGACAGGATGTGCTGGGCCTTATCAACAATTTAAAAGAGACAAACCCTTCGGTTGTCGAAGAACTTTATCCGAAGCTTCTTTCACTCGGCGAGATCCAGAAGATATTACAGAATCTGTTAAAAGAAGGTATATCCATAAGAGACCTTCTTACGATATTTGAAACTCTTGCGGATTATGCATCGACCACAAGGGATACGGATATTCTTACGGAGTACGTAAGGCAGGCGCTTAAAAGGTCGATCTCCAGCAAATATTTCCCTCAGAACGAGACTACGAGTGTTGTTACGCTCGATCCGAAGCTTGAGCAGGAGATCATGGCAAGCGTCAAGCAGACGGAGCAGGGTGCTTATCTGACACTCGATCCCGAAAAGACCAAGTCGATCATCTCGTCAACCGGCAAGGAACTTAAAAAACTCGACGATCTCGGTAAGAATCAGATCATTATCACTTCTCCGATCGTCAGAATGTATTTTAAGCGATTGACCGAAGATTACTATAAAGATCTGGTTGTTGTGAGTTATAATGAAATAGAATCAAATGTGGAATTACAGTCTGTAGGAATGGTGACAGCTTAAATGATCATAAAAAAATTTCAAGCCAAAACTGAAAGCGAAGCAATAGATGCCGCAAGGAAAGAACTCGGGGCAAATGTTGTGGTCATGAATGTCAGAAATATCAAGAGAAAAGGTATTTTTGCGTTTTTTAAACCGCAGCTTGTTGAGGTTACCGTTGCCCTTGAAGATGACACCGATCGTGCCATCCAGGAAAAGGCAAATGTTCGAAACATTACCGAAGCATTGGGCAAGGTCAATTCAATAGTTACCAGAGCCGAACAAAACAGACGCCCCGAAAGGATCGATATAAAGGTAAAGGATGATGACGATGCGGACGATGCACCGATCCGTCCCGTTTCATACGAAAAACCCAAAGGAACGGGAAGCATGCTCGAGGAGAAGCTTGATTCGCTCCAGAATCTCATAGAAGAAAAACTTCAGCCGGAAGGCGAAAAGAACACAAGGACCGCTTCGCAGAATAAGGATGCGGAAGAATTAAAAGAAGCGGAAGGTGACGATGAACTTAATAAGTTCTTTAACCTTTTAAACTCAACATTAATAGATAACGAAGTCAACGAAGAATATGCCAATCAGATCATAGACGAGACAAAAAAGGCCACCAAACCCGGTACGCCTTTTGATGTGGCACTTGCGGGTATCTATCAGAAGATGATACTTAAATTCGGAAAGCCTTCGATAATATCGCCCGCCGAGAAAGGCCCGAAGATCGTATTTTTCGTAGGTCCCACGGGGGTCGGAAAGACTACAACGATAGCCAAGATCGCTTCGAAGTTTTCGGTTGAACAGAAGAGAAAGATCGCCCTTCTTACCGCAGATACATACAGGATCGCGGCAGCAGAGCAGTTAAAGACTTACGCCAATATCCTTGAGGTTCCGTTCAGGATCATATATACGATAGAAGAAATGGAAAGCGCATTGGACGATTTTCGCGATTTTGATTACGTATTTGTGGATACGGCGGGACATTCGCATCAGAACAGCGAACAAAAGAATATAATGGGCGATTTTGTGCATTCCGTGGACGGAATAGCCGAGAAGGAAGTTTATCTTGTGGTGAGCGCCACTACAAAATACAGAGATTTAAAGAGTATAGCGGATGCGTACTCGGAGATCACACAGTACAAGTTAATATTCACTAAATTGGATGAGACAACCGCGCTCGGGAATCTGTTGAACCTAAAGCTTTATACGGATGCTTCTTTGTCGTATATAACCTGCGGTCAGAACGTTCCCGATGATATTGAAGAGTTTAATGCTCAAAGAACGGTTAAGAATCTCCTGGGAGGTAAAAATTAATTATGGACCAGGCAGAACAATTAAGAAACATAATCAAAGCAAATAATGTAGCACCAAGACCGGTTGCGCGGGTCATTACCGTCACAAGCGGAAAAGGCGGAGTGGGCAAATCGAATACCTCGATCAATCTCGCGATACAGTTTCGCAAGATGGGACAGAGGGTCATCATTCTCGATGCCGATTTCGGACTTGCCAATATCGAGGTAATGTTCGGAGCTGTTCCCAAACACAATCTTGCGGACCTTATATATCAGGG
>JAEEGL015144587.1_pt1 | contig 25714 bp, 20 predicted proteins | sample 9134231 | NCBI WGS metagenome assembly JAEEGL01 (sample SAMN16246548, study PRJNA631951) | gut metagenome | biome: gut microbiome; feature: rumen; material: fiber-attached | host: Bos | place: Iran: Karaj | collected 2018-10 | reverse complement strand
GGTTTCTTTGCCATCTGAGCAAGGTTAGCACCTTTACCACCGAGTTCAGCGCGCATTGACTCATCGCCGTCAGCGTCGCCGTTACCAAAAAAGTAAACATACTTTGTTGCCATTGATTTTACTCCATATCAATAAAAAGATTTTCAATGTTAATGTATATATTTTATAGATAAAAATGATTACAGTCAATGATGTACACCGAGTATGTCAAGAGGTTTTAAGAGAAATTCTGCAACTAAGCAGGTGGTTCAGTGCCCGAAGGGTGTATCGAAACCACCTGTGAGCCAGGTTGTGCAGAGACCTGAAAAGATTCCCTCTCATCACTGAGTCACAGTGATTACATCCTTTAAGATATAATTAAATGAAGGAGCTGATTGTGTCGCATTCTCATAAAAAGGCTTTCGCAAATCATAAGTGTCTTTTTCATCAAAAGGATTTACGCCGACAAAGTCACCTTTGAATACAACAATGTTTTTATTTTTAAACTGACGAATGTTAGTTTCAATTTCTTCTTTTGTACCATCTGCTGCAATTAATTTGTTCAAGCCAATCATTTCGCACCAGCCATAATCAAAACCAGCAGCACTATCGTTTCCTATAATCTGGCCTTTTACAAGAGATTCAATTTTCTTCTCTTTGATTACAGCCTCTGTCGCAGAAATAAAATATGGGGTCCAGTTAATTCTTGTAGAGATTAAAGAGGTTGTAGGCGCAACATCTGTCATTGTCTGATTATAACCTACATGATAAACAAGCTTACCGTCTCGTGTGCTCGCAGTTTCACAGGCAATTGCTGGACCTGTTGTATCTGAATGCTGGGCTATAACGATACAACCGTCCTCTATCAATTTCTCTGCTAACTTACGCTCGGTAGTTGTATTACTCCAGGTATTTGTATAACTAACTGTCATGACGGCTTCGTTTACAATACTTCTAACTCCAAGGAAAAAAGCTGTATATCCGGAAATTACTTCTGCAAACGGGAAGGCTGCTACATAACCAATTTTTGCCATATCTGGAGTAATTTTTCTTTGTTCAATAAGTTCACGCAGCTTCATACCGGTAACAATTCCAGAAATATATCTTCCCTGAAAAATTGTTCCCATAAAAGTATGATAATTTGGAAGCACAGGTGCCTCATTTGCATTTGAACAGGTTGCCTGACAGAACTGAATTTCAGGATATTTTGAAGCAAACTTTTTCATTGCTTCGCCATAACCGTAGCTTGTTCCAAAAATCAAAGAGCAGCCGTTATTAATAAGATCCTGAATTGAAGGCTCACAGTTTTCTTCCGGAATATTATATTTTGCAATTGTCGTTACATTATCCGGAAATGCCTTTTCAAGTTCGAGCTGAGAACGTACAAAATTATTTGTGTATGGTGTACCACTGTCTCCAATATAAACAAATCCTACTTTGATATTTTTATTTGTATAATCTGTATTAAAGAAGATCATTCCAAGACGGATAAGACAAACAGTAATAGCAGCAGTGATTGCAACAAGCAGATATTTCTTTTTCATTTAGTCCTCCATCTCCACACTCAGCATGTTGATTTCTGAAACATCTATGCGTCCTGAATTAATCAGATCCAGAAGAATATCTACAAGTGCAGGATCAAACTGTGTTCCACGTCCTTCTTTTAATTCTTCAATAACACGGTTCATAGGCATTGCTGTACGATAAACACGATTAGACGTCATTGCATCAAAAGCATCTGCAAGCCCGATGATGCGGGCTGTGAGTGGAATCTCTTCGCCTTTAAGTCCTGAGTTATATCCTTTTCCGTCATATCTTTCATGATGATATTTTGCACCGTCGGCCACATTTTTTATATGTGTAAAATCCTTGAGAATTTCACCTCCAATATCAACATGGCTTTTCATAATGTCATATTCTTCTACAGTAAGTTTTGCAGGTTTATTAAGAATTGAATCTGGTACACCAATTTTTCCAATATCATGAAGAAGTCCAATCTGTCTGATATTCTCAAGCTCTTCACCATCAAAACCAAGTTCTGCCGCAATGAGCATTGAATAAACGGCAACGCGTAATGAATGTCGTCCTGTTCTTTTATCGCGGGCTTCAACGGCATTCGCAATAGAAAGAATTGTTTCATTACTCATTCGAATCTGTTCGCGTACATGAGCAAGTTCTTTTTCCTGTTTTTCATAACGAAGGTTCTGGATTGTTGCAGTTACATACCAGGTAAGCCATGCAATCGCCATTATCATTACAAAGGTTGCATAGAACTTAAACCACCAGTTATCGTAAATATGAAACGGCTTTTCTATTTCATAAACAATCTCTTCAATTACGTTGAGTCCTTTGCTGTCGAGTAACGAAATATGGAATGAATATTTTCCCGCAGAAATATTTGAATAGATTACACTTGCGAGTTCATTCTGTGTCATTACATTCGGATACTCATCTATACCTTCCATGTAAAGACTGATATATGGATTATTAATAGAATAATTTAAGATTTCCGGAACAACTTCTATGCTGTCGCTGTCTCCTGGAATCACAAAAGGAATATCCTTTTGAACTATGTATCGCTTTCCGTTTACGAGCACAGACTTAAGCTGCATTCTGTAAGAACGGTCGTTTTTATCATAGGCATCCAGATTAAGACAGCTGGCACCAGTATCACAGGAAAGATACAGATTATTATCTTCATCAATATAATTCCATGAATTTGCAGTAAGCGAACCAAGAAGTCCGCGCTTTAAATCAAGAAGAATATAATCAATCTTTTTACCTGATAAAAGCTCATCTCTTGTTACAACAAAAATTCCTGCACTTCCAAGTACAAAAATATTTCCGTCCTCGCGAACTATCATATCGTAATTATTTGAGTAAGGAAAATTCGAAAGCTGCTTAATAGAAAAATCTTTATCTATGTAACTTATACCGTTACTTGTAATTGCATAAAAAGCACCTGTAGGCTCTTCGCCTTTTATATCATTCACAGTTCTAAGAATTACATTTGATGAAAGGCCGTCCTGACGTCGAAGAAGTTTTTCAATTTTCTGATTTTTAATAATTGCAATTCCACCGCCATCTGTACCTGCTATGAGTGTTCCATCTGCAAGCTGTGAAAGTGTAAGTACAACCTGATTTTCAAAACCATCGGCTTTTGTGAGCCGCTTTGTTACGACTCCATTATTTAAAAAAGTAATTCCTTTTTTACCGGCTGCAGCAATAGTTCCATCGGCAAGTTCGAGGAGAACGCGGAACTGCTGAGCTGTATCCGTTTCAAATTCTTCTATACGGCCTTTTTTATCCAGACAGTAAAGTCCCTTTGTGTATGTACATACCCACATACGGTCTTTACTATCCTGCATAAGACAGCGGATACGAAGCCCTTTCATCTTTTTTGTAAGTTCATTTTCACAAGGCTTTCCATCTTCTGCATCAATCATAGAAAGTCCATCATCTGTTCCAAAATAAATCTTGCCGTTATATTTTGTAACAGAATTTACAACTGCTTCATCAAAACCTGCAGAAAGATAAATTTCTGCGAAAGCAGTTTCACACATTTTCAAAAGACCAAGTCTTGAAGATGAAAACCACAAGTTTCCCTGATAGTCTTCAATCATATTATCAATTGAATTATTGAAGATTCCTGTTTCAACTGAGTGAAAGCTGTTGTTGTTTTTATAATCAATATAACCTACTCCAGAATCAGAACAGAGAAATAAAACATTTTCGCTGAACACCAGAGAGTTAATATGATTCATTGTTCCGCAATCAAGAATTGTCTGGAGCTTTAACTGATCTGTATGAATTGAACCTTTTATTGTCTCTTCAACTCTAAATACATAAAGTTTGTTGCTTTCACCTGCGGCAAAAAGTCTGCCGTCATCTGCAAAAGCAACCGAAATAAATTTCTCAGAAGTCTCTGGAGCAACTGCAGTTACTTTTGTATCCTGAAGAACTAAAAGTTTTCCATTTGAAGTAACTGCCGCAACGTGTCCATGCTCATCTGCTGTTACACGCAAAGCAGAATTTACTTCCGGTACAATTCTTTTAATTCTTATACCATCGTTAATTTCTACAACTGCAAGTTCAGCTGAAGTTCCAATATAATACATGCCGTCTGATGCAGAAGTGATACAGCGTACAGAATCTGCCGGTAAACCATTTTTCTCACTAAGTACATTTGTGATTTCTTCATTGATAATTATTGAAATACCGTTATCATTTGTTCCGACAAACATTCGGCCATCATCATCAACATACAGACAACGAACTGTCTTAATTGAATCATATTCATTCATCAAACGAAACTCTTTTCCGTTATGGCGGTAGAGTCCCGCATAAGTTCCTATCCAAAGAATTCCGTCTGAAGTACTGGCAATATCATTTGCCTCTCCACCCGGAAGGCCGTTTGTGTTGTTATAAACTGTCCTGATATATGAATCAAATTTTTTTGTTGTAGCATATGCATCAAAAGGCAAAAATAATCCAAGAGAAAAAACAAGAAGAAGTGATGTTACTATTTTTGCGGTACTTTTTTCTTTCGGCTTTATTTCCTGAAGAATCAGAAATTTTGGTAAATATTGTTTAATTTTTCTGTAAAGCTTTATACCAAAATACAGTGCTCCAAGAGTAATTACCTTATCAACAAAATCAACATAAAACTCACCAAGAATAATCTGTATAGGACGTGCCGCATTCCAATGCTGGAGCATTGCAATTATTCCGTCTCCCCAGTAATTATTTGTCATACCGTCATAAAAGATTACATTCAGAATACATGAAATAACTACACATACGCCTGTAACCATGACACTGAGAGACATTGTCCTGAAAAGATTTTTCATCCAGCCATACTTGGCATAATAGCCTACAACCAGCGCAATACAGATACTTGTGATTGCATAAGCAAAAGAAACAGGATTAACAAAGCCATAGATTATATTTCCTGCAGCGCCTACAATTGCTCCACAAAAAGGTCCTATGACATAAGCCATCAGAAATGTACCAAATGAGTCGAGCCATAAAGGCAGCCTGAATTTTTCAGCAATAATCTTTCCGACAAAATTCAGCAAGATGCAAAAAACTGTCAGTAAAAAAATCTGATAATCTCTATACTTTTTCATACTGTTATCCCGACCTTTAATTATACATCAGTTTCTTTGAAATTTAAAATTATTTACTGTGATAATACTTTGTTAATGACATGTGTTTTCCCTATATATTTCAGCAATAATCTGTGTATAATAGAAAATATGAATAAGGTTTTATTAACTCCGGCAAAATGTGCCCTTGACTTGGGAGACGGCAGCGAACGCGGTCTTTATGTTAATCAGGATTATATTCTTCAGAAACTTAAGAAAGTTCACCGCGGAATCAGCCTGATGTATACCTACTATCCGAATGATAAGGAATGGCCAACCCGCGCCTGTGAAATCGATACTGGTCGTGAATCAACCGGTGCATGGGATTCTCCTTACGAGAATTATTTTCCATATCGCGGCGGCCGTGAAGGCTTGCGTGACAGTGAGCCTTTTAATTTTATGAAGGAAATCCGCCGTCATGGAATGGATGTTGTTCTTACCCTTACAATTGATCCGCACTTAAAAGAAGAAGATATTATTCCAATCGCAAAAGATCTGCGCCCTTATGGTCGCGTACTTCTTCGTGTAAATCATGAATGTACAGGCGACTGGTTCTGTTATACTCGCCGCGCCACTTATCAGGAAATTGCAGACTTTTTTGTAATGACCTGTCGTGTAATGCATAAATATGCTCCAAACGTAAAAATGATTTTGTGTGCCGGTATGTGGCAGAAGTCTACCGGTAAACTTGAAATGGAAGATATCTTCCTTGAAGCACACAAAGCTGCTGATATATGGTCTGGTGATAATTACCTCTCACTGCACTGGGGCTGGCCGAATGATGTTGTTTCAAAGGAAACTGCAAACTATGCGCGCTACAGCGTAAAAGAAGTTTATGAAAAAGCTAAGATGACTTTGAAGCGTCTCCGCAAAATCACAGGTCAGGATAAACCTATGGTTCTATCTGAACTTAATGCTGATGGTGATGTATCCGGTCCATTTGTTCAGTCAAACATGATGAAAGAATTCATGGAGCTGCTTCAGAAGGATAAGGAAAAATGGCTTTCTGCATTTACTCTTTATCAGTTCAGAGATGATGGTCGCCTTGGTCTTGAAATTACAGATCCTAACAACAGTGAAGTTGGTATTGATCAACCAATGATGGATATGTACAGAAAGCAGCTGCACCGACCTTTCTTTTCTCAGAAGATTGTTAATGCGAAATCTGAAGATAAAAGTAAAAAACTCGAACTCCCAGTTACTTTGCGCTGGGGCGGTTCAGAGGATTCAGAAGGCATTGAAGTTCCTGTGAAATTCACAAAAACTCCAGTTCACTTTGAGCTCTTCTTTAAAGATGAACTTGAACCTCTTAATATGATGATTGAATTTGGCGGATGGTGGTTCTATAAGGCTCCGGGAACTAAATGTGTTGATTTGATGAGCTACTTCTTTGATAAAGCTAACGCAGTTAAGAAACCTGAAACCTTTAAACTCCGTTACTTCCTGCCGCCTGCAGATGGATTAAATTATCCAAAGAGCGGCGACCCATATGAAGCAAAAGATGGTGACTGGCTGTACAACTACTACGCTGTGCTGCCAGCCTTACCAGAAATTCATATTGAAGAAAAACCGGTGTGTAGAGGAATTACGCACCTTCGTTAATCTCTTTTAAGGCCGCTGTAAGTTTTGCAGCGGCTTTTTTATGTGTTAGTGCTGAAGGATGCCAGTCTGCACCAATGCCGTCTTTTTCGTCCTGCTGTGCAAAAGCAACTACTTTTGTTTTTACATTTGGAAAATCCTGATTGAATAGCGAAACAGCTTCGGCAACGGAAGCATTCAAAGCCTCACCCATTATTCCAAGACAGCAGCAGATTGCAGCCTTAGTACTGCGACGGTGAACCGCCTCGATAAGGTGGCGAAGGTTTGCTACATAATTTAGGCGGCGGTCTTCTATTCCGCGTACCCAGCTGATATCATTTGTTCCAAGATTAATTACAACAATGTCCGGCTCATACTTAGCCCCATCCCAAACTTCAGGCTCAATGCCTAGCCTGAGCGAAAGAGACTTATCTGTATACGGCCAGTTAGCCTGCATAAGCCAGTGAGTATCCGGAAGATTTACCGTTTCAGGATCTACATAATTTGAAGTAATTCCTATACCGCTCCAGCTGCAAAGCTGAACCTGTGCGCCCAGCGCCTTCGCCGTAAGAAAAGCATAAGCCTTATCGGGGCGCTCCTGTTTAGTAGTAAACGTATCTTTTTCCCAGACACCTTCAATGCCGTAACCGCAGGTAATACTGTCGCCAATAAACTCAAGCTTGAGCTGATTCTTTCGACCCGACTCGCCGGTGCTTCGACTCCGCTCAGCAACAACTTCGTTCTGGAACTGTCCAGCAAGTATCTCACCGTCAATCTCAATTTCTTTTAAGCCTGCATAACCAAAGGCTGCTTCACTGAATTTCATTACACGAACGCAGACTGTTTTTTCTTCATCAGATTCAAACAGTACTATGTGATTTTCTCTTTCTGTTAGAATTACACGCTGTGTCGGTTCTTCCGGAATTGCACCAATACTTGTGTCATTTCCTTCTGTAACAAAAATTCCAAGTACACCTTTGTTTGGTTCTTCCCAGGAATCCGGGTCACTCAAAATTATAGCTTCAGCACGGCGGCCTTTCATTACAAAACAAAATCCGCTTGCAGAATAATCAAAATATCTTATTCCTTCATGATCAAGATAACGTCCGCTCCAGTTCAACTTTTCCTTTTCGAGTTTCATTTTTTCTCCTTGAGACGATAAACCTTAGAACCACGTGAAGGATTCCATATTGCACGGCGTTCCTCTGGCAAAGATTCAATTGTATCTTCTTCAAATCCAAGATGTTCAAACCAATCAGCTGTTTGAGTTGTCATAATAAAAATTGAAGAAGCTTCAGCCTGTACTGCCTGTTCTATAAGATTGTCCATCAATTTTGGACCAATTCCCATATGTGCATAATTTTCATCAACTGCAACTGCTGCAATTTCTGCCTGGCCATCCTGATAGAAATGAAGTGCCGCACAGGCATGTATTCCACCATCGAGCTCATAAACAATATAATCTTCGAGTTCTGCAGAAATCTTTTCTTCATTGCGTGAAAGAAGTTTTCCACTCTCAATAAATGGCCGCATAATTGAAAGCACTGAAGGAATATCGGTCTGTTCCATAGGGCGAACCTTTCCATAGTTCCCTGTATAAATCATTGTTCCAGAACCGAGGCCGCTGAATATTTCACATGGCAAAACTCCATCCATATTTCCATCAAGAATATGAACTCGAGTTACTCCTGCACGACATGCTTCCTGTGCTGCTTTCAAAAGATTTTTGATTTCATTATCTGCTGAAGTATTCTGTGTTAAGAAAGCATCTACTTCTTCCAAATCCATTGCAGGAATATTTCCGCTTTCAGAAAGTGAGAATCCATCCGGAATATAATAATGTTCTGCGTTTATTTCTTCATTGAACATCATAAAGAAAAGCTTGTCTGCTTTCAGATTCATCGCTACCTGTTTTGCAAGAAGCATTGAAGAAATATTATAAGGATGTCCTGCCGCATTCCATCCGATACAAGGAAAAATCGGAATAAAGCCATCATTCAAAACCGTGCGGATTGCTTCTGTTTCCAGTTTATCGATTTCGCCTGCTGTTCCAAAATCAAAACCATTAAGCACGCCCTTTCCGCGGGCACGTACCCAGTTTCCTATTACTGCTGTGATATTGTTTGCAGCAAGACTTGTCATTACTGTATTTGAAACATCAAAGGCCGCCATCTTAATAAGAGGCATTGCATCCGGTGTTGTAACACGAATGCTCTCATGATATGTCCATTTGATTTTTGCGTTATTTAAAACTTCATCTATACGTCTTCGTGCACCAGGAATAAGGACAACTTTAAGTCCTGCCTGATGCAAAAGAGCGATATCTCTAATATGAGAAGAAAAAAGTGGTGAACTGATTGTCTTATCATCAAGATAGATAACCAGAAGTGCATTCTTAAATTTCTGTAAATAGCGGATGACGTCGCGAACGTTTTCGGCCTTTTTTGATGTAGTCATTCTTTTATTATAGCAGACTTTTTATTCCCTTGTGAACTGACTCATAAACTGCCATGCATGCTCGCAGGTGTGCTCACGGCAGTCGTGGCCCTGTCCGCTTATGCTTGCAAATATACTCAGAACGCGTCCATCACTGCTTCGGAATTTCTGCATTGTGAGTGTTGCATCACGGCTTTCATCATAAGAAGTCTCAACTTCATCACCGTTTATACCCCAGATTTTATTTTCCCAGTTGTCTTTATTTTCGAGTGAAACTTCCTGTTCATATCGTTCTGCAGCTTCTGCATTATTCAACAGTAAAACATAAGCCATTCGGTCAAGACATTTCTGTGCCTGAAATGGGAGCTCTGGAAGTGGAGTTACTTCTCCTCCTGCATAGAAAACCGGAACCGGTATCGTTGTATTAATGCCTTTTTCTACCTTGTTTCCATAAACATTGCAGCCTACATCAAAAGTTGCGTCCATTGGCGCTGCGGCGGCAAGTAACTGCGGATATTCCTGTATCATATCCCAGGTTTTACAGCCTCCCATTGAAAAGCCTGTTGAATAGATTCGTTTTGTATCTATGTTATATTTTTTCTTCAAGATTTCGATCAGTTCAACCATTTCAGTTGCTGTACTGTTCAGATGATTTTCAATTGTTACCAGCAAGAAGTTATGTCTGTGTGCAATCTTTGCCCAACCCGCCATTGTTGAAAAAAAGAAACAGCTGTCTCCACCTCCATGAAAACCAAGCACAAGTGGAACAGGACCTGAAAGTTCCTTATTATAAAAGGCAAAGTATCCGATTTTATGTGTCTTTGTTCCCTTGTCGTCACCACAGTTATCTTCTGATGTTTTTACTTCTGCGATTCCAGGTTCAATTACCAGTCCATCTTTTTCAAGATCTGGATCTATCTGAAGTGGTCCGTTCATTCTGCGGAACTGTCGTGCAAAACTGTAATAATCAGAAATAAACTCCTGCGCTATTGGCTCTGCCGGTCGCTGAATAAAATGCTTACATCGGCTGGCAAAAAGTTCATTTGCTTCGTCGCTGTTTCCGTAAGAAATAACAGGTATGTCGTCTGTTCCGATTTCCGGCGCGACGGTAAGGCCTGTAAGTATACAGGTTGATGGAGCGAGGTCCGAACGCCCCCAGAGGCCGTCACCCTCAAAATGGTGAAGGCAGTTTTCGGCTATATAGTCGGCGCCTTCTCCAAAACCACAAAGCACTGCACGGAAAATAGCACCGCGGATAAAATATCCGTCTATTGCATGGCGGAAGAAATTATTCGCAATTACAACTCCATCCTTATGATATTGATGTATCCTTGAATTTGATATGATTTCTGAAAGAATATCTGGAGCTGCATCTTTCCAGCTACATGGCTTTCCTTCATTAACCGGTGTAATGAAAACTACGCTTGAATCAAAATCTGCTGCAAGTTTTTCAAAACCTTTGGCGCGCGCAAACTCTACAGCTTCGTTCTGCACTAATGGTTTATCAGCAAATACCAGAAGATATGGGGCAATGAATCCATAATTTAAAATATCGCCCTGCAATTTTGATTCTGGTACATATACGAATACTTCAAATTTTTCATAGGTATTTTTCCAGAAAGCCCCCTCTGAAGTTTTCTGGACTTCCGGCATTTTTTCCATTTTCATTTTTTAAATCCCTATCATTTCATCAGCAAGTTTTTCGAGTTGTGCCTCATTTTCTTCGGTCATTGTGATTTTGATTGTTACTTTATTTTCTGCAAAAGTAATATCTTTACTTCCTTCAAACAACAAGGCAATTCCTTTTGCGGCTGAAGGCATCCATGAACCATTTTCAATTATTCCGATTTTTCTGTTCTGATAATTTCGTTCTGTAAGATGCTCTATAAACTCACGCATTTTTGGAAAAACTCCACCGCAATAAGTTGTTGTTGCAAGTATCATTTTTCCATAACGGAAAGCATCTTCTACGCATTCATAAATATCTTCACGAGCAAGATCATTCAAAGCAACCTTTGGACAACCTTTAGCCTTAAGCAGTTCTGCAATTTTTTCTGCAGCCTTTTTTGTACTGCCATAAACAGATGTATAATTTACAACTATTCCTTCGCTCTCAACTCCATAACTAGACCAGGTATTATAAGTATCTACATAGTATTTAATGTTATCATTAAGAACCGGTCCATGAAGTGAACAGATTGTTTTGATTTCAAAATCAGCAAGTTTTTTCAGAACTGCCTGTACCTGAATGCCAAACTTTCCTACTATTCCAAAATAATAGCGTCGTGCTTCACAAGCCCAACCTTCCGGGTCATCATAATCATTTGCGCCAAACTTTCCAAAAGCATCGGCAGCAAATAATACTTTTTCACGCATATCATATGTCATGATTACTTCCGGCCAATGTACATTTGGCGCTGAAATAAATTTCAAAGTATGTTCACCTGCAGCAGCTCCAAGTTCCAGTTCTGTACCTTCACCTACCACAATCTGTCGTTCAGCAAAGTCTGTACCAAACATGCTCTTCATCATGTTAAAGGTCATTTTTGAACCTACAAGTTTTGTATCCGGATATTTATCTGCAAAGACTTTTATATTTGCCGAATGGTCCATTTCCATATGCTGGACAATAAGATAGTCTGGTTTTCTTCCACCTGCTTCTGCAAGTATCTTTTCAATATTCGAGAGCCATTCCTGTCCGAAATGCGCATCTACCGAATCCATTACAGCAATTTTGTCACTTATAATAACATAGGAATTGTAAGCCATTCCGTTTGGAACTTCGAACTGGCCTTCAAACAAGTCTATCTGATGATCATCTACACCAGCATATTTAATTGAATCACAAATTGTCATTTTTTACCTCTTTTGTATTTCTTTAGTATAACATACCTAATACAAAAGAAGTAAAAATCTTTTCTTACTTTTGACGTCCATAAAAGAATGAACTGATATAAGCAGTTGCCAGTCCTATAAAAATAGAAAGCCCTATCAGATGAACCGGCTTAAACGAACTAAGCGCGAGTGCGCCAAAAGAAATGATTGTAGTTACAAATGAGACCATTGTTGCAAAAGGTTCGAGAACTGCTGTATTTCCATCTTGGTCTGCAGGCGACTCCACTTTATTTTTAATTTTTTTCTCGTTCTCCATCATATAAATGATATAATCAAGGCCTAATCCAAATACCAGAATCAATCCTGTTACAGAGAAAAATTCCATATTGATTTTACAAATAGCAAAAGAAGCAACTACAACAAGAATAATCAAAAGCGGCACGGAAATAATCTTTAAGGCCTGCTTCCAGGAATAGAAGAAACGCAGCATTATAAACATAAGCACATAAGCTACAATAAAGAATTTGAATATCATTATTGTAAGACTATCCAAATCTGCACTTATGTCCTGTGACTTACTTATAAAATAAACATTTTCATTTTCTTCAGCTAACGAACGATAGGTAGGATAATCTGTTATCTTTGTTGGTAATAAAACTGTAAAGTATTTATCTTCTACTTTTCCAAGCCATGCAGATGAAATTGCTGACTCAATGAAGGCAGGTATATTTAAATTTTCAAAAGATACATATTCTGTTTCTGAATCAGAATCTGACGCCATTATCGAAAGTTCTTCTTTTACAAGGGTTGCAGCTTCATCTTCTTCAAAACCTAGATTAATTAACTGCTGCCCTGCTATACCCAAAAGTTTTTTATATGCTGTACGCGATTTCTTCTGCGCTTCTTTTGAAGGAACAAAACTTGATGTACTTACATATCCAACCTTGCTATCTGTAATCGCTTCAAAATCGCGTCGCAATTGCTCTTCATTTTGCAAAGCTTCATCTTCTGAGTTTCCACTTACAATATACCAGCCGCCCGGAGTATATTGAATTACTTGTGACGCTGTGATTTCATCCTGAAGGAGTTTTCCTTTCATATCATAAAGTGTCAGCAGATTATTTTTTACTTTTATATTTTTATGAAGAACTGTTATCGAAATAATTGAAAACGCAAACAGAACAATAATAACTGTTCTTCCAACCCACTTTTGTTCCAGTTTAGAAACTACTTTCGCAAAGACTTCTGTAAAGCGAACGTTCCCTCTTTTTGCAGGAAGCTTAATAAATGGATACACTGCAATTGTTGTAAGGAATGAGCTGATTAATCCTGAAAGACAGAAGAAAGACATCTGCTTTAAAATTGTAAATGGCGCAAACAAAAGAATTGCAAAACAAATTCCGGTAGAAATAATTGCCATCAGCAAGCCGGAAAAAATATGATTTCGGATTTCGATGCTTGATTTCAGTTCTTTATTAGCAGCCCAGTGTGTAAAAAAATGAAGGCTGTAATCTATACAAGAACCTATTAATGAAGTTCCAAAAACAAGAGTAATCACATGCATCCTGTGGAATACCGCAAGTGTAGCAAGCACTGCAATTCCCAGCGAAATTAAAATTGAGCCAACAGAATAAAGTAAAGGCAGTGCAGATCTGAAAATAAAAATCAAAAGAATTATTACTGCCAGCATTGAAACTGTCGCAATAATTGAAATCTCGCGGCTCGCAGAATTTGAACTTTCATGACTATGGAAAGGTGTTCCTGAATAAACAAAACTTGTTCCCTCTGTAGCCTCGTTTTCACAGACCTTATATATTTCTGTAATTGCATTATTTTTTGAAGCCAGCTTTGCCCCGGCCTTGCTCAAAACTCCGCGTATCATAACGTACCACTTGCCTTCATATTTTGAAGCAATCACTCCGTCTTTTACGCTCATTGCGGTTCCTGCATTTTGAACAGCGGCCAGATAATTTTGAAGATGATATTCTGTAAGCAAAAAAGGATCTGTATCAATATTATCCAGAGGCAGCATTGTAAAACCACCATAGGCTTTTGACAAAGCTTCCAGAGCAAAATCATCTGCACCATCTGGATCTGAAATAATTCTATCTGCTGTTTTTTCATCTATAAGGTAACTGCGATATTTATACAGAAAATCTGTTATTTCCCCCATCGCACTTACATCGTTATAAAGGGATACAGTTTCAAAATTCTTACTATCCTTAAGCCCGGAGTAAACTGCTTCTGCTACATGCTTTGCTTCTGTAAAATCTTCATTCGCAACAAGTATAAAAATATTCTGTGAAGTGACAGACATCATTTTATCATCTGCTTTTTTCACAGATGCCATAGAAATGCTTTTTGGAACAAGATTGAAAAGATCTGAATCTATACCGATTTGATTTTTAAAAACAATGAGAGAAATGATAAAAAAAAGAACAATAACAGCATGGTAAAAAATCCATGCGCCAAGAAGCTTTTTCTGGGAAAGCGATTTATATGAATTACTCAAGGACAAAAATTTGTTTTTCATCTGCGGAAAGATCCTTAGGGAATTTCTGATTTAAAAACTCATATCTTATTTCATTATCAGATGCTTCCTGCATTACAAGAGAAGTCATAATAGCATACTGCTGATATGTTCCGGAAAGTACCAGAGTTTTCATTACCGAAGCAATTGTGGAATCTTTTGGTTCCAGTTTTACTGACCACTGTCCATCATTATTAATTGTAAAATCACAATTGAAATTCTTTCTGAGGGCCGCTGCATCTCCAGATAAAACTGAACTTAAAGTTTCAGAAATATTAGCAAACATCTGATTGTCTCTTCCGTCCATTACAGATTTTTTTCCGTTTGCTGCAATCTGAACAACTGAGTTTTTTGTAAGTATTAAAGAGGAAGGAACCGGCTTTTCTGTCTGCCATAAAATTCCTTCTGTGCTGATTATGTAAGTTCCATTTGATTTTAACTTACGACCGTTCGTTTGGATAGTTTTAACCTGCACAAAATTACCTGTAGTGTTTGGGTGCTCTGCAAGACTAGCGCACACCTCTTCCAGATTCTGTGCAAAAGCGACAGCTGTCAAAAGAAACAAAAATCCAAGTATTATTCTTTTCTTCATTACAGACTAACTCCAGAAATTAAAGAAATTGTACCACTGATAAGGATACTTAGTGCAATACTTTTCCAGCTTCTCTACATATTCACCACAGCATTCCTCGATTTTTGATTCACGTTCTGTACGTGCACAATCAAAATCAACAGCTGACTTTTCCATATGCATATTATATTTTGGATTAAAAATTGAAAGCTTTTCACGCATTCCAAACATGTAATAAACCGGCTGTTTTATCAGTGCAGGAATTAAGAAAATGCCATACGGAAACTTTGCATCACGGTTAAGAAATTTCTTAACAATTACTTTATCGCGGTTACTAGCGCTTGTTCTGTCTCCTGTTACCACAAGCAAAGCTCCCTTTTCCACCTGCTCCATAATCAATAACATTGAGTTCGGGCCAAACGAAGAAGAATCAATAACATTCAATGAATAATTTTGATTAATTTCTTTGAGTGTATTTCCAAAATTCTCACTCATCGACATATCCATAATTATGGTAACTTCTATTTTTCTTCCACAACGATTAGACATTTCCTGCTGCAAACTTCTCATAAGCTCAAGGTTGCCTAAGTGCGAAGATATTACAAAAGCACTTTTACCTTCTCTAAGTCTGTTTAATAAATTTTCCATATCATCATCCTGAAGTCTTACGCGATCATATGGAATCTTTCCAAGCCAGCCTTCCATCTTTTCTTCAAGACAAAGGGCAAAACTCAAAATCTGTTTATATGGACTTATTCTTCGAGGCACTTTTCCATTTGTAAATTCTTTCAACTGTTTCTGATAAAGAGCTGCAAACTGTCTCGCGTTCTTTGAGAAAATCAGATAAAAGAAAGCAATAAAATAACAAAGCGCATGAGGAATTGAAGAAGGCATTACCTTCAAAAGGAAAAGTACTAATTTTAAGGGCTTATTTGTCTTTATAGCCTCTTTTTCTTCAGACCAGTGTGTCTTATCTTCTAAAGAGGAATCTGTCATTTAACAAGCTTCCTTGTAATTAAAATTGGAAATCTCAAAAACATGCCAAGGCAAAGGCGTGAATAAGTTAAAGATATATGCAGTGTATCTCTTACAGTACGGAAATTTGAAACTCCATCTTTTGGATAATGTACTTTTACTGATTCAGAAATTACCGGCACATTCATCCAAACAAGATGAACAAGAATATCAATATCATATCCCATGTGAGAATCAATGATAGCATGTCTTCTCAATGCCTTGCAGTAAGGAGCTACCGGATAAATTCTAAAACCAATCAATGCATCGCGTATCTGTTTTTTTGATGTAAGCGAAACAATATGAATCCAGGCGTTGGAAACTTTTCTTCCAACTACACGCTTATGAGGAGCCGATTCATCATACTCAGGATAACTGCAGATAATTGCCTTAGGATTGTTTTTTGAAAGCTCAAGAAATACAGGTATTTTATCTGTATCATGCTGACCATCAGAATCTACCTGAAAAATATGAGTAAGGCCCATTTCTTCTGCTTTACGTACACCCGTCTTCATTGCTTCGCCTTTGCCTTTGTTTTTTGGATGTACAAGCAAAGTTATTAAAGAATATCTAGCGGCAATATCATTAATAAAGGTTTTGTTTTTTTCATCATTCCCATCGTCTACAACAATGATTGGAAAATTGTAAGGAACCAGCTTTTGTATTACTGATTCAAGAACTGCACCATGATTATAAACAGGAATTACAAAACCAAATTTCTGTTCATTTAATTCTGGCATTATGCAGAAATCTCCGGAAGTACGGCAAATGATCCGGAAGAATATACCTTTCCTTCTACATTTGCATCTGCCATATTAAACAATACAGAACCTTTATCTTTCTTGTATGTAAGCTCGAGATGAATTTTTGTATCAGGCTTAATTGGAGCAGAAAACTTAATTCTCTTAATGTTTGGAACGTATCTCTGTGTACCAAAATACTTTCGGGAAAAACGTGTAATTACTTCAAACTGAGCAACTGCAGGCAAAAGCTTATACTGTGGAAAATGTCCATCAAAAAAATCACATGAAGCTGGAATTACAAATTCAAGAGTAACTTCATTTTCTTCTTTTGAAACTATAACTTCATCTCTAATATCATGATCATTAAATTTCATACTATCTCCTTTTCTCCTTTTAAATCCTAAGAAAACAATGCCATTACTTCCAGTTTATGAACTTTTCCCTGAACATCTGACGGAAGCTTTTCTACAAACCGCCATTTCTTTGGAATTACAACATTCTCAAAGTATTTTCTTAAAAAGTCATGGAAATAATTGTTTATTTTTAACTTTTCTGTATTTTCAAATTTCTTTTTTCCTTCAGCATTAAGCACAATTGCCGCAGCAAGATACTGACGAACCTCATTGCTTAAAGCAACAACTTTTACTTCAGAAATCAAACCTGTTTCAAGCAGACGGTTTTCTATTTCTGTTGTAGAAATTCTTTTCTCTTCAATTTTTACGATTGAATCTGAACGTCCCTTTAACAGGAAGCGGCCATCTTCATAAATTTCTACAAGGTCTGCTGTTGCAACTCCGGCAGGATCTTTAATAAACGGTGAAATAACATTAAGACAACCGTCTTCTCCAACCCAGATTTTTACACAATCATAAGGAGTCCAGATAAGTCCATCTCTACTCTGCTGACGATATGCAACTCCTGAAGTTTCTGTAGAACCATATCCTTCCATAGGACAGAAGCCAAAAAGCTTTTCTGTGCTTACGGCAAGTTCTTCTGAAACTGCTCCACCACTTACAGAAATGAAAATATCTTTCATATCAAGTTTATCTAAAACTTCAACTGTTCTCTTAAGGAATGCTGGAGTTGAAACCAGAACATATGAAGTATCTGTAAGTTTTTCAAATTCAGAAGGGAACTCAACTCGTTTACGACGGAATGGAAGCCCCAAAGTAAATGGAAGACAGATTGCCCAATACAGTCCATATGCATGATGCTGACTTACTGTAGTAATCAGTTTTCTCTTAGCATATTCTTCACCCCAAAGTGAAATTACAACACTGTTGTCTGTTTCAATTTCCTTCATGTCATGACGAACAGCCTTTGGTTTTCCTGTACTGCCGGATGTATACAAATACAATTCTGTAGCTTCATCATCAATTACAGGAACTGTACGGATTTCTTCTTCAGAAGGCATTGCAGACCTTTCAATTAAATCCGGAATAAAAAAGATTGTATCATCTGAAGAAATCTTCTGGTCAGAAATAAAGCATACTCCAGGAGTTTTTGCTTCTGCCATAAAGCTTTCTGTAATATTCTGGGTAATATAAACAGCTTTCTTACACTGAAGCAGAGCAACAAATGTACAAAGGAAATACCAGTTATCTTCACAGTGAAGAATAAAATCTTTATGATTCTGAGCCTGCAGAATCTTTCTGAGTTTTGCTGTATCTGTCAGAAAATCCTTCCAGGTCTTATAAACTTTCTTTGACCATATATCATCATAACAGATAATATGATTATCCTTTCTTGAATCTACTTTGAACTTTGTAATAGGAAACAATTTAATCATTTTCTTATCCACAATTTTCCTTACAATAAATTCTACTACAAACAGGGTTCCCATTAAAACATAGGAAATGCCCCCGTTATAAACAGCCCAGGCATTTCTTGCCTGTTCTGGAGTAAGCCCAAATATTTTATCTGCAAAAGTTGTAAGAACTGCTATTGTTCCATTCAGAATAAAAAAGCCGCACCATACAACTGTTACTTTCTGACAGTATTTATATACATTCTGTTCGTAAGAAGACCCTTTTATCGACTTATCTGATAAGGTCGCAAACCTGAATATGATATTAGGCGGCATAAAGAGCGTGCTTCCGAAAACAAAAAGCATCGTTACATTTATTACAACTGAATAAAGCTTTAAGAAAAATTCTTTACCAGTTATAAAACAAAAAAGACCGGCAGAAAGAAAAACAGCAGAGCTTAGGAATGGTTTCCAATCCAAAGCTGTCTTTTCATTTCCAGCGGTCTTTTTACTTCCTGTAGCACTTAAGAAAAACGCAGCTGCCAGAGCTATGATGCACAAAGAAAGAATCTTTGTATCCACCTTAAAGATTACAAGCATTGTAAAAATAAGGATTGGATAAACGGCAGCAATCACATAAAAAAGTGCCTTAAGGAATTTTCTCATCAGTCTTCAACTGCCTCTATGCCATGTATGGAACAAGAGCGTCTACAACATCCTGAACTGTCTTTACAGTCTTGAAAATTGAAGGATCAACATTTCCCTTATCTGCTGGCATGAATTCCTTCATCTTTACGATAAGGTCGATAGAATCGATAGAATCCAAATCCAAGTCATCTCCGAGAAGAGCATCAGGAGTTACATCTCCCTCATCAAGTTCAAATTCTGAAACAAGGATTCCCTTAAGTTTTTCAAAGATTTCGTCTTTAGACATAGTAAAACCTCTAAAATTTTATTTTTGCGCTGAAATATATTCAGCCAGCGCATTTACTGAAGAAAAGTATTTTTTGTTGTCGTCTCCGTCCTGCGAATATTTAAGTCCAAATTTTTTCTTGAGAGCGACTCCAAGTTCAAGGGCATCAATTGAATCAAGTCCTAAACCTTCTTCAAACAGTGGATCTGAATCAACAATATCATCAGGAGTAATATCTTCAAGCTGAAGAGCCTTAATGATTGTATTTTTGATTTCAGTCTTTAATTCGTCCATTTGACACCTCTATTAATAGACAATCTTGTCGAATTATAATCAAACAATAAAAAAAACTCAATACTTGAAAAATTAAATGGTAAAAGATAGTATTAAAAGTAAACATATGCGAAATCTTTACTTATCTGACATAACTACGTGGGCACCCGGACTTGAATCTGATGAAGCACTATGGAAAGAATGGTGCGAAGGAAAAACTGCTATTACTCAGTCTACCGAAAGTCCAAAACTCGAATATACGTCTCCTCTTTTCAGACGTCGTCTTTCTCAAATCACAAAAATGACGGTTCACGTTATTCATGGTTTGCTTGAAAAATCAAATATCGATAAAGATACAAAAATAGTTTTTATGTCTCTTCGTGGAGAGATTTCAAAATCTCTTTCTGTTGCAGAAACACTTATAATGGAAAATACTGTTTTACCAGCGAGCTTTTCTCTTTCTGTTTTTAATACTCCGGTTTCTTCTGCAACTCTTGCATTTGGATTAAAAGGCGGGTATTCTGTTATTTATCCGTCTATGGGAGATTTCTCTCAGGCGGTAAAAGCAGCTTTAGCTCCTGTACTTGCAGGAACTGAAAAAGAAATAATTCTTGTTTATGCAGACGAGCTTGTTCCAGAAGCTTATGGCGACAAACGCCCGGAAGAAAACATTCCTTTGGCATTTGCTTGTGTCGTAAGTACTGAGAAAAAAGAATCTAGTTTTACACTTGAGGATTTTTCAAATATTGGAAAATCACCATCGGAGTTTTTGAGGTTTATATTAAAATGAGTAAAAATGAAATAAGCTATAAGAGCCCATTACCAAAAATCAAAAATATTTTTTCTTATACATATTATTGTATATCAAAAATCTGTGCGATTATATTTTTTGGTTTAGGTGCCGTTATTCTGGCAATTCTTGTTTTTCCTTTTATCCGTTTATTTACTTTAGGTAGAAAAGATTTTGGAATTATTGCCCGAGCCTACGTTTCACATACCTTCAGAGTTTTCTTGAAAAATCTTGATATCTGCAAAACCTGTATGTTAAAGGTTGAAGATAAACAGGCTTTCCGTAATATTCACAGCAAAGTAATCATTGCAAACCATCCTTCGCTTCTGGACTTTGTTTATATAATGTCGCTTGTTCCTAATTCAACCTGTATCGTTCGTGGTGGCTTAACTCATACTCCACTCCGCGGTGTAATTAAACAGGCTTATATTACAAATACCACAGATTTTGATGATGTTCTTGTTGAATGCAAAAAGCTTACTGATCAGGGCTGCAATGTAATTATTTTCCCTGAAGGAACCCGTTCACCAAGAGTTGGCCGTAACAATTATAAAAAAGGTGCTGCACGAATCGCTCTTTATTGTGGCTGTGATGTTCAGCCTATGTTCATTGGTGGCAGCGATAAATATGGTCTTGGAAAACATGATCCGCTCTGGTCATATAATCATGTTGAAAAATATCTGTACGATATTAAGATGCTTCCAGTAATTTCTGTTGAACAGTTTAAAGATCTTTCTGAACCAATTGCCGCAAAGCATCTTACAGAAGAGATGGAGAAGGTTATTCGTGCTGCCGGTGATGAGTACGCAAAGACTTATACTGGACTGACACTGAATAATTATTAAACAGAATATCACCTCCAGACTTATTCTGGAGGTTATGAAAAGCTCCTGAAGCATATTCCGGATTACAAAAAATGAATTTTAAAAGAACACTTTTCTCCTCCTCGTGTGTTAAAATAAATGACAGGAATAATTTGTACAATGAAAACTTTGTCGATGGATGATTTTGAAAATCTATACCGCCAGTACGGTCCTATGGTACTCAGACGTTGCCGCTTTATTTTGAAGAATGAAGAGAAGGCTCTTGATGCCATGCAGGATGTATTTGTACGCCTTATTGAAAGAAAGGAGAAAATCAATAATGTTTGTTCTTCCCTTCTTTATACAATGGCAACAAATATCTGTCTTAATAAAATAAGATCAGACAAACTGCGTTCAGGTCCAGAATTCGATGTAATTGCAGAAATAATTGAAGACAGTGCAAGTGCAGAAGGAACAGAAAAAATTGAAACTTCTATCCTTTTGGATTGTATTTTCTCTGAAAGAGACAGCAAAGACAGACAGATTGCAATTTTACATTATGTGGACGGATATACTCTTGAAGAAACATCCCAGAAAATGAAAATGTCCGTTTCCGGAGTCCGAAAACGTCTGGAGAAACTCAAAGAATATGCAGGAGGAAGGTATGGCAATTCCAACTAGAATTTTAGAGGAAATTAAATACTCTGAAACTGATGCTAAAAACTTCTACGCAACTTACGGAAAAGAAAACATTGACGCCGCATTAAACGACCTCAAAAAATCTGACGAAGAGATTTTAAATACCTATTCTGTACAGGCTATGAAAGCTGCTGTAGCAGGCAAGCTGGCTGCAAATAAAATTTCTGCAGCAACATCTGAAACAACTACTTCAAATTCAAAAAATATACTTAAGTTCCCAGCTGTAAGATTTGTATCTTACGCAGCAGCCGCAGTTCTTCTTGCAGCAATTATGATTCCGGCAGGTCTTAAGAACTCAAAAATTTCTGCAACACACGCTCCAACTGAGAGAGTTAAAGGAAATGCCAGTGCTGTTTCAAAGAACCCTCAGATAAATCTTTACCGCCAGAAAGGGCTTGAAATTCAGGCACTCAAAGATGGAGATTTCGCTCATGCAGGTGATGTAATTCAAATCACCTATAATGCCGGTCAGGATTTGTACGGTGTGATTTTCAGTGTAGATGGAAATGGTAATATCACACGGCATTTCCCTGAAAACAGCTGGCAGTCTGGAAAGCTTGAAAATCAGGTTACAGAAGTTCCACTGGACTTTTCTTATGAATTAGATAATGCACCAGATTTCGAATGCTTTGTAATGGTGACTTCCAAAAAGCAATTCTCTCTTGAAGATATTGAAAACAAAATACAAAACAAAACAGATATAGATTATATTACAAACCTTTCATATCTGCCTAAAAAGACAGAAGGTATAACCTTTACACTCGAGAAGTAAGGCAGTTTTTTATAGCGTAAAAGGATGGAGAAAATGAAAAGAATAATAATTATATCTATTGCACTGCTTTGTCTGTCGCAGGCTTTTGCTGCAACTGAAGAAACAACAAGTGGTGTAGACCGATATGCAATTTATATAGGCTCAAACAAAGGTGGAAAAGGACGTGAGCAGCTTTTGTATGCTGGCAGCGACGCTCAGAATTTTCAAAAGGCAATGTCTGAAATCGGTGGTGTTATTGATTCAAACAGCTATGTCCTTATTGATCCAACTAAGGAACTTATTGATGAAACCTTAGATAAGGTTTCTCAGAAAATTTCAAACAGTCAGAGCCACGCAAAGCGTTCAGAATTCATCTTTTATTATTCTGGTCATTCTGATGAGAATTCTCTGCTGCTTGGCGATGTACCTTATGACTATTCTTCTCTCAAGGCTGCAATTACAGATGTTCCAAGTGATATCCACGTTGTAATTCTTGATTCCTGCTATTCCGGAAACTTTATCAGAACTAAGGGTGGTCAAAAGCGTAAGCCTTTTCTGATTGATGATTCATCTATTGTTACTGGTCACGCTTATCTTTCTTCTAGCTCAACCAATGAATACTCACAGGAATCTGATGAAATAGAATCATCTTTCTTCACAAACGCTATGATTACCGGTTTACGCGGTGCTGCCGATGCCTCTGGTGACAATAAGGTAACATTAAACGAACTGTATTCTTACGCTTTTAATGATACTCTTTCAAAGACAGAATCAAGCAAGGCAGGACCGCAGCATCCTAACTACAATATTACTCTTGTAGGTTCCGGAGACCTGGTTCTTTCTGATATTTCAAATGGTGAAGCAATGCTTTCTCTCTCTAAGGAAGCAAAGGGTAAGTTTATCATCCGCAATGCAGAAGGAAAGCTTATTTCTGAAATCAACAAAGTTGCCGGTCAGCCAATTTTCATGGCGCTTCCAGCTGCTCAGTATTCTGCAGTCATCATTGATGATTATTCAACAAAACAGGGTTACTTTGTTCTTGAAAAAGACCAGATTTATGTACTTAATCAGAATTCTCTTTCTTCAATCAAACGTAAATCAAACAGAGTTCGCGGTGGTTCAGTTGAAAACGACACTGATGACGATGATGAAGAAATTCTTCCTATCGATGATTTGGAAGAACTCCCTCATGGAAGAAGAGGTTCTCGTCGCCGCTATGAGAATGTAAATGATTATGAAGATTCAGATTCTGACTCAGATCAAGATTCTGACTCAAAGCGAAGAACGCCTCTTGGCCGTCAAAAAAAGGAAGATATAGATATTGCATTTGATCAGGAATTTGATCCACTCAACATGAATTCATTCCATTTATCTGCAGTTCCTGGAGTTTCAATCGTAGGGTTCAGTAAGGAATCTTCCCTCTTCTCACTTGGTATTATTGGTGCAGCCGATAAGAATGTATTTGCACTTCAGGCCTCTCCAATTATGAATATCACTTCAAACAGGCTAAGTGGTATTCAGGCAGGTGGTGTATTTAATATTGCCGGTTCGGTTAGAGGTCTTGAATCTGCAGGTGTTTTCAACTGCGCAGGTAACGTAAATGGTCTACAGACAGCTGGTGTATTCAACACTGCAAAAAATGTAAACGGTGTTCAGTCAGCAGGTGTATTTAATGTTGCAAAGGATGTAAATGGTGTTCAGGCAGCCGGAGTAATCAACGTTGCAAATGAAGTCAAAGGTGCACAGATTGGTTTAATCAACTATGCAGAAAAGAATGACGGTATTGCAATCGGTTTGATTAATATCATCAAAGATGGTATGCATCACTTTGGATTCTACTGGGATTCAAATGATATGTTTGATATCTCTTTCCAGAGCGGAACAAAGAATCTGTTTATGACCATCGGTTTTGCAATGAATCGAGATGAAATGTTCAAATATGATTATTCATATAATAAGACAGCAATTTTCTATGCCGGTTTTGGAACTGAATTCAGATTTGGCTTCTCGAGCCTTGATCTGGAAGTATTATTCAAGGGTGTTTATAATCCTGGTTTCTACTCAGACAGTTCATATGGATATAGCTTCTACGATATTAGCAAGTTTATTATTCCATCATTCCGCGTAACCTTTAATGCCCTTAGTATGAGCCACCTTGACTTAAGCATTGGTGCAAGCTTTGACATCCGCAACCACGGCGTAAATGATACAGCCTTTCTTTATACTTCCCACAAATGGGGTTCTATCGGAAACAATTCTGTAGTATATCCGTCAATGTTCATCGGATTTAAGATTAAATAGGCTAAAAAACAGAGATAGATTGATTAATAAAAAAAGCGAAATACAACTAAATGTATTTCGCTTTTTTTATGGTGGTTTTGTGTCAGCTTATTTGCTCAGCAAATTATTCAAATGTTTTACAAACTCAGCTGGTTCTTTTACTTCCATGCCGGCAATCATGAGGGCCTGAGTGAAGAGAACTTCTGAAACATCTGAAATAAGAGCTTCATCGTCGCTGTCCTTGATTTTTGCGAGGATTGGGTGGTCGCCGTTTACTTCGAGAATTGGCTTGAGATCTGGACCAGCCTGTCCCATAGCGCGCATCATCTGAATCATCTGATAGCTTGGATCGTTTTCGTCTACTACGATACAAGATGGGTTTTCGCCGCTCAAAGTCTTTGAAAGTTTTACTTCCTTAACCTTATCGCCGAGAGCCTTCTTAATCTTTTCAACTACTGGCTTAAATGCTTCTTCCTTCTTCTTAGCTTCTTCTTTGTCGCCGCCGAGGTCTTCGTCACTGCCGGCGCGGTTTACAGCCTTAAGCTCGAACTCATTCTTATATTTGCCGAAGCCTGGAATTACGATATCGTCGATATCATCATCCATGATAAGAACTTCAAAGCCC
>JAEEGL010827682.1_pt1 | contig 25714 bp, 26 predicted proteins | sample 9134231 | NCBI WGS metagenome assembly JAEEGL01 (sample SAMN16246548, study PRJNA631951) | gut metagenome | biome: gut microbiome; feature: rumen; material: fiber-attached | host: Bos | place: Iran: Karaj | collected 2018-10 | reverse complement strand
GATCGAGGGCGATGCCAACGGCCGCGGCTTCCAGTATCCTATCCCCACATATTCCATCACAAGAGACTTCGACTGGTCAGAGACCGAGAACAACAAGCTTCTTTTCGAGATGGCCGCTAAGTACGGTATCCCTTATTTCTCCAACTACATCAATTCCGACATGGAGCCTTCCGATGTACGTTCGATGTGCTGCCGTCTGCGTCTCGATCTCCGTGAACTCCGCAAGAAGTCCGGCGGTTTCTTCGGTTCAGGCGAGTCCACAGGTTCCGTAGGCGTTGTTACGATCAATATTCCCCGTATCGCTTATCTCGCAACAGATGAGGCTGATTTCTACAAGAGACTCGACCACCTTATGGATGTCTCCGCAAGATCCCTCAAGATCAAGAGAAATACGATCACAAAGCTTCTCGAGGAAGGTCTCTATCCTTATACAAAGCACTACCTCGGAACATTCAATAACCACTTCTCAACGATCGGTCTCGTCGGCATGAACGAGGCAGGCCTCAACGCAAGATGGCTCAGAAAGGATCTTACCCACGAAGAGACACAAAAGTTCGCTGCTGACGTTCTGAACCACATGAGAGAGAAGCTCTCCGAATACCAGGAGAAGTACGGCGACCTCTATAACCTTGAGGCCACACCTGCAGAGTCCACTGCTTACCGTCTTGCAAAGCACGACAAGGCCAAGTATCCGGATATCATCACGGCAGACGACGCTTCCGGCGTGTTCTACTACACCAACAGCTCACATCTTCCTGTCGGCTACACCGCAGACATCTTCGATGCTCTTGATGTTCAGGACAATCTCCAGACTCTCTACACATCAGGCACGGTATTCCACGCATTCTTAGGCGAGCGTCTCCCTGACTGGAAGGCTGCAGCTTCCCTCGTAAGGAAGATCGCCGAGAATTACAGACTGCCTTATTACACAATGTCTCCTACGTATTCCATCTGCTCCGCTCACGGATATCTCCCCGGCGAACAGAAGGCCTGCCCTGTATGCGGCGGTCCCACAGAGACATACAGCCGAATCACAGGCTACTACCGTCCGGTCAAGAACTGGAACGACGGTAAACTCCAGGAGTTCAAGGACAGAAAGACATATGATATCTGCAATTCAAATATGAAGCCCAGAACGGCTACTGTTACCATAAGCAAGGCTGAGGATAAGGAGCTTCCCGAGCTTCTTCCCGCGGACGGAGACGCGCAGGTAACAAAGCCCATGCTCTTTACGACACACACATGCGCAAAGTGCAAGGCAGTTAAAGCTATGTTCGATGAGCAGAGATTTGATTATGAGCTGATCTACGCAGATGATGACTCAGAGCTCGCAAGACAGTTCGATATTGTTAATGTTCCTGTCCTCGTTATCCCTGACGGAGACGGATATAAGAAGTTCACCGATATCGGACCCATCAGACAGTATGTGAACGATTGCAAAGGCATCAAGGCTTAAGGAATGGTGTTATAAGTCTTGAAGGGCTGTCCCGGAGCCGGGGCAGCCCTTTTACGTGGTATTGTGCCGTTTCCGTGCAAATGTCTTTTGATCTGCCTAATATTTTATTTTCGTTACTTTTGAAAATTTCTTTAAAAAACTTTTAGAAGTAGTAGTAGAATACGGGAAACAGTTAAGGGGTGTTTGTGTTATGGAAGATAAGTCTTTAGCTTACGATAATAAGGAAGAAGGCAGACACAGCATCATAACTCCGCTACATCCGATGAGCGCCGAATCATTGAGCGAAGAGTTCGAGCTCGATAAAGTTGATTTCGAGACATTGATCGAAGAGATCAGATTTTAAGTATTTCAGTCTTGGCATACTGAGCCTTTCCGATTTTATTGCAGATTTTGACTGCTGAAGATGCAATAATAAGTCGATTTTTTCGATTTGTTGACATTTTATTGCACATTTAGGGTTGCGAAGTTGCAATAAAAGTTGATGTGCTTTTTAACGAATCAACTGGTAACGGCTTTAAGTTAGTTAAAAATGTCCATGGCAAACAAGGAATTGTAAACCACTGAGTTAAGGGTCGTATTCAGCATCCTGGTGTCAAATGGAATATCCTCCGGACCATATGTATATATAATGTCAAAACCCGGGATCAGGCCGGCATTGGAGTAATTTGTGTATTTAGAATTTGTATCGCGAACGTAATTGGAGGAACTCATCATTCCAAAATGTTCGTGAAACTTGCAAAGGTCAAGTTCCTTAATCAGCAGAACGAAATCCGGATATATGGTATAGGGAACTCCTTTAAGTTGAATCTCAGGTTCGTATTTGAAAGGAATACGGTTCTCAGTATAAAACCTTGCGATATCGCGCTCAGCGATAGATCGGTACATTATGCCGTTATATGGGTACTTTTTGTTCTCGGGATGAAAAGGGTTGGCATCATTCTTCAGGCTCTCGAAAAAATCGCTGTTAAGTATGACAGCGTCCTCGTCGGTTTTATACAGATGACGGATGATCCTTCGTGGCTCAATGTCGGTGGGAGGAGGTCCTCTGAATGAACTGTTCCAAAGACCTTCAAGTCTTGATAACTCGCACTCGACGGTCTCACGCTTCGAGAGCATTTCCTTCATTTTTGTTCCCGTCTTGCCGGTTGTAAGATAGGTGTGGGAACTGACTCTGTAAACATTCTTCATTTTCCCGTTCACAGCTCTTTGAGTTAATAATACTTTAGGAAATTGCGCAAGTTGTTGTCTGCAGTAGTTGATTTGCAGTGCAAGATGTTCTTTTGGAATGTATGGTTCAACACTATTCATAATCAAAGTATAGAGGCGGCAGACAGAAAAATGTTCCTACAAAAGCTGACAAAAACCAACAAAGCAACATATAACACTTTATTTCATTATCTATTACCTATTTAACCTTTTGCACAATCGCCTGTTCCGAAAAGTATGCAAATCCCGACTTACATATCCTGACCCGAGTTCTTATATTTAATATATAAGGACTATTGCGGCTTCATGCTGCGGAAACGGAGGCTCTTATGCTTAAGGATTTTGTGAAGGCGGAAAAGCCCGGTGAGGAAGAGTTTGCCACAAGGCTGGAAGAGGAGAGAAATAAGCTTTTCGCCGCCCAGATGAAGATAAAGGAAGCCGGGCTCCCGGTAATGGTCATTTTCGAAGGCTGGGGTGCCGCAGGCAAGGGAAGCGTGCTCGGAAAGATCATTAAGAACATCGATCCGAGATTCTTCAGGGTCAAGACCTTCCCTAAGCCGACAAAGGAAGACCTGAGATATCCTTTCCTTTACAGATACATGAAGGAGATCCCCGAGAAGGGCAAGTTCGCGTTCTACGATACTTTCTGGATGGAGGAGATCACTGACGAGAGAATGGAGGATCTTCTGGATGATGAGGAATATGAACAGAGGATCGAATCCATCAACAGGACCGAGAGATCGCTCGTTGATAACGGTTACCTGATAATGAAATTCTTCTTCCAGATCGGTAAGAAGGAACAGAAGGAAAGACTCGAGAAGCTCCTTGATGACAAAGACACAAAGTGGCGAGTCGACAAGGGCGACCTGTATGAGAACAAGCATTACGATGAGGCGATCGAGATCTACGACCAGTATCTGAAGGATACCAATAACCCGACTGCGCCGTGGTACATCATTGACAGTAAGGATAAGAAATTCGCGGAACTCCAGGTGCTCGAATTCCTGAACCAGGGAATAGAGACCGCGCTGAAGAACAAGAATCTGGCTGCGCCGATCCTTCAGAACACATTCCCGCTTAAGAAGACCCCTCTTCTTAAAGATATCGACCTGAAGGATAAGATCCTGACAGATGAGGAATACGATAAAAGGCTCGATGAGCTTCAGGATGAATTAAGGGATCTGCACAACAAACTTTACAGGAAGAAGATCCCGGTGATCATCGCCTATGAAGGATGGGATGCCGCAGGCAAGGGCGGCAACATCAAGCGTATTACGGGCGCACTAGATCCGAGAGGATATGAGGTGCTTCCGATCGCGAGCCCCGAGCCGCATGAGAAGGCAAGACATTTCCTCTGGAGATTCTGGACAAGGCTTCCGAGAACCGGCCATATCGCTATCTTTGACCGTACCTGGTACGGAAGGGTCATGGTCGAGCGTATCGAGGGTTTCTGCAGTGAGAACGACTGGCAGCGCGCTTATAACGAGATCAATGAGTTCGAGAAGGAACTCACGGATTGGGGAGCTGTCGTTATCAAGTTCTGGGTGCAGATAGACAAGAAGACGCAGCTCAAGCGCTTCAAGGAGCGTCAGGCAAATCCCGAGAAGCAGTGGAAGATAACCGATGAGGACTGGCGCAATCGCGAAAAGTGGGACAAGTACGAATCGGCGATAGACGAGATGATAAAGAAGACCTCGACCGAATTTGCGCCGTGGTACATCCTGGAGTCCGTTGATAAGAAATACGCGCGTATCAAGGCTCTTGAGATCGTGATCGACAGGATCAAGGAAGCCTGCGATAAGGGCAGCAAAGACTGAAAGTCTTACTGATAACCGTTTATATGCAGCCTGCAGAAGTCCGGAAATGGATCTGCAGGCTCTTTTATTTTCGTAACGGTTTGTGCAAAGTCAAACAAAGTGCCCGAAATAGAGCGATTTTTGTAGAAATTGTCTACCCACTTGAAGTAGTATCCATGCTAAAATAAATCTAGTAGTATATACCATAATCAGTTTTTTACAAATAGTTTTTTCATAAATTGTATAAATATTTTTTAGAAATTCTAAGAAAGGCAGGTTCATATGGGCTTTAAGATTGGCGACAATATAGTTTATGCGGGCAGCGGCGTATGCCAGATAGACGACATCAAAGACATCAGTTTTTTCAAAGAGAAACCTCAGAAATACTATGTTCTTAAGCCTCTCTTTGTAACAAGATCCCAATATGTTTATGTGCCTCTCGACAATGAAGCCCAGGTCAGCAGGATAAGACCCGTAGCTTCCAAGAAGGAGGCTATCGCCCTGATCGATAAGCTTCCGATCGACAACTGCAGCTGGATAGAAGACCGCAATGAGCGCAAGGCCACGTTCACGGACATTATCGTTAACGGAAGCAGGGAGGATATAGTCGGTCTCATCTACCTTATCAACAGACATGCCGAGAAGCTCGCGAAGGAGGGCAAGCATCTGAATGCCCAGGACGAGCGCGCCCTGATCGACGCGAAGAACAGGATGAATAACGAGATCGCAGTTGCTCTCAATATAGAACCGGACAGTGTCATCGAACTTATACATGAGAAGACCGGACTGGAAGATTTTGCGTAAGACCTGTCTGAACGGTATTAGTTCTTGCAATATGCATGAAGGTGTGATTTAATAACCGCAGTTTTGATTTAGGGAGAGTCCTTATGAAGACTGCGGTTTTCTTTTATGCGTATAGCTACTATTACTACTTTAGGGAGACGAACTAAAGCGGCTTTTGCATAGCGCATAGAAAACCAAAGGTAAGATTTGAGTTGAATAACGCTGCAGGGTACGCAAAATGAGCCCGGCAGCGTTTTTTGTTCAGCCCGGTCTGAAAAAGGAAAAAACGACATTGTGTAAAGGAGATACATAACATGATCGCAGTACTGAAGAACACGGCAACCAGAGAACAGATAGCAAGTCTTATATCATGGTTCGAAGACAAGGGACTTAAGGTTAACGAATCCAAAGGTGAGTTTTGTACTGTCCTCGGTCTTATCGGTGATACATCGACTGTTGATATCGATATGCTGAGCGGTCTCGATATCATCGAGAAAGTTACGAGGGTATCAGAGACCTTCAAGAAGGCCAACAGAAAGTTCCATCCCGAGGATACTGTGGTCGACGTAAGCGGAGTTAAGATCGGCGGAGGTAATTTTGCGGTTATTGCAGGTCCGTGTTCTGTTGAGAGTGAAGAGCAGATCATGAGCGCTGCAAGAGCCGTAAAAGCAGCAGGCGCCACGATCCTCAGAGGCGGAGCATTCAAGCCCAGGACATCACCTTACGATTTCCAGGGCCTTCACGAAGAGGGTATAAGACTTCTCCTTGAAGCCAAGAAAGAGACAGGTCTTCCCATCTGTTCCGAGATCATGAGCCCTGAGCAGATCCCGGTCTTTGAAGAGGTGGATTTCCTTCAGGTCGGCGCGCGCAATATGCAGAACTTCGACCTCCTGAAAGCTCTCGGCAAGACAGGCAAGCCTATCCTCTTAAAGCGCGGCCTTTCAGCTACCATCAAGGAGCTCCTTATGAGCGCCGAGTACATCATGAGCGAGGGCAACCCCAACGTTATCCTCTGCGAGAGAGGTATCAGAACATACGAGACATACACAAGAAATACTTTCGATGTCAGCGCAATCTCGGTATTGAAGCAGATCACACACCTGCCTGTAGTCGGTGACCCTTCACATGCGACAGGCAAGTCCAATCTTATCAAACCAATGTCGATGGCAGCTGTCGTATCAGGCGCGGACGCTCTCGAGATCGAGGTTCACTGCAATCCCGAGAAGGCTCTCTCCGATGCGGCCCAGCAGCTCACCCCTGCGCAGTTCACGGAAGTAATGGACGCGATCGCAAAGGCAAGAAGTATTCTGTAATCACCAGACGCTGATCCTCATGTCAGCGTCTTTTTATATCAGTTCGGAAAAGGAAGTGCAGTTAAGATGAAGATGACAGTCGGTGTAGTAGGATTAGGCCTTATAGGCGCCTCATTCGCAAAGGCTTACAAGAGTGACGAGGAAGCTGTTGTTTACGGCTGGAACCGTACGAAGAGCATTACACAGATGGCTCAGATGCAGGGCATCATTGACGGTGAACTGACAGATGAGAATCTGGGAAAATGCGACCTGGTCATACTCTCGCTCTATCCCGAGGCAAGCATCAACTGGATGGAACAGCATAAGGAACACTTTAATAAAGAAGGCATGATCATCGATGCCTGCGGAACCAAGAGACTGGTCTGCGAGAAGTGTTTCAAGATAGCGGAAGAGAACGGCCTGTTATTTGTCGGATGCCATCCGATGGCGGGAACAAAGTTCTCCGGCATGGCATATGCGAGATCGGATATGTTCTTCGGCGCGCCCATGGTAGTGGTCCCGCCGAGATTTGATGACATGTTCCTGCTTGACCGGGTTAAGGATCTTCTTTCCCCCTGCGGCTTCGGCAGCTTCCACCTGTCACATGCTGATGAGCACGATAAGATGATCGCCTTCACTTCACAGATGGCGCATCTTGTTTCAAACGCATATATCAAGAGCCCTTCGGCAAGGAATCACAAGGGTTTCTCCGCAGGCTCCTATAAGGATATGACGAGAGTCGCATGGCTCAATCCCACGATGTGGACACAGCTTTTCCTTGAGAATAAAGACAATCTGATCTTTGAGATCGATCATCTCCAGGAGGAGCTTGCCAAGTACAGAAAGGCATTGGAAGAGGATGATTTTGACGGCCTCCGCGAACTGCTTGATGAAGGCAGAAAGATAAAGGAAGAGGTTGACGGAATATGATGACTGTCAGTGTCCGTGCTTCAAAAGAATACAATGTTGAGATTGGAGACGGCATCGTCTCAAAGCTTGGCGAGCTGACGAAGACGGTCTGTCCCAAAGCGATCAAGGCCCTGATCGTTTCAGAGACCAATGTTGCCGCACTCTATCTTGATGCGGTAAAAGCGCAGCTCAAAGGCGCCGGACTTGAAGTTGTGACTTATGTTTTCGAGGCCGGTGAGAAGAGCAAGAACATAAACGAGATCGCCGGCATGTGGAATAAGATGGCCGAAGCCGGATTTACCAGGACTGATCTCGTGGCCGGACTGGGCGGTGGCGTTACTACCGACATGGCCGGTTTTGCGGCATCGACTTTCTTAAGAGGAATCGATGTGATCCAGGTGCCGACTTCGCTCCTTGCAATGGTAGACGCAGCTGTCGGAGGCAAGACAGGGATCGACATCCCGATGGGTAAGAACCAGGTGGGCGCATTCTGGCAGCCTAGCCTCGTTCTTGAAGACACGTCATTCCTCAAGACACTTCCCGACGAAGTGTTCACAGAGGGCATGGGCGAGGTCACTAAGTATGCGTTCATTATGGATGAGAAGCTTTTCGAACTTCTCGAAAAGCAGAACGGCAGCATAAGAGATGACGCTTCCGTTCTTGAGAATGTCATCGGCATGTGCGTCGCAGACAAGGCTGAAGTCATAAACGAGGATGAGAACGACAACGGCAGACGCCAGATCTTAAACTACGGCCATACGGCAGGTCACGTGATCGAACGCGACAGCGGATTTACAAAACCTCACGGCATCTGTGTTGCAAAGGGAATGGGTATCTTTATGGATGCATGTGTCAGAGCTGGCACGTTAAGTCCTGAAGACGCAAAGAGAATGAAGGATCTTCTCGCGATGTATAAGCTCCCCGTAAGCGATGAGATTACGGCAGAAGATATCGTTAAGGGCGCGATGAACGATAAGAAAAAGCGCGGAAACACCTTATCGGTTATACTTGTAAACAGGATCGGCCAGGCTGAGATAAAGAAGATGACAGAAGATGAGTTCCTGAGGTTTTTGTCAGTATGAGGATCTCCTGTAAAAATCTGAATCTGGATATCAAGGCGCCGATTTCAAAGTCGGTCTGTCACAGAGAGCTCATCGTTAACTTCATTCTTGGCGCGCGGGGAGATTTCCTTAACGGATCCGGGGATGACAACGACGACATAAGAGCTACAAAAGCATGCCTTCGCGCACTTGAAGATGCGCAAGCTGAGACTGTAACTCTTAACTGCAACGAGAGCGGATCGACGCTCCGTTTCATGATCCCCGTCGCGCTGGCAGTAAAATCAGAAGCGAACAGGACACTCGTATTTAAAACAAACGGAAGGCTTATTGACAGACCCATCGAGGAACTGTCCGACTGCCTTAAGCCGTTTGGCGTTGTTATAACAAAGGACAGGGAAGCAAACGAGATAACGGTTACGGGAAATATAGAGCCCGGTCGATATGTCATCGACGGCAGCGTATCTTCGCAGTACATCTCAGGACTTCTCATGGCGCTCTCCTGCTTCGGTAAGGAATCCGTTGTTGAAGTTACAGGCGGAGTCGCGTCAGTGCACTATATCGAACTTACCATTGCCGCGCTTGCCAAGTACGGCATTAATGTTGAAAGAGAAGGCGATACGTTCAAGGTGCCGGGTAAGACTTCTGACATTAAAGTTCCTGACGGAAACTTCGAAGTTGAAGGCGACTGGAGCAACGGTGCGTTCCTGCTCTGCCTCGGGAGCCTGATACGCGGCGGTTCGGCAAAGGTAACGGGCCTCAATACAAAATCCGTTCAGGGCGACATGGCAATATTAAGATTCCTAAAGCTCGCCAATATTTCCCACATCGTTACCGATGACGCGGTATTTGTTCAGGACAGCCTTATAAATCCCGTGATGGAAAAGATCGAGATCGACTGCAGCGACATTCCGGATATCGTTCCGTATATGGCAGTTACGGGTGCTTTCCGCGCTTATAAGACAATCCTTAAGGGAATTAAGAGACTCCGCATCAAGGAGTCTGACAGGGCGGCGGCTATCACGCAAATGTTATCTGAATTAGGCGGAAATGTAACGCTCGAAGAGGACACTATTACGATAGAATATATAGATAGAAAAGTGATCCCCGATAAGATCGTTCTGACATCATCGGGCGATCACAGAATGGCTATGGCGGCAGTCCTCTGCGCCGCGGCCACGGGCAAAGAGATCGAGCTTGATGATATCAACTGTCTCGATAAATCTTTCCCGGAGTTCAGGAAAATCTTGCTTAAGGAGATGGCCGTATGAATTCAAGCAGCACATATCAGGGCGATGCCCTGGACATAATGATCTACGGCGAGTCTCACAGCGAGACGATAGGTGTATACATCACGGGACTTCCTGAGGAGGTTGTTCCTGATGCCGCGAAAACGGCCGCCTTTATGGCAAGGCGCGCGCCCGGAAAGAATGCCTGGTCGACTCCGAGGAAGGAAGCCGATGAGGTCATTTTCGAGCGCAACGGAACGATGCTTCACGGATACATAATCAACACGAATACAAAGCCGAAGGATTACGCGTCAATAATGAACCGGCCGAGGCCTTCGCATGCGGATTATGCCGCAAGGCTCCTTTATGGAGACGGGGCTTCGAAGTCCGGCGGCGGTATCTTCTCCGGACGCATGACGGCGCCGCTTTGCATCGCCGGTTCGATAGCGCTTCAGGAACTGAACAAAAGAGGCATACAGATAAGCGCGCATCTGAAAAAAGCAGGCGGTGTCAACGACGATTCGTATTTCGATCACGCCGTGAATGACGAAGAATTCAGGAATGCGCTTTCCCTGGTTGAGAATAAGGAATTTCCTGTTGTCGATGATGCGAAGGGTGAACTGATGAAGGAGAAGATCGAACAGGCGAGAGCTGAGGGAGACTCAGTCGGCGGCGTTATCGAGTGCGTCGTATACGGCTATCCCGAAGGAATCGGAGGACCGCTTTTTGACGGCATTGAAGCCAAGCTCGCGCAGATCCTTTATGCGATCCCCGCAGTCAAAGGCGTTGAGTTCGGCAACGGTTTTGAGGGCTCTGATCTTAAAGGCTCGGAGAATAATGACGCGTTCGTTTTTGATGACGAAGGCAATCTTACTTTGAAGACTAATCACAGCGGCGGTATCCAGGGCGGTATCAGTCTGGGAGATATTGCGCCCATCGTATTTGATGTCGCGTTAAAGCCCACGCCTTCGATCTCAAAAGCACAGGCGACGGTGGATCTTGCCGAACACAAAAATACGGTTATTAATATAGAAGGCAGGCACGATCCCTGTGTTGCGCCCCGCGCTGTTCCTGTTGTTGAAGCAGCGGCAGCGATCGCACTTTACGATATGCTTCTTGTAACCATGTAACGGAGGATAATACCATGAGTGAGAGACCGGATCTTAAGGAACTCAGAGAAAAGCTCGATCAGATAGACAGCGATATTCTCGATCTGCTGGAAGCCAGAGTCGCGGCTAGCAGGGAGATCGGCAACTTCAAGCGGGCAAACGGTCTTGCGACCTACGATCCTGCAAGGGAGGAAGAGAAGATAAAGGCGCTGGAAGAGATTGCCGGATTCGAGAGCAGGCCTTATGTAAAAGATCTGATGAAGACACTTATGGATATTTCGAAGGTCCATCAGGGCAAGCCTGCATTCGGTGTTCTCGGAAGGACTCTTGCCCATACATATTCCCCTGAGATACATAATCTTTTCGACCCCTCATATTCTTATTCTGTGATCGAACGTGAACCCGAGGAGCTGGAAGAGCTCTTTAAGAGCGGCGTGTTCAAGGGCTTTAATGTCACTATCCCTTACAAGAAAAATGCCTGCGCCATGTGTGATGAAGTCGATGATGCTTCGGAAACAACGGGCAGCGTAAACACGGTCCTTTTCGAAGACGGAAAGGTAAAAGGATGGAACACCGATTATTTCGGATTTATCTATATGCTCCACAGAAAGGGCATTTCCGTATCCGGCAAGAAGGTGCTCGTTCTGGGTACGGGCGGTGCAGCCTCAGCGGTTTTCTATGCCCTCAGGACACTTGGTGCCGCTGAAGTATATGCGTGTGATCTCGAGACAGAGATCAATTACTCCAATGTCTATGAGAAGGCAGCTGACGCACAGGTCATCGTAAACTGCACGCCTGTGGGAATGTTCCCGAAGGTCGATAACAGACTCCTTGATCTCACGAAGTTTGCGGATCTGGAAGCATGCGCGGATGTTGTTTATAACCCTTCAAGAACAAGGTTTCTGCAGGATGCCGAAGAGCTCGGTCTTAAGACCTGCGGTGGTCTTGCGATGCTCGTCGCTCAGGCTTATAAGTCCTCAAGGATCTTCGCAGGTGATATAGAGGGTGCTTCACAGTTGGGCAACCCCGATATGAGCATTCCCTCCGAAGCGGAGGAAAAGATCGAGAAAGTAATACGCGTTCTTGAGAACCGTATGCGCAATATAACGATCATTGGCATGCCGGGTTCAGGAAAGTCCCTTCTTGCAAGGAACATTGCGAAAGCGACAGGCCGTACCCTGGTCGACCTTGATATCGCTTTTGCCGAGAAATTCGGCCAGACTCCCGCTGAAGTTTTATCAGGTCCGGGTGAGGACGCGTTCAGGGAGATGGAGTGCGAGATCGCGGCGGAATTCTTGCCTCAGAGCGGACTCGTCATCTCATGCGGCGGCGGTATCGTTACCCGTGACGTTAACAAATTCTATGTCCGCTGCAATTCCAATGTTTTCTATCTTGAGCGTCCGCTGACCGCTCTGACTGACAAGAACAGACCTATATCCCAGCTCCACGGCGTTGAGAAACTCTATTCACAGCGCAAGGATAAGTACGAGACCTGGTGCGATTACAGATTCTATTACGACAGATTCGAAGTCAAACAGGATTTCTACGACAGGGCTATAGCGGATATTTTGAATGAGTTGAGATGAACTATGAAAATACTTGTACTTAACGGACCTAACCTTAATATGCTCGGAATAAGGGAGCCGGATCTTTACGGCTCTTCAACCTATGATGATCTGGTGTCCATGATAACCTCCTACTGTGAGAACAAAGGCATTGAGGTCAAGTGTCTTCAGAGCAACCACGAGGGTGATCTTGTGGATTACATCCAGCAGGCTTATTTCGATAAAGTTGACGGTATCGTTATCAATCCGGGCGCATACACCCATACATCCGTGGCTCTTCTTGACGCGCTCAAGGCGGTCTGTATTCCTGCGGTGGAAGTGCACATCACGGAGGTCAACGAGCGTGAGGATTTCCGCAGGATCTCATATGTCTCTTACTACTGCTCGAAAACAATCACCGGCAAAGGATTTGACGGTTACATCGAAGCGATAGACCACCTGACCGGAGCAGAAGGTTAACTGAATATCCTGATTATTTCAACAACGGACCCGATGGTATTACGCGGGTCTGTTTTTCATTGCGTTTTTATTTCAGAGACACTTGGAAGAACAACAAACATATGCGTTTATGGTATTATTTTATCTGTTAAGTAAAACTTAAGGAGGATAATATATGGCTAAGTTTTGCACTAACTGTGGAAGCCCCGTCAGAGAAGGCGCTGCTTTTTGCGCTAATTGCGGTTCTAAGTTGAATAAAATTGCGGCTCCGGTTCAGGAACCCGCACCTGTAGCTGTACCTGTAGCCCAGCCCGCACCTGTAGTCGAGCCCGCACCCGTAGTTGAGCCTGCACCTGCAGTTGAGCCTGCACCTGTGGTTGAGCCTGCACCTGTAGTCGAGCCCGAACCTGTGGTCGAGCCTGCTCCTGTAGTCGAGCCCGCACCTGTAGTCGAGCCTGCACCTGTGGTTGAGCCCGCACCTGTAGTCGAGCCTGCACCTGTAGTCGAGCCCGAACCTGTGGTCGAGCCTGCACCCGTAGTCGAGCCCGCTCCTGTGGTTGAGCCCGCACCTGTGGTCGAGCCTGCACCCGTAGTCGAGCCCGCACCTGTAGTCGAGCCCGAACCTGTGGTCGAGCCTGCACCCGTAGTCGAGCCCGCTCCCGTAGTCGAGCCTGAACCTGTAGTTGAGCCTATGCCCGAGCCCATCCCCGTAGCAGAGCCCGCACCTGTTGCTATTCCTGTTGTCGAGCCTCTTGCTGCTGAGCCGGTACCTGCTCCCGCTCCGGCACCTTCACCGAATTCACTGTTAGGTGCTGCACAGACAGATGCCGCACCGGTGAATTTTGAAGCACCCTCAGGTCCTGTTCCCGCAGCTGAACCTGCTGATGCTAAGGTCAAAGCTCCCAAGAAAAAGGGTGGTAAAGGCGGAGTGATCGCCGTTCTCATTGCTGCCGGTGTTGTTATGGTTGCTCTTATCGCTGTCGGCATCTGGATATTTGCCAATGGCGGAATAGGCGGAACTGTTCTCGAACGTATTGAGAGGAAGGATGCTGTTGAATCCGGAAAGAAGTACACGATCTACAGCGAGGAATTCAATGATTATATTATTGAAGCGAGATGGTGGGACTATGGCGATACAATGGACAAGCCCGGTATGTACAATACTGATACCGAGACACTCGCTTTCTCTATCGAAGTAAATGATGACGCTGAAGATGATGTCTATTATGCTTATTACTTCAGCAAGGATAAGGAATTTGATAAGGATGAACTTTCCAAGCCTTTGTTCAGCGACACTATTCCTCCGGTAGAATACAGCAACGGCAAGATATTCTATGATATCAACTGCTCCAAGAAGATCCAGAAGGGTTATTATGTTGTAATAGTTGCTTCTGATGACTCACTTAAGAAGCCTTATATCGTAGCTTATGCCAATGTAAAATGATCTTAGTCAAATAAGAAATTTAAAGGGGCTGCAATTCGCAGCCCCTTGTTTTTTATCAACTGAAAGAATGATTACGGATGTGGATATCCAAGAGCGTCCAGGAAGGTGTTGATCTCTTTTTCGACGGCAAAATCGTAATTGCCTGAGATGGCGACGATGACAGTATCCCCTTTGAGATAGATCGCGTCATGATAGGGCGTGTATGTGTTTGAAGTCTTATCGTCGTAACGGCCGTCGATGAGGATGTAAGCGGAATCGCTGTTTACCTCATGACTGCTGATGCCGGAGAAGTCCTTGGCATCGAAAACATAGTCGTAGTTACCGTAGTAATAATCGAATAAAGCTTTTGCGGTTTCCTCATCCACACAGTGCGTGAAGCTGTACTGGTTTTTCTTCTCCGAAGTGGCATCCAGATTCAGGATAACATCAAATTCGGTGTCGGTATCCGCAAATGAGAAGCCTGTATCCGCCATGGCCTCGACATCGGATTCGTCCATACCGATAGCGTTAAGCGCGTTATAAAATGCCGTATCATCAATAACCGCAAGCTGTGACATGTCCACCTGAGGCTCATGCGTAATGCCTGCGCAGCCTGCAAGAAGCATGCCTGCCATAATTGCTGAGACCCCGGCTGAAAGAATTTTTATCGGCTTCATGGAATACATTTCCTTTCGTTTTTCGAAAACAAGGAGAACTATAGCACAAAAAGGCGCTATTTAAAACTCAACATAAGTGTCGTGTGCTATAATCTATCGGCAGAGTTAAGAGATATAAATGCAAATAAGGAGCTGGAATATGAAGATCAGGGGATTAAGGTATGCTGTTATAGCTTCAGGACTCATTGCGGCTTTTGTAATTACAGGTACGGGCTGCACAAAAAAACTCACTTCGGAAACGTCTGTGACGGCGGCACCTGTTCAGGAGACTGTCGATCCGATGTCGTTTACAGCGATTGATGCAAAGTTCCGCGATTACACTTTCGGGATCAACGAATATATGAGAGAACACAGCTCCGAGGTTACCCAGAAATCAGTCTCGGGCACAACGCTAAACGGTGTAGCAGCCAGCTGCAAATATACGATCTCGCCTGACAATAAATACGAGTCCCTTCAGATGGAAAAGAGACTCAGCAACGGAACACAGGTCGATGAGTATTTCAATCTTGGCGATTCGGTCTTTGTGGCAAGGACCACTATCTATGATGACGGTGATTTCGACCCGGTGGAAAAATACTATATTATAGACGGCTGTCTATATCAGGTTGACGGACTTGCCGGAACCGTTACTAAGATCACTGATATCAATGACGAAGCAGGCGCGGCTAAAAAGACTGAGCTCGATCTTTATTATTCATTTGATGAGATAAGAGCAATATATGGCTGATAAGTCTCCGGCAGCAAACGCAGACGGTTTTAAAGGATACACTTTAGGGGAGGGCGTCAAAGACGGCCTTCCTATTGGTTTGGGTTATCTTTCTGTCTCGTTCACGTTCGGGATACTCGCCGTGTCCAAAGGTCTGTCATGGATCCAGGCCGCGCTTATTTCGCTTACCAATATCACATCTGCGGGTCAGGTTGCAGGTCTCGGTATCATGACGGCTGCGGGCGGCATTCTAGCCATGATCGTTTCCCAGATAGTAATCAATCTCCGCTATTCACTGATGGGAATAGCATTGTCCCAGAAGGCGGACAGGACTATGACGCCGCTTCTGAGGATGCTTCTTGCATACGGGATCACGGATGAGATCTTCGGCGTTGCGGTGAGCAAGAAATATGAGTTCGGCGCAAGGTATTTCTTCGGCCTTACTGTTCTTCCCGTGACCGGATGGGTTGCAGGCACCGTGATCGGCGCGATATTGGGTCAGATCTTCCCGGACTTCCTGACAAATGCCCTTGCTATAGGCATCTACGGTATGTTTGTCTCGATCGTTCTGCCAAAGGCCAAGCATGACAAAGTGATCCTTAACGCCTCTCTGTTGTCCTGCCTTGTATCATCCGCTTTCTTCTTTGTCCCGTTCCTGTCGGAAAAAGTGACGCAGGGATTTGCGATCATCATTGCTGCCGTTGTTGCCGCGCTTGCAGGTGTTTTTGCGAGAAAGAAGCTGGAAGAGAAGGCTGGTATCGTAATTGCCGTGATCTCCGGCTGTGCGCTCATCGGACTCATGGTGTTTGTCGCACCGTATTATAAGATGCCTGAATCTTCCGCTGTCTCAGAAGGCGCAGGCAGCGTTATTGATAACAGAAGCTTTATTATTCTCCTTATAGTCATGGCGCTTACGACATATCTTGTCCGTATGATACCGTTTACACTGTTCCGCAGGAAGATCGAAAAGCCCTCCGTTAAAGCTTTTTTCGATTACATTCCGTACACGGTTCTGTCAGCGATGACATTCCCGGCGATCCTGTACTCAACGGGTTCTTTCATTGCGGCAGTTATAGGCTTCGGTGTCGCCCTGATCCTCGGCTTTTTCGAGAAATCCCTGATCGTTGTTGCCATGGGAGCCTGCCTTGCCTCATTGGCGGCCGGTGTTCTTGTGATGTATATCTGAGAAAAAAGAAGACCTTGAAGATCAGAAATCCTCAAGGTCTTATAACTGGAGCCCCCATCCGGATTTGAACCGGAGACCTCATCCTTACCATGGATGCGCTCTACCTGCTGAGCTATAGGGGCAAGGTAAAGCCTAAGAAGTATAACACAGTAATAGTTGCTTGACAATAAATCAGCACTGTTCTTGTTAATGAAATGTTGACAACGCCCCGCAAAGATTATACAATCATTTAGCATTTTGCACCCGATATATGGAGCATGGAGAAGTCGCCTAGCCTGGTCGAGGGCGCACGACTGGAAATCGTGTAAACCCCAAAAGGGTTTCGAGGGTTCGAATCCCTCCTTCTCCGCCAAAAGAAACCCCTGCAGTTAATGATTGCGGGGGTTTTTAATTTCCAAATATCTGACTTTACAACAAAAAGACGACAAACGATGCAAAAAAGAGCCCATACGCTTTTTCCGTTTGACTTTAGTGCTTTTGCGGCTATAATCATCAATAATAATCCCGGAAGGAGGCACATATTTGATGAAGACAATAAAAGTGACAGTTCTTGGAAGAAGTTTTGCCGTGATGCAGGAAAGTGCCTCCATGCTACGCGTTCTACGATAGTATCAGATTCATATAATTGATCGGACATCAATATAGAACGCAGGAATGGATTCCGGGCGTTCTTTTTATTTTTCACGGGGGAATTATCATGACACGTATTTTTATCACAGGCGATACACATTGTGACTATGACTGGAAGAAGCTTAATACTGCCTGCTTCCCGGAGCAGAAGAATCTCACCAAGGATGATTATGTGATCATTTCGGGTGATTTCGGCGGGGTCTGGTCGCAGGATAAAACAGATGAATACATAATCAAGACTTATGAGAGGCGCAGTTTTACAACGCTCTTTGTCGACGGCAATCACGAAAACCATGACGCTCTCGATCAGTATCCGGTTGAGGAATGGCACGGCGGAAAGATCCACAGGATATCCGGTACCGTGATCCATCTCTTGCGCGGCCAGGTCTTTGAGATCGGCGGCAGGACATTCTTTACCATGGGCGGAGCCGAGTCCACCGATAAGGGGTATCGAAAAGAAGGTTTGTCCTGGTGGGCCCGCGAGATGCCGTCGGACGCTGAATATGAAGAGGCGTTAAAGAACCTCGCAGCACACGGTTTCAAGGTCGATTACATTGTCTCGCACTGCGCGCCGGAGGATTATCTCTACTTTACGGAGATGGATGTGGCAAGGCGTCCCAACAGGCTGACGGAATTCTTCTCAGAACTCATAACAGATCACAACATCAGTTATGAGGGCTGGTATTTCGGTCATTATCACGAGGATATTGATTTCGATAATTTCCACTGCCTCTACAAAAGAGTAATAGAGTTATGAGCTTATTTACCGCAGATGTCTGTCAGCTGCCTGCAGGTGTTGAAGAAATCGATTGTGAGCATTCTGAGGCGGTAAGACAGATAGCGGAGGATCATGTCGATCCTTTCGGGAGATGAACGGAACATAAGCTCCAGATCATCAGGGGAGATGCGCTCTATACATGTGTAGTCAGCCTCTGCCACGGCAGTGACGATCCTGGGTTCATCAGCCGAAAACCCGGTCTCGCCGAAGAAAGAGAAGGGGACCAGATCGGATTTCATCAGTTCATCCGCCTGTCCGTAATTACCGTAAAGGACTACTTTGCCGTCATGCAGGATATACATTGAATTCCCGGCCTGACCTTCCTTGAAGATGACATCGCCCTTCATGTAGGATTCAAGCTTTCCGGATGTCGCGCCGGTAACATTTTCGAATGCTTTACGGACTGCTGCTATACTCGGCTCGGTGGGTATGACCCTGTTGGAGTGATGCAGGTCCAGATGATTCTTTATCCTGGCGATCAGGGACGTATCTTTCCTGGCGGAATCGGACGACTGAAGCTTAGTAAGAAGCGTCTTTGCCTCGTTATATTCAACCGTAGTGGTGCGCACTCTGTTGCCGAGGTGATTTATCAGAACTATTATCTGATCCGGATTGAAACTGAAGTATTCGTTCATCTCATCATCAGGGATCTCGATCACTCGCACAGTGCCTTTAGCAAGTACTGTGGCGCTTCTTGGATATTCATCGATTATGGCCATCTCGCCGAAATATTCCCCGGCCTCGATTACCGCGACCTCAAGCTGGTCCTTCTGTCCGTAGCCGGCACAGACAACGGCGCTTCCTTCAACGAGACGGAAGAAGCTCCTGCCGATGTCGCCCGCGTTTATTATTATCTCACCACTGTTGAAAGTCTTTTCTGTTATACCCATACCGCACACTCCTTAACTGTCTGCAAACCCTGTTCAGTCTGTGCCGATCAGGAAACCGGTCTGCACTTAACTATTGCTTCCGTGACGCTTGTCATAACGGGTTCACCGTTCTGGTTATGGATTATGATCGTTACTTCAACAAGACCGTTCTTCGCGCTGCGCTTAATGAGATTGGTGATCTCTGCCTTGCCGGTCAGAACGTCATCCGCGAAGACCGGTTTCAGCCACTCCACCTTTGTGGACTTTCCTGCGAGAAGTTCCTCTCCGAAAAAGTCGACCTCAAGATACTTTGCCCATACCGACATAAACGACATGATACCGGGAGCGATAAGCTTCCCGAACGGCGTGTTCTTCGCGTACTCCTCATCGGTATGAAGAGGGATATTATCGTAATCTTTTGCGAACGCGATCATCTTATCTTTCCTGATGACTGCGGGTTCGGTATCGACTGCCATACCGGTTTTAAGATCATCAAAATACATCTGGTCCACCTGTCGCTGTTTAATGCCTTTATAAAGGGCTGATGGCTTATTTTACACAATCACCGGGATACAAATCTATCAGATAAAGTGTTCAAATTCTACTGCTCAAGGTGATCTCTGATGCAGCGCTCCACTTCATTTATAATCGTACTTTCCAGTTTGAACATGTCTTTGTGTTGAATGGCCGTAAAAGCCTTCGTAAAGTATTCATTCAGTTCGATATTCTGGATCCTGAGCGGGATTATATGTTTATTTAATTCGACAGCTTTATCAAATTCTTTCCTTACTTCCACACTTTCCTGGGAGGAAGAAGATATCAGTATCAGGAAGGAATCGCAAGCTTCTATGGCTTTCATCTCCTCCGGCAGGTAGTTCTCGCTCAGCGGAACATCTTCAGGAGCTTTCCAGACAAAGATGCCGCGGTTCTCAAGTTCTGCCTTAAGTTCTTCAGCTACCTGCAGATTAAGACTGTTATAACTTAAGAATACAAACGGAGGCTTCGAGGGGCGTGACGGATTATCCATACCGGTTTCCCAATATTTATACATGTTGTGAGCCATGGTATCCGTCAGGTCACAATAGCGGTTTTTATCCCCGGCAAGTTTGTTCATCTGCATCCTGCAGACGTTGAGCTTAAGCATGAATTCATCACAGTCAACAAGGTCTTCCGCGAAGAATACCAGCTCAGAACCAAAAGCCTTGGCCAGTTCCTCTTTTGCTTCCTCGTTGCTTTTTGCTCTGGGGAAACAGTGTATCTCATAGACAAAAGGAGTTACATGAAATTTTTCCCTAATATGATGTCTCGTGATGTTTCTCAGTTCCAGCAGCTGCTGCGGGCGGTAGGGGCGGGGATCGATAAGCGGACTGCTTAACATAAGGATCTGCCCCTGTTTTACGAACATGTACGAACATGCTTTTATTTCTATAACGAAAACGCCGATATGCGGAACCAGGAGTATTGCATCAGCTTCCCGGAGCCTGATACCGTCATTGAATTCCACATTGAACATGACATAAACATAATCCGGGATCTCTTTCATGGCGAATTCGTAAAATTCTATCTCGCCCGGATGAATGGGTTTTTCGCCGATCAGTCTTGCCATAATATGCCTCCCGGTAATAATCCGTAAAATATAGCTTCACATATCAGTATAGCAAATTACCCGGGCTGATATGCCGGCATCAAATCGGCATAGGTTTCATGTCTTTTTACGGATTCCTATTTTCAATTGTCAAGAATCCTTTATAGTAGAAGCAGGGAAACAGGAATTGCATTAGATAACGGGGGATCCATTTATGAGGAAAAGGAAATCTCTTTCTTTTCTGTTGGCAGTCTGCATGCTCGCAACAGTTTTTGCTTCATGCTCGAAAACGAATAAGGATATTACTGTCGGGGAAGATGATCCCTGGTTTGAATCAGTAAGATTTGAACTGAATAACGATCAGAAGTCAACAGAGATGCTTGACAGCAGTATCGTGAGCTACAGCAACGGAAAGGTATATCACTTATACAGCCTTACCGATCTTGCGGATTATGATAATTACAGAAGGACGGTGCTCACGACATACGATGATCAGGGCAACGAGTTAAGTTCGGTCAGACTGAAAGATCCGGCAAACTACGTCATAGACAGTATTATCTCGGCCAGACCTGATAAAGACGGAAAAACACTTGAAGCTGTAGCCGAAGTATTTGCGCCGGGTAATTTCTCAACTGCGGTCTGTAAGATAGATTTAGAAAGCGGAAGTGTCACTTCTGTAAAACTGCTGCAAAAAGAACAGGGAAAGGCTCTGGAACTGTCCGCAGGCGGAATGGATGTTTATGGTGTATCAGAAGTTTATTCCGCGGGTGAATATTATTTCCCGGTAATTTATGCCGGTTCCTTAGGCGGCGAGATAAATGCGCACATATACTCTTTCCGCGGTTCGGAATACAGGACCGAGCTGAATCTGTCAGGCACTCCTGCTGTATATATGCTTGAGGAGTTTTCATACGACTCGAGGAGCAATACTGTTTTAACTGTCGGATATACGAGGACAGACGGACCGGTGGTCTTGGAGTTCGATCCTGAGACAGGCAGGCGCGTAAGCTATGAGAAATACGATGTTCAGGGTAAAGACGGAATCAATCTGGCCGACTTCAAGGCTGTTACCACAGGCGAGCTCTGCAAGATCGACATGCTTGGAAATATAACCACTTTCGACATGCAGGCCCAGGAAGAAAAAACCATTATTGACAACAACTGGTATACACCTTATTTTTCTGATCTGGCATCCGGTTCAAAGCTTGTCTTCTGTGACAGCGAAAGAGCGGTTATTCAGACTAGTCAGGAAGAATCGTATTCAATGTTTTTCTCTGCTGCAAGAGAGACAGTCACTATACTGACAAAAGCGGATAAGAATCCGCATTCGGGCAAGAAGGTGATCGAACTCGCGGCTCCCATTGATAAGGGAATGACTGAATATCTATCCAATGCCATCTATGAATTCAACAGGACCGATAACGAATATCTCATCAGGGTCTGGGGCAAATACAAGACCGGTATAGTTGCAGGCAGGGATATGTCAATCCTGAATGCGGATGACGAGAAACTGTACACCATGATCCAGGAACTGAAAGGCGATGAAGCGCCTGATCTTGCGATAGGTATCCAGAAGCATTTCGCGATGAGGGATGATATTTTCGAAGACCTGAAAGGATATCTGGATCAGGACGTAATGGATAAACAGTTTGCTAATATTATTGAAGCATCTTCGTTCGGAGGAAAGCAGTATTTCCTGCCGGTAACCATTGAGATCGAGGGACTGGTAACCGATACAGGATTAATAAATGAAGGGGATACCGGGATCACATTCGAGGATTATGACCGGATGGTAAATGAGAAACTTGACGGCTTCTCGCCTTACGATTATCCGTTTTCCGAGAGTTACTATAAGAAGGATTTTATCCTTTCATGTATTGATGTGAAAGCGGCTGTTGAAGGAGACCGTGTGGATTTCGGTACGGAGCAGTTCAAAGCCGCTGTGGATTATTCAAATGAACACTTCCCGCAGGACGGATTTACAAAATCCGGTGACTATGTGCGGGATGAAGAAGTTGCCCGTGTACGCGGAGCATGCAGATATGACAGGATAGGAAGTTATATCGATTTTATTCATGCCTGCAAAGATGAGGAGGGAAGTTATACCATAATCGGAACACCTTCTGTTGATGCAGCAGGACCGAGATTCAGAGCGGTCGAGACAATATCTGTTACTTCCGCGTCCGATGTAAAGGACGGCGCAAGGAAATTCATCAATTTCCTTTTTGCCGGAGCAGGTTATTCCCAATCATCACATGAATTCCAGAATATCGTCACCAACAAAGAGATAATGGCAAGGAATATGTCGGTCATCACGGAGAAGAACAATGCCGCATACGAAGGTCTCATGGATATGACGGGCTATATGATGGGATTAGGCGATGACGCGAAGTTATATGGCTATAAACCGGCAGACAGCGATATGGAAAAAAGCTTCCTTAACTGTCTGTCGGTCCTTTCAAGATATTATTATGACGATCCTGTTATAACGGCTTTTCTTACGGAAGAAATCGCTCCTTACTATGCGGGAGACCGTTCGCTTGATGATGCGGTAAAGATCCTGAATGATCGTACCGAGAAGTACATCAAGGAAATGTAAGCGGGGGAACAGGTCTGCTTATTTTATAAACAATGCAACCAATCCGAGTGCTGCAAGGTGGAGCGGATAGTATATTGAATAGACCAGGTTGAGCGCCTTGTTTCTGGGTCCCTGCTTTCCGTTATATGAAGCGATCAGGAGCATTGCGGCATAGTGTCCGATGAGCCAGAATTTTATCTTCAGGAAAGCCTCGAGCCATGCTTCCGGTCCGCCGAAGCTTGCTCTTGCCCAGACATAGATACAGAAGTAGACGGATATCAAAGCTGAGAGGATAAGGAACTTTTTGATAAAAGACTTTTTGCCTGCATACTTGATAAAGAAGTAGAATGCGTATATCAGAAGAACGCCTGCGAATTTGTAGTTGAACTTCGCGAAATATGTAATCAGGGCAGATACGGCGTAATAGATAACGATTACCCAGTGTCTTTTGAATCATCGGCATGGACTTTATCATAGCCATTCTCATAGTCTTTGCCGGCATCATAAGCCCGGATCTCTTCTTGTGTAAGATCTCCTTTTCCGTCATAACGGTAATATCTGCCTGTATCCGCCACTATCTCCAGGATACAATAGTCTTCATCATCTATTCCGCCGGGATAATATTTCTCATCACCCTCGTTCCAGAGAAGCTCTTTAAACTCCTTGTCAAAGTGAACGACCGCTTTCCCGAACAAGCAGACTCCCTCAAAGGTTTTGTCATCAGAGAAATAAATGCATACGTTATCATTCTTCAACAGTGTCTTTATATGAGAAGAGCTTGTGTTGGTGGATATCAGATGCCCGCCCAGACCTTTGTGCCAGACACAGAATGTCTTGCGTATATTCTGTCTGCCTTCTTCGTCCGTATAACCGATCTCGGCAAACAGGGAACGGTTGATAAGATCCATTATTTCATCATGTGTCATAAGTTCGCCTCCGGAAACCATTTGTTGATCAGTTCTGATCCGTATATAGCTCCCTCAGCGCCGAGAAAACCGCAGCCCGCGCTGATCAGAAGAGATACAAAGATCATCCATGCTTTCCAATTCTTAACCTTCTTATAGCCGATGATCATATACAGGATAGTCAGAACCAGATATACTGCTGCCCCGCCGAAAAGTATTATCACGAATAAAGAATCGTCACTGTTCCCGAAGAAATCGAATGAGGCATTCTTTAGGGAAAAATACCAGATTATGGTAGATAATATGAAAGACCAGAGAAACTGTATGATGAAATAAAGGCCTTTATTCATTATTTCCTCCGTTCTCCCGGTATACCGGGCATGTTGTCCATATGCTTATTATAGCAAATGAAAAAGGTCCCTGATTTCTCAGAGACCTTGGATCAATACTTTCCGGAGAAGACAAATTTACCCTGTTTTTGAGATGCAGACCCAATTCAAATGCGGGTCGATAAGAGTTTAGATTTATTGCACTTTTCGGTCTGGCAATATGCAATAAAAAGTCGATTTCCCCAGTTTGTTGACTTTTTATTTCACTTTTTCGATTCGAAAACTGCAATAATTCTGTATTTCTTTCAACACCATAAAAGTGTGTCAGTTATACTGACGGTTTCTTATACAACCGCGCTTCCGTCCAGCCCGATATCCTTATAGACCGCTTCAATAAACGGAGATTTATGCTCAATGTACTTATCGATATCCCAAGGATAAGCCCTGGCGCCTTCCTCTTTGATCCTGCTGTACTCAGCAACGGCATCAGGGTTGCTGCGGAGATAATCCCTGAATGCAATATGCCTTTTCAATTCTTCCGCATCCTGTGCGCAGACATATAAATGATGTTTCCTGAGATGATCTTTTCCTTCGTATTTGAATGCTTCACGCCCCGGAATACCAAGATCGCCTTCATGTGAATAGCCTGCCTTTTGAAGTGCCGATATTACATCAGGCAAAACAGTTCTGTCTTTAATGACAACATCAATATCAATAACCGGCTTGGCTGAAAGCCCCTCGACAGAGGTGCTTCCCACATGTTCTATTCTCAACGCCAGACAATCCAGAAACGGATACAATTCGTCTCTGATAGCTTCAAAGTCCTGCTTCCACGCTTCATTATAAGGCTGTACTATAACTTGCTTTTTCATAGTAACTCTTTATATACAATGCTTCTCCATTATTATAATGCCATAAACAATAACTTAAGCGGACAGTTTTGTACAACCGCCGGTTGAATGACAGATTTCGGAGGCCAATGTCGACTTGATAACGTAATGCTGATGGGTGTGCTGATTACCGTACTGTTTTTTCGCGAAAATCAGTACGGTAGAGAGCAAAAATCAGTCAAGTCCAAAGTTTTGTGTAAATTCATTCCTTAGTATAATTTGTAATCTTTTGCAAACAACTCTGAGTGGAGCGTAGCGGAACGAGGAGTTGTTTGCAGTGCGCCTCGTCCAGTGCTCTTAAGCCACCAGAACGGCTT
>JAEEGL010781350.1_pt1 | contig 25715 bp, 22 predicted proteins | sample 9134231 | NCBI WGS metagenome assembly JAEEGL01 (sample SAMN16246548, study PRJNA631951) | gut metagenome | biome: gut microbiome; feature: rumen; material: fiber-attached | host: Bos | place: Iran: Karaj | collected 2018-10 | reverse complement strand
TTAATCATTTTGCGCGTATCGTTAACTTCCAAATCGGAGAAACTGGGCGATTTCTCAATCGATTCGAGCAAGAATTTAATCCCCAACAATAGAAAGAAGGCAAACGCCACCCAATTGCGGGCAAAGTAGACCCAATTGTGGAAAAATACTCGGCTGATTAAAAATCCCAATCCGTAGAACAGTATATTAAAAAACGAAAAATACAACGCCATTTTAATGGAAAATACACTGCGTTTATCGGACGTTATTTTAATAGAGGACATATTGGCACTGACCATATTGTCCACGCAAATACACATAAAAACAATCAATACAGCAAAAATACTCATAGCACAACCTCTCTTTTAAGATAACAGAATTTTAGCAAATGGGCCCCACTTATAGCAACCACTTTGCCCCAATTAAAATTAAAATACATCCTCCGATGATCTCCATGATTTGCCCGAAGCGACGCCCCAACCAATGCCCGGCATAAAATCCGCCCACGCTGGTAAGAAAAACGCACACACTGAGTAATAAAACCGTCAACCAAAAGGGAGCGAATGCTAATCCGAGCCCAATGCCTACCAACAAAGCATCTATACTGGTAGCCAATGCCAAGATAACCTGCATTTTAAATGAATTGAGTACGTTGATATTTTTTAAATCGGTCGAATGGAAAGATTCATATATCATGTGCACTCCAATGTATACCAAAATAACCGCTGCCACCCATTTACCGATGTTCCCAATCCAAAACATCAATTCATGCCCGCCTAAAAAGCCGATGGAAAACATTACAAAATGTGCCGTTGTGAACAGAAGGCCCACTTGGATAGTAGCCCGGTGCGGCAACGAGGTAGTGCGATTACAACCGGCCGCCAACGCAACAGCCAAATTGTCCATGGATAAACTCAGTGCGACCAAAAAAGCTGATAGTATATTCATTTCAATTATGATACCATTTTTTATATGGAATCCATCCGAGAGTTATATAGAATTGGAACAGGGCCTTCCAGCAGTCACACCATGGGCCCGCGCAAGGCAGCGGAAAATTTTTATCGTCAATATCCACAGGCCGCCTCTTACCGTGTTGTACTGTACGGATCGTTGGCGGCCACCGGCAAAGGCCATTTAACAGATTTTACAATCCGAGAAGCATTCCAACCAAAAACGGTAGATATCGTATGGGACCATACTACCCTCATGCCGTTGCATCCCAACGCATTGCGGCTGCAAGCATTAGACCCTGCCGGAAACATTACCGCCGAACAAGTTATCTACAGTGTGGGTGGCGGTGAAATCAAGGAAGAAAACACTTTTCATCAAGTACGTCCTTCCGTTTATCCGCATACTTCCATGGCTGAAATTTTAGAATATACCCATACCCAACGGATAACGCTTTGGGAATACGTAGCACAATACGAAGGACCCGAAATCTGGAATCATTTAAATACTGTGTGGCAAACAATGCAGGATACCATGGCACGCGGACTCGAAAAAAACGGGGTACTGCCGGGGTCTTTGAATTTAGAACGCAAAGCGCAACGCTACCTGCACAGTGCGGAGCACTCTCCGCAATACTTACGCCGGATGAACAATTTATTTGCCTACGCATTGGCTTGTGCCGAAGAAAATGCTTCCGGCGGGCAAGTGGTCACGGCTCCTACTTGCGGCTCGTGCGGGGTTGTTCCGGCCGTATGCCGTATGATTAAAGAGATTTATCAGTTTGAAGATACCACCCTCGTTCATGCACTGGCTACAGCCGGACTGTTTGGCAATTTAGCCAAAGCAAACGCCTCCATTTCCGGGGCGGAAGTGGGTTGCCAGGGGGAAATCGGCGTAGCATGCGCCATGGCTGCCGCAGCAGCTTGCCAGTTGGAAGGCGGTGACAACCGCCGTATTGCCTACGCAGCCGAAATGGGCCTGGAACACCACTTGGGACTTACGTGTGACCCTGTAGACGGCTTGGTACAAATCCCTTGTATTGAACGCAATGCTTTGGCGGCCTCCCGCGCCTTGGATTGCGCCACTTATGCACTTATGTCCGATGGGGAACACCGCATTTCCTACGATGACGTTTTGGCTACCATGATGCAAACCGGGCTGGATATGAACAAAGATTACCGTGAAACCTCCCGTGGCGGATTGGCCCGTTTTTTCAAGCTCAAATTGCTCAAATTAAAGAAAAAAACTTTTCCGCATCGCAGAAAGAAAAAATAGCAAAATTCCCATTTTTAAGACGGATACCCCGGCCTTTGTATTTGCAAGGTAGGCCCTAATTTGTTAGAATAAGAGAGTACCGCAAGATTTATGGTGGATGTAGCTCAGCTGGTTAGAGCGCCGGTCTGTGGAACCGGAGGTCGCGGGTTCAAATCTCGTCATCCACCCCATTTAAAACCCGGGAAATCATTTTTCCGGGTTTTTACATGTCTCCACAGATTTTACTGCTGTATATAGGTCTAAAGGCCTATTTGGTTCTAGGGCTTTCGGCCCTGGTCTTGCCGGAATCATTTTTTTACAATAAGATAATGAAACATTTACGAATTTTTCTTTTTCTATTGGGATTAGTATCGCTGGCAACACCGTTGGCGCATGCAAACCGGAACATTTTCTATGAAGCAGCCATACGTGCCGCCTCCATGCCAAAAGTGCGATCCTTCCCGATTACCCGTCATCCTCATTATATGGGAGGATATAAAATTACCAATCTAAGTGGAATATATAGCAAAACGCCACTGGCCCGTTCAATTTTTCGCGCCCACCCCAAGAATTATGATTCTTCTTTTTCCGGCACCATTTTTAAAACAATGCACAATGGAAAAGAAGAAAAATTTGCTGCCATTGCCTCGCATACGTTGCACATCATAAGTAACGACGGACTAATCGATCCGGCCATTCCGCATTCCTTGGGCAAACACATCAGCGCGGAAATTTTTGATGAAAAGGGAGACAGCATCCCGATTAAGTTTAAAGTTGTGCAGGTTGGCGCAACGCCCATGTCGGATGTAACCCTTCTTAAGATATTACCGGAATACGAAGACCTAGTAAACGCATTGGAACTAAATTTACAAGACCTTCCGGAAGAGGCCCCTTTCTCTGTACAAGGATTTACACAAAAACCTTTTCAATTTATGAACCGCCTGGAAAATCTGCATATTACACGTGTTTCCCCCCTTTCGTTGCGTGCGCCCATTCCGGGGGAAGAAAATGAAATTATAGGGCTATGTGGTGGGGTGGCGGTAAACGAAGAAGGTAAAATTATTGGAATTTTCATTGGGTACGTTGATATGTTAGAACCCAATCCGTTGATCGGCTATATTGCACCCGCTAAATTTTTGCAAACCTTGGTTAACGCCTACTATCACGAACCAGAGGGCACTTTTCCATTGGAATTGCATGGGCAAAAAATTATAGATTTAAAACCTGAAGAATTTATTTCTTTTATTACATTACGCGATGAACAGCTCAACATTCTTAAAGCAGAAAGTGGTTCTTTTAAATTTTCCCACCGTAAGGCCAATGAACTATTGAACACCTATCCCTCCACACGCTATATAGAATTGGAAATAGGAAAAATGGTCTGGAACGAAAATAACCCGGAATACTTAGACATGTTTCAAAGATATCGCCGCGTCGTATACGACCTACAGGAATCTCAAGTCCTGCGCGATATTATTCTTAGGGATCTTGAAAAATAGAAGTATAACAATAAACATAAAATCCCCCGGGGTTACCCGGGGATAATTTTTTGCCTTTCCAATCTTAATTGTCTTTGATGTATTGGATCTTCTTCGGCTTCCTAAAACCTCGTAACGTCGGATCTCCCGCATTCGTAGTTGTCGTTGTCGTCGTCGTAGTCACCTTCTCTTATATCACAACTATCCCAATTTCTCCTTTAAAATACAATATTTTTATACCGGATTTAGCAATAAAAAAACCGGAGGCATTGAGACCTCCGGTTATATAGCCAATCATTGTATTTATTTTGTTTGGCCGGTCGTATCTTTTTGTGTATGATAGTGCGTATGTAATAGTTGGTGAGCTTTTTTACCACCAATCTTATCCAGCACCTTTCCATACAAGGCCATTACATCTTTGTTGTCTTGCGATTTATAATCAAGCACATTGTCTTCGTCATATAAACCTTGTGCACGTTCTTTACGGATAGCCCACCCTTCGTATTGGGGTTGACCGGCACCCGCCACACAACCGCCGGGGCAAGACATGACTTCAATAAAGTCATAATGCGCTTTTCCGGCTTTTACGTCTTCCAGCAATTTGCGTGCATTTTTAAGCCCGCTCGTTACAGCCACACGGATAGTAAGCCCCGCTATTTCTACCGTGGCTTCCTTGAACTGTGTGCTTTCGCGCAAGACATTGAATTTGAGTTTCCCGGCTTTCGGATCCAGTTCCGCAGCCGCATAGCGCAGTGCCGCTTCCATTACACCGCCGGACGCACCGAAAATTACGCCTGCACCCGTTTTAGTGCCAAACGGCGTATCAAATTCTTCATCGGGCAAGTTGGCAAAATCAATACCGGCGGCTTTAATCATGTTAGCCAAACCAACCGTGGTAACCACATGGTCCGTATCCGGGTTTTTATCCACATAGAATTTATCCAATTTAGCTTCCATTTTCTTGGCCGAGCACGGCATAATGGCAACCACTACGAGGTCTTCGCGTTTGCCACCGCGTTGTTCAAAATCAGCTTTGAGCACAGGCCCCATCATCTGCATCGGCGAGCGTGCACTGGACAAATTGGGAATAAATTCCGGTGTGAATTTTTCCACGTAATTTACCCACGCAGGGCAGCAACTTGTAAGCTGCGGCAAGCGGTCTTTATTTTTAAAGCGTTCAATAAATTCGGTCGCTTCTTCCACAATTGTTAAGTCCGCCGCAAAAGAAGTATCGTACACATAGTCAAAGCCGAGCATGCGCAAGGCAGCCGCAATTTTGCCGTCTACGGAAATGCCGGGTTTAATACCAAACATTTCACCTAACCCTACACGCACGGCAGGAGCGATGTGAACGGCTACTTTTTTGTCTTGGTTGTTGATAGCTTTATATACTTCTTCAATTTCATTAGAATTAGGCATCAAGGCACCGGTCGGGCAGACACGCGCACACTGGCCGCAGGAAACACATTCTTTGTTTTCTACCATGTCTTTAGCGAAGGCCGTGGCGATTCTGGCGCGATAACCGCGGAAAGCAAAATCAATGGCACCAATGCCTTGCACTTCGTTACAAGTGCGCACACAGTTGCCGCACAAAATACATTTGCTTTGGTCGCGCACCAACGCGGGAGCCGTAGCATCTTTTTCGTTTTGGGTCTTTTTGATTTTATAACGAATTTCCGTAATCCCTAATTCTTTGGCAAAACGTTGCAATTTGCAGTTGCCTGATTTCGGGCAGGTGGTGCAGTTGTGATTGCCGGAAGCGAGTAAAAGTTCCAAGTTAATTTTGCGTAAGTGACGAATCTCGTCGCTATTTACGCGGATTTTCATCCCGTCTTTGGGGGCGAGCGTACAAGAAGTGACTACGCCCATTCCTTCTACGTCCACCAAGCACAAACGGCAAGCGCCGTAAATTTCGAGTTCCGGTTGATAGCAGAAAGTAGGAATATTGAATTTGGCTTTGCGCACAAGTTCCAATACGTTTCTTTCACCTTCTATTGCTACTTTTTTACCTTCAATGTAAACAAAACCTTTATTTTCCATAACTAACTCCTAGGCGCGCACCGTAACTGCACCGAATTTACAAGTAGATTTGCAGTTACCGCATTTGACACATTTGTTCGGGTCAATTTGATGCGGTTTACCCACCGCACCGCTAATGGCTTGTACAGGGCAGGCACGCTTGCACATACCGCAACCTTTACATTTAGCAGCATCAATTTCATACCGGGCCAACGCTTTGCATACCCCGGCGGGACAGCGTTTTTCTACCACGTGGGCCAAGTATTCATCCTTAAAATGTTTCAAAGTGGAGAGCACCGGGTTGGGCGCTGTTTTACCGAGTGCACAAAGCGAAGTTTTTTGCACCGCTTTGGCAAGTTCTTCCAATTTGGTTAATGTTTCCATCGTGCCGCGGCCTTCTACAATGTCGTTGAGCATTTTGAGCATTTGGTCGGTCCCTTCGCGGCAAGGAACACATTTTCCACACGATTCGCGTTGCGTAAATTCCAAGAAGAAACGGGCTACATTTACCATACAAGTTTTGTCGTTCATGATTACGAGCCCACCGGAACCTACCATGGCGCCTGCCGCTTTTAATGAATCGTAATCGAGCGGAACGTTTAAGTGTTCTTTGGTCAAGCATCCGCCGGAAGGACCACCGATTTGTGCCGCTTTGAAAGCAGACGGATTTACCGTACCATCGGAGTTGGTAGTACCGCCGGCCACGTCGTTGATCACTTGGCTCAGCGTGGTTCCCATCGGAACTTCCACCAACCCGGTATTAGCAACGTGTCCCGTTACGGCAAACGTTTTTGTACCGGTGCTGGTCGGCGTACCGATTTTTTTGAATTTCTCGGCGCCCATTTCAAATACTTTGGCTACGAGTGCCAACGTTTCTACGTTGTTAATAACGGTCGGTTTTCCGAAAAGGCCTTTGTGCGCCGGGAAGGGCGGTTTGATGCGCGGCATACCGCGTTTTCCTTCCACGGAAGCGATGAGTGCGGTTTCTTCCCCGCACACGAAAGCCCCCGCGCCTTCCATGACGTTAATTTTAAAATTCTTACCGCTACCGAAAACATTTTTACCCAAAATGCCTTTTTCTTCGGCTTGGGCAATGGCCTTGCGGATACGTTGAATAGCCAACGGATATTCCATACGCACATACACGTATCCTTCATCCGCGCCGATAGCGTAAGCGGCAATCATCATACCTTCTAAAACTGCGTTGGGGTTCCCTTCCATCACGGAACGGTCCATAAAGGCACCCGGATCCCCCTCGTCAGCGTTACAAATTACATATTTCTTTTCGCCTTTTTCAATGCGGGTAAATTCCCATTTCTTACCGGTCGGGAACCCTGCGCCGCCACGACCGCGCAAACCGGAATCCAACATTTCTTTGCATACTTGTTCCGGTGTCATTGTGGTGTAGATGCGTTTGGCTTGGGCATAACCGCCATGGGCGATGTATTCATTGATATCTTCCGGATTGATACGGCCGCAATCGTGTAACAAGATACGTTCTTGTTTGGCATAGAACGGAATATCGTTGACCGTTTTGGCTTTTTGACCGGTAGCCGGATTGTGGTAAAGCAGACGATCAATTACTTCGCCTTTTACCATCGTTTTTTCTACAATTTCAGCAACATCTTCCGGTTTAACTTTGGTGTAAAAAATATCACCTACACTCACGAGCGGTCCTTGTGCGCAGAATCCGCGGCAACCGCTTAAACTTAAATAATTTTCACGGCAACCTTTGCTGATTTCTACACAGAAGTTCAAATTGTGTTTTTTCATTTCGGCTTTAAAAGCATCATATACTTTCAAAGAACCGCCGGCGATACAACCGGTACCGCCGCAGATCACCACACGCTTCGTAATATTTTTATAGGCCTCGTTATATTCTTTGGCAATTTGTTCAATTTCTTTATTTGGCATTTGCGGCCTCCTGCGCTACAACTTCATCGATAATTTGTGCTACTTTGGCAGGAGTAATCTGCCCGTGGACCGTTTCGTCCATTACCATTACGGGGGCCAATCCACATGCCCCTAAACAAGATACACATTCCAGCGTAAACATTCCGTCCGCAGTGGTTTCTTGCCCTTCTTTAAGTTTTAATTTTTCACGCACAATATTAATGGCAGAAGCAGACCCTTTAACGTGACACGCCGTACCGTTGCACACTTTGATGATATGTTTTCCTTTGGGAGTAGTGGAGAAGTGCGCAAAAAAAGTGGCTACGCCAAAAACGCGTGCCGGGGAAATGTTAAGTTCGTTCGCGATATAACGCATAATATCTTCGGGAAGATATGAATAATGATCCTGCACTTTTTGCAGAATGGGGATAAGTTTTGCACTGTCGTGACCGTAATCTTGCAAGATACGGGCGGCAGGAGCGAAGTGGTCTGTCATAAGGTCTCCTATAATTATTGTACGGCAAACTATTAAATGTAAGTAAAGTATAAAGCCAAGTACTTCACCTCTAAATTATATCAAAAAAAGAGGGGTAAAAATACCCCTCTTCTCGTACGCGTGCAAATACACAAATTACTTTGGCAGCATTTGTTCAAACGTTTCGGCCTTGAGCGGACGGGAAAAGAAATATCCCTGGGCAATATCGCAGCCGATACGGTGCAGAAAATCGGCTTGTTCCCGCGTTTCTACTCCCTCGGCCACTACTTGGACCCCCAGTTTTTTAATCATTTTTACCGTCCCTTCAATCACATTTTGCGCATAAGGATTGCTATCAAAACCGTTTAAAAATTCCTTGTCCAGCTTAATGCTGTCAAAATGCAGATTTTTTAAGACGTTCAGAGAGGAATATCCGGCACCGAAATCGTCCATCGCTACCGAGAAACCATACAAATGGAAATTACCCAAGATAGATTGGGCACGTTGTAAATTTTGAAAAATGACATTTTCCGTTAATTCCACTTCCAACAAATGATTGGGCACTTGATACTTGGCCGCAATACGACGAATCTGTGGAATAAAACGATCGTCATTTAAATGCAAGCGCGAGAAATTAACCGCCAAAGGTACCGGCTTGAGACCTTTTTGTTGCCACATTTGCAGTAAACGGGCCACTTCTTCAAAGATAAACATATCCAACTGCAAGATAAAACCGTTCTTTTCAAATACCGGGATAAAATCATCGGGCCGCACGATGCCTTGTTCATGATTCCAACGCACCAATGCTTCCGCCCCTCGCAGCCGGCCTGTTTTAAAATCACATTTCGGTTGTAAATAAACCTCAAATTCACGGTTTTTAAGCGCATTTTCCATTAAACTTTCAATTTTACGTTCGGCAATCATACGTGTTCTGCTTTCTTCCTCGTAAAATTGATATTTCCGCAAGGAAGCGGATTTAGCATTCTCAAGTGCAAAATGGGCACGGTCCAGCATGATATAGAAAGGTTCTTGCATATCCGTAATTTCATAGATTCCCAAAGCTACGTCTACAATCAATCCTTCACTTTCATCCGAACACTCCCGGCGCAAGCGGGAAGTAAGTTGTGTCATGCGCTGCAAAAATTCGGCCCGGTCTTGATACGACAAAAGCAGTTCAAATCGATCCGCAGCAGCACGGCAAAAACTTTCATTTTTTTGCAAATTTTCCTTCAATACACGCGCTACTTCTTTGAGCACTTTGTTACCGCGCTCCGAACCGTGCACCTCGTTAATAACTTTAAATTTGCAAATATCCAGCACCACCAAAGCGACTTTTCCGTCAAGAATCGCTACACGCTCCCGAAAATGCGTTTCCATGCAGTTAAAATTATCCGCCCCTGTCAGCGGATCGATGTAAGCAATGGAAAATAAATGTTGCTGGCTAATGCGGTGGAAGCGCAAGAAAGAAAACAATACGCCCCCCAATACCAAAAACATCAGGCCGAAAAGAGACAACGTCCACCATACGGCCGTCGTAGTGGCTTGATTTTTAAGCAACGGTTGAATTTGATACCAATAACACGCTACCCCAATGGTTAACACCAAAAGGGCTATTAGAAAAAACGTAGAAAATAAACGGTGCGTAATACGTTTCATACGTTATGATTGTGCCGTAGGGGCACTGGATTGCTGCTGTCTAAAAAAACCAATCGTTTGCTGAGAATACGCAAACATCGGGTAAAACGGATGGTCCGGTTGACGTACTTGCGATTGTGTCACGTGAATATAAAAGAGCTTTTCTTTCGATAAAGCGAACAAACAAACATCTTGGTCCGATAACGGCGCGGGCAATTCACTCCCGGCGGGAACAGCGGTCATCTTCTCCGTCAATTTCCCCGCATAAGCCAACAAATGGGCCGCTGCATTTTGCAAATCTTGGTTTCCGTTTGCCCCTATAATACCGCCGATGCCGCTTTTACTGTTGTTCTCAAAGTAAAAACTGGTATCCCCCAAAGAATTGGTTCCCACGAATACGTATTTCAAAGTACCGTTATCGTCCACCGCCATCTCCACGCCGGCCACCGCAATTTTATCCGGGCCGATTTCCAAAATTCCATGGCGGTTCTCCAAATTTTTGAGGTCCAGCCAAAACGCGCGCATATTTTTATAAGCGGTTTTCATTTTTTCCCCTTTTTAATACTATACCATTTTCTTCGCGTTCATAAGTTACATTTCTGTCTTTTTTACAGTATAATAAAAGAAAAAGCTTTTTAGGGGGATTTATGGCAGCAAAAAAACGTGTAGTTATTCTAATGATGGATTCGTTCGGTATCGGAGGAGCGGAAGATACCTCTTCCTTTGGAGATCAAGGAGCTGACACTTTAGGACATATCATCCAAGCGCGCGGACATCTGAATATTCCCAACCTCACGCAATTAGGGCTAATCAAAGCAGCTGAAAAATCGACCGGCACCCTTTTAAATCCTAAAAATTCCGCTACGTCCTCTATTGTTTTGCCGTCCAAATACGGCTTTATGAAAGAAATCAGCAAAGGGAAAGATACTTCTTCCGGCCATTGGGAAATGGCGGGCTGCCCGGTGAATTTTGAATGGGGTTATTTTAAGCCCGACTATCCGTCGTTTCCGCAGGAACTGGTAGAAAAAATTTGCCAAGAAGCCCAACTCCCCGGAATTTTGGGTAATAAAGCCGCGTCCGGCACCGCCATCATTGAAGAATTGGGGGAAGAACACATCCGGACGGGAAAACCTATTTGTTATACGTCGGCAGACAGCGTTTTTCAAATTGCCGCTCATGAAAAATATTTTGGATTAGACCATTTATACAAAGTGTGTGAAATTGCGTTCAAGCACGTTGCGCCTTTTAACATCGCGCGCGTAATCGCACGACCGTTTTTAGGAGAGAAAAAGGGCGAATTTGCCCGCACCAAAAACCGCCATGACTATTCCGTTACCCCGCCGCGCCCCACGGTGTTGGATCATGTAAAACAAGCGGGCGGGCATGTGATTTCCGTTGGCAAAATTTCGGATATTTTTGCTAAACAGGGAATTACCAAAGCCGTTAAAGCATCCGGCTTGGAAGAATTGTGGAATGTAACATTACAAGAAGCAAAAAACGCCCCGGATTTTAGCATTGTATTTACCAATTTCGTCGACTTTGACATGGTATGGGGCCACCGCCGCGACGTTGAAGGATACGCCACGGGATTAGAATATTTTGACAAACGCCTGCCCGAATTGGCCGCCCAACTGGAAGAAGGAGATTTGGTATTCATTACCGCGGACCACGGTTGCGACCCCACTTATAAAGGAACGGATCATACCCGTGAGCATGTGCCGGTAATTATGTTCGGCAAAAATGTAACACCGCAATATATCGGGGGACGCGCTACTTACGCTGACATCGGACAAACAATTGCAGATTATTTAGGGGTTGATGCGTTGCCCGTCGGCACAAGTTTTTTAGATAAGTAAAATCCCACAAAAAGCCCCGCGTTTGCGGGGCTTTTTTTTCAATAAAATTGCTATTCTAATTCACGCAACCACGCGGCGGCGCTGGCATCGCTGGGCATGCGCCAATCTCCGCGTGGGGATAAATTTACACTTCCCACTTTCGGTCCGTCCGGCAAGCAAGAACGTTTAAATTGCTGTGCAAAAAATCGTTGGAAGAAAACGCGCAACCATTTTTTCAACACCGCTGTCGTATAACGGGATCCAAACGCTTGTTTTGCTAAGAATAAAATTTTAGCCGGGCCGAAACCGTAACGCAAGAAGTTATACAGAAAGAAGTCGTGTAATTCATACGGACCGACTGTCTCTTCCGTTTTCTGCGTAATTTTCCCATTTTTGGCCGGTAACAATTCCGGGCTGATAGGCGTATTCAAAATAGCTGTAAGTACTTGGCGGGTGCTTGCGTCACTTTCGTGTATGCCAACCCACGCCACTAAAGATTTGACCAACGTCTTGGGTACCCCGCTATTCACACCATACATGGACATATGGTCCCCGTTATACGTAGCCCAACCCAACGCCAGTTCGGACAAATCTCCCGTTCCGACCACCAACCCGTTCGTTTGATTGGCTACATCCATTAAAATTTGGGTCCGCTCACGCGCCTGTACATTTTCGTACGTTACGTCATGTACACGAGGGTTATGGTCAATATCTTTAAAATGTTGTTCACACGCTTTTTTAATAGAAATTTCCCGTACCGTAATGTTTAATTGTTTCATCAGGGTACACGCGTTTTTGTAGGTATGCTGCGTAGTCCCAAACCCCGGCATTGTAACTCCTATGATATTCTTGCGGGGCCACCCCAAACGATCAAACGTTTTGGCGCACACCAGCAAAGCCAGGGTGGAATCAAGCCCTCCCGAAATTCCGATTATCGCCGTCTTGACGTGAGAAGCTTGCAATCGTGTAGCCAGGCCCGTTGTTTGAATGTTAAAAATTTCTTGGCAATTTTCCTCTAATTTTTCGCCAGAAGGAACAAACGGATGCGCCTCCACCGGGCGCATTAGCTTTGTAACCGCGGATATCGGTTGTGTGCTTTCCACTACGCCGTAGGGTACCTGCGTTTCCAAACTGCTGTCCGAGCGGAACGTAGTATTTTGGGCACGTTCGTTGCGTAAACGTTCTACATCTATTTCACTAATCACCAATTGTGGTTGCATGGAAAAACGTTGGGAAGATGCTAACAATTTTCCGTTTTCATAAATTAATGCATTTCCTCCGTAAACAACATCCGTTGTTGATTCCCCCATCCCGCAGGATGTATACACATACCCGCACAAACAACGAGCCGATTGCTGGGCTACTAAATTTTGTACGTAAGCGTGTTTCCCGGTCAAAGCGTTGCTGGCAGATAAATTGAAAATAACCTCTGCCCCTTGCAGCGCAGCATAACTCGACGGTGCAATTACTGACCACAAATCTTCACAAATTTCCACCCCAAACTTGAAACCGCCGGTCTGAAACAACAGTTCTGTCCCTGCCGGAACTGTCTGCCCGCATAACGTTACGGCTCCCCCTTTCCAAGCCAGGGCCGGAGTAAACCAACGCTTTTCGTAATATTCTTTATAATCGGGGAGATATGTTTTAGGCACAACACCTAAAATTTGTCCCTTATAGCAAACAACCGCCGCATTGAGTAAAGCACTTGCTTCTCTGACGGGAGCACCCACAATAAAAATAATATCCAACGTGCGCGTCTTGGACAGAATCCGCAACAGCGCTCCTTGCGCCGTCTCCAACAATTGTGGTTTTAAAAACAAATCACCGCAAGTATATCCGGTAAGGCACAATTCCGCAAACGATACAACGCGTACGCCTGCCTTATATGCCTGCCGGATTTGCGCGATAATTTGCTCTGCATTGTAATCCACATCTGCCACTTTTACCAACGGCACAGCCGCCGCTACTTTTACGAAGCCAAAGTTTGCCATAAGTTTCTCCTTCCGGGTTGTTTCCTAATGAATAGATATTACCTCATATCCGGCATCTTGCACAACTGCACAAATTTCTTCGTCGGGCACTTCATACGCGCTTTCCAAAACAGCCGTTTTAGTAGCCAGATCCACTTTGGCACGTACCCCCTGCATTCCGTTTAAAGCACGTTCTATATGCGCTGCACAATGACCACACACCATTCCTCTGATTTCAATCGTTTTATACATGTAGTTCTCCTTTAAAACTTCAAATTTTTAGGGCGGAAAAACCGCAAACGTAATGCGTTACTTACTACACAAATTGAACTTAAACTCATCGCAGCCGCGGCCACCATCGGGTTTAATTTCCATCCGAGAATAGGGAAAAATACACCGGCCGCAAGCGGAATCCCCAAAACGTTATAGAAAAATGCCCAAAACAAATTTTCCTTCATATTGCGCACCACCGCCACTCCCAGTTCCAATGCTATACCGATATCCGTCAAATCGTCCTTCATCAATACCACATCCGCCGTATCGGAAGCGATATCCGTGCCCGCACGGAACGCAATTCCCACATCTGCCCGGGCAAGGGCCGGAGCATCGTTCACCCCGTCTCCTACCATAGCAACGGTCTCTTTTCCCGTTTTAAGTCGCCCAATTACCTGTTCTTTTTCCTGTGGCAACACACCCGCTTGCACGTGAGAGATATTCGCTTGTGCTGCCACCGCTACAGCTGTCGGTTCATTATCTCCCGTCAGCAGAATGACTTTCTTACGTAGACGATTTAAATACGCTATACCATTCTTGGCGCTGGGTTTTAACGTGTCCGAAAATAAAATTGTTCCTAAAAATTTTTGATCTTTGGCAAAAAACAACGGGCTTTGACCGGCCGGCAAAGAAAAAGTTTCTATTGCAATGGCGTATTCTTGCATCATTTTTAAATTTCCACCTAACAAAACACTTCCGCCGATTTTTCCTCTCACACCTTTTCCTGGCACAGCTTCAAATGTTTCCACTTCCTTCGCTGAATATTCTTTGGCCCGCACATACTCTTTCAAGGCCTTTGCAAACGGATGCTGTGACGGACGTTCTACCGCAGAAGCCACTTGCAATAATTCCGTTTCCGACACACCTTTTGCCGTAATCACTTGCGCCACTTGCAACTGCCCGGTAGTTACTGTCCCTGTTTTATCTAATACCACCGTTGTAATACGGGCCAACATCTCCAAAGCGGAGGCATCTTTTACTAAAATACCGTATTTAGCGGCTTGTCTCATCCCCACCATTATCGCAGTAGGTGTTGCCAAACCCAACGCACACGGGCAGGAAATTACCAACACCGCTACTGCACATGTTAACGCAAAAGAAAAGGAACTACCACACAACCACCAAATTATCCAAGTGGCTGCCGCTATTCCCAACACAATCGGTACAAACACATGGCTTACGCGGTCCGCTAATTGTGCCATGGGTGCCTTGCTACTTGCCGCATCCTCCACCAAACGCACCATTTGCGCCAATAACGTCCGGGTCCCCACTTGATGTACTACAACTTCCAAATATCCATCCGTTAAAAGAGTCCCTGCGGACACAAAATCTCCCGATTCTTTTTCCTTCGGAAAACTTTCTCCCGTCAAAACACTCTCATCTACCGTGCCCGTACCTGTTTGTACAATACCATCCGCGCTCAAACGTTCTCCCGCACGCACCACCATAATATCCCCCTGCGCAAGTTGCTCGAGGAGAACGGTTCTTTCCGCTTCGTTTCGTTTGATCCGCACTTGCGTAGGAAGCAATTGTACCAAGCCGGAAATAGCACTCGTCATCCGCACCTTTGCCCGTGCTTCCAACCATTTTCCTAATGTAACCAACGTTACAATCATAGCTGCCGATTCAAAATATAAATCCAACGATTTTCCTTGTATTGTACCGAGCGCAACGTTACACAAACTAAATAACACCGACGAGCCCGCCCCCAATCCGACCAAAGAATCCATTGTCGGCATTTTACGAAACAGTTGGATACAACCTCGATAAAAAATTTCCCGATTAAGAAGTAAGATCGGAAGTGTTAACAAGATTTGCAGACATGCATTTTGCACAAAAGAACCATTTAAAACATTCGGATAAAAAGAAGGGAGCATTTTGCCCATGGCAACATACATCAAAGGAACAAGCCAACACACGGAATACCAAAACCGGTATTTGAGTTGCTCGGATTGTTGCGCAATTGTTTGAACAGATTCTGTAGACGCACGTTGTACTTGTGCTTTGTAACCGGATTTTTCAACTGCCTGAATAATTTGGGAAGAAGATAGCTTTTTTTCGTCGTATTCTACCGTCAGAATGTTTTGAAGCAAATTAACCCGTGCACTTTTTACTCCTGCCAAAGCAGATACTGCTTTCTCTACATGCGCTTGGCATACCGCACAACTCATCCCTGTAACGGTAAAAATTTGGTTCATAAGCCCTCTATATAGGATATTTTAATCGGAAAGCGCTGTCAACAAACTAATCTCTTTTCCCTCGTGCAAAAAGAGCTTGATAATGTTTCAATATAACCGCAATTAGAAAAACAGGAGGAAATATGTATTCACTCGCAAAAAAAGTAATACTCGCAACACTCTTCTCGCTTCTCGCATTTGCGCCGGTCGTGCATAGCTGCACCGGCATTTCCATCTTGGCCAAAGATGGCACCCGCCTACAAGCGCGCACCATTGAATGGAGCGGCGGTAATTTAAATAGCAAACTGATTATCATGCCACGCGGTCATGGTAACGAAGCACTGACACCTGACGGGCAAAACGGGCTTGTATGGTTCAACAAATACGGTGCGGTAGGGGCCAGTACCGTGGAAGATAACTTTGTGGCTGAGGGAATTAACGAGAAAGGACTCAATGCAGGGATTTTCTATTTTTCGCACTACGGAAGTTTGACGCCTTACAACAAAAAACATGCCAAAAAATCCATAAGTGACGGTGAATTAGTACGTTACATCCTCACCAATTTTGCCACCGTTGATGAAGCTTTGGAAGGCCTCAAAAAAATAGAAATTTTCCCTATTGGAAAACCGGGGGCCGACGGCCACTATGCCACAGGTCATTGGCGCATTGCGGACCCCGGTGGGCGCAGTGTTGTGTTGGAAATTACAAACAACGGGGAACGTCACGTGTACGAAAATGACTTAGGCGTCATCACCAACTCTCCGGGATTTCAATGGCACCGCGATAATTTAAACAATTATGTTCATCTAACCTCTGGAATGGCAAAAAATCAAACCATCGGAGGAGTGACATTATTTCCCTTCGGTGGGGGGTCTAATTTAACAGGTCTGCCCGGAGATTTAACCCCTCCTTCCCGTTTGGTGCGTGCTTTCTTCTGGTTGCATTCTTCCGCTGTAGCACCGGACGCATACACAGCCGTTACTCAAGCTTTTCACATCTTGAATAATTTTGATTTACCGTTAGGGGCAGAATACGCACCGGGGCTTCCCATCCCCGATATGCCCAGTGCTACCCAATGGACGGCTGTGTCGGACCAAACTCATCCGACTTTTTATTACCGCACCATGTATAATTCCGCAATTCGAAAAATTGACTTAACCAAAATCGATTTTAATACCGTTCCTTATATGGTAAAAGATCTGGATGAGGTCAAAAAGGAATCTTTCCACGAACTAACTTTCTAAACCACCCGTTTCCTCAAGCGCCCGGAGCCCGGGCGCTTTTTTGTTTCTCCCGGCGGTTTATTTGCTACACTATTAATATGACGATTTTATTTATCCTACTCATGTTAGCGTTTAATGCCCTTTTTGCGGCATACGAGATGGCTTTGGCCAGCATTTCCCGCACCAAAATTTCCGTATTACTGCAAGAAAAACATTCCGGGGCCGCCGCGGCGTTATTCATGAAAGATCATATGGAAGGCAGCTTGGCCACAGTACAAATCGGCATTACATTAGTAGGAGCCATCGCAGCAGCAACCGGCGGTATCGGCGGGGACAACTTGTTTGCACCCTTTTTTAAACGGACGCTGGGGTTACCTTCCCACTTGGCTTATCTGATTTCCATGGCATGTGTAGTACTTCCACTGAGTTTTGTGACAATTGTTTTCGGAGAATTAATTCCCAAAACATTCGCGTTAAAAAACAAAGAATGGGTGTTACTGAAAATGTCCCCCGCTATGAAAGTGATGTATTCTTTTTTGGCACCGCTGGTGGGAACGATGGAAAACATAGTTCGTTTTTTTACACTCAAAACGCCCTCTAAAGAACAAGACCCAAAAACACTTAAACGTGCCGCGTTGGAAGATTTACGCACGGCAGCCGCTATTGCTTCTTCTTCCCGCTTATTTACCAGCACAGAAGAAAAAATTGTAATTTCCGCCGCCCAGTTTTGTGTGCGCAAAATAAAGGAAATCCAAGTCCCCCTTGAACAAGTATATTTGCTCGATGCCAACGCTTCTATTGCGGACACTTTTCTCAAGGCCCACTTGGATATGCATACTCGTTTCCCCGTATTGGAAAACCCGCAGGACCCGCAAAGTATTATCGGCTATCTCAATTTTAAAGATATTTTTACGGCCACCAAATCCGGTGGCAGCGCAGGAACTTCTACCCGCTCCATCATGCGGCCGATTTTACGTTTGGAAGCCGATACCATTATCTCTGCCGCCCTCCAAAAATTGATGAAAAGCAAACAACACATTTGTTTGCTAACCGAAGAAGGAAAAATAACAGGCATTGTCACATTGGAAGATATCTTTGAAGAAATGGTAGGTGAAATTGAAGATGAGTATGATTTCTTCCCTTCTTACATCCGTCCGTTCGGTGCGGCGTTTATTGTTAGTGCCACCGCAAATATGACTGAAATTTTTGAAAAATTAAATCTGTCTATCCCTGCTGATTTACCCGCTACGCAAACAGTAGAACAATGGATAGATGCCCAGCTTGAAGGAAAAACACTTACCAAAAATCAAAAATTTTTAAAAAACGGTTTAATTTTAGAAACGCGAAAATTTCGCCGACATAAACTCATGGAGGCCATCGTTACAAAGGCCGAATAAGAACTATGCTCCGTACTTATTTGTTGATATGGATGATTGTGTGTTGTTTGCCTCTGGGTCTTGCTGCGCAAGAAAAACCAACCGAGGCGGCCGCTGTGCCCGCAACATCCGCGGAAAAAAGTATTATCATTGAGCCGGCGGAAGACCCCATCCCAACCCCCAGCGATCAAGATGAAATCATTATCGAGCTTACCGGCGACCCGGACCCTATTCCCGATGGCGTTAACGTTTGGGTGAAAACCGAACAGGAACTAACGGAAATCTTTAAGGAAAACACTCGCGAAGAAGTTTTGCGCATTGTAGACAGTGTGTCTTCGGCCGATACCGCTCTTAAAGCTACGGACGGCACCAAATATGCCTATGTGCGTTACGGCAGAGATAACGCCGATTACCGCAAATTTCTTTTTGATACAAAAGATCATTTTTTGGCTTGTGCCGATAATGTTACTACCGTCCTGCGTTTAAATTTACAATATCATCTCAATATGGGAGTCAACGAAGATGATTTCTTGGCAACTTTCCAAGGGAAAGCCATATCCACCGCCCTTTTTGACTTTGCCCATTCTCAGGAATTACAAAGTTACCAAATTTCCTTGGGAAATGACTCCAAACCGTTCTACTTAGTATTCGAAAACGAACGTCTTATGCAAATGTTTGAAAATGATAGATCTTATGCAGCATACGTAACCCAACTTTCCCGCGCCAATCAACAGTGGCTGGAACAACAGGAAAAAATTCAAAAAAAACAATTGGAACAAATTGAAAAAGAGAAAGAAGAAGCTCTCCACAGAGAACGTCAAAAAAAGCTTAAATTCAAAGCCCTGTTAAGAGGGGGCACTTTGGAGGACCGTCTCTACTTACCCCATGTGTTACATCCCGAAAAATACCCCGTAGAGCCCTTGGTTCCTAACGGAACTATTCCGGGCACCCCTATTTTTTAATCTTTTTTCTTCTCTGCAAAAATCAAAGATTTTCTATAATACTCCTATGAGTGTCTCTTTCCTTTCGTTAAGTTTGGCAGGGCTATTTTATCTGTTGTTACATACCGTTGTAACAATACACATTCTGCTTTTTAAAGAGGACGTAAAAAGCGCAATCGGCTGGATTGGGTTGGTGTGGATGGCTCCGATTGCGGGAAGTATTGTTTATATTTTATTTGGGATCAACCGCATTCACCGCAAAGCGCTTGTCCTTTCCACTCGCAGACCGATTAAAAAGTTAATTGAGAAATTAAATACAAAAACGCTTTCTTCGTTATCCCCCTCTTTTCTGCAATTTTTAAAATTGGGATATCATGTCCACCCGCAAAATTTTTCTCTTGGAAACACGGTTATCCCTTTTGAAAACGGCGACGATGCCTACCCTGCCATGTGCCAACTTATCTGCCGAGCCAAACACTATGTATGGCTACAAAGCTACATTTTTAACGACGACATTGCCGGGCAATCATTTGTGAGCGCTCTTGAACATGCCGCCAGCAAGGGCGTACAAATAAAAGTGTTGGTGGATGGGGTAGGGCTTAATTATTCCTCCCCCAATATTCTAAGCGCTCTTAAAAAAATCGCGCAAGTGGAAACTTCCGTGTTTCTACCTTCTAAGCACCTTATTAATTTACCTTTTGTAAATCTGCGCAATCACCGTAAAATTTTAATCGTGGACGGAACACACGCTTTTTTCGGCGGGATGAACATTGCTGCAGGGAACTTATTGAAAACAGAGCCCAAAGAACCGATCCAAGATGTTACTTTTCAAGTGAGCGGTCCGGTTGTAGAACAAATTTCTTGCGTATTCGAAGAAGATTGGGCTTTCTCTACACAAACCACCTTTACTCGCACCGCGGTACGTCATACTCAAAACGGATCTGTGGCGGCCCGTATCATACCGGACGGACCGGACAGCAACTACGGCAAATTACCTTTGCTATTTATCGGAGCCCTAAACAGTGCTCAACAAAAGGTACAAATCGTAACTCCGTATTTTTTGCCGGAAGAGGACATCCTATCGGCCCTTGAGGTAGCTGCCATGCGCGGCATTCGAGTGGAAATCATCTTGCCGCAAAAAAATAATATTTGGGGAATGGACCGCGCCATGCGGGCCAATTTTGTGCGGTTGCTTACGCGCGGAGTAAAAATTTACCGAACCGCGCCTCCGTTTGACCATAGTAAATTATTTTTGATAGATGACGAATGGGTATGTATTGGCTCGGCCAATTGGGATGTACGCAGTTTAAAACTTAATTTTGAGTGCGTAATGGAGTGTTTAAACGAAGATTTAGCCGCCCGTGTAGCCACTATCATTGAACATAAAAAACAAAAGGCCCGACAAGAAAACCTCTCTGTTTTACAACAACGCCCTTGGTATCAAAAGTTATTGGATAATGCTTTCAAACTTCTAACTCCTTATTATTAATATGCTAAAATGTAACTATGAATTGTTGCGATAACAACCAAGTATCTTTTTACCGCCGCATGGCATTACGCAAAGTGGTAGAAGCATTCGATAAAGGGCTATTGGAAACCCATGCCTATCGGATTCCTTTTGAAGTCATTCCACCCGGCTCACAATCTTCCGTAAGGTGTTGCATTTACAAAGAACAAGCTATTTTCCGTACCCGTGTGATTGCGGCACTGGGATATGGCGTGGAAGAAGATGATGGGGCCACTTCTCCCAATGAATACGCGCAAAAAGCATTGAACCGCAAAGAACTCCCCAAACATCCTTTAACCGTTGTAGATATCGCTTGTGAGGGTTGCCCTCCTGCACGTCATTTGGTCACAGAGTCCTGCCAGGGGTGCTTAACGCGCCATTGCCAACAAGCGTGCAAATTCGGGGCTATATCTATCGTTAATACTCGCTCGGTTATTGACCCTAATAAATGCAAAAACTGCGGAATGTGCAAAGAGGCATGCCCCTATCACGCAATCATTTATATTCCAGTTCCCTGTGAACAGGCCTGCCCGGTAGATGCCATTCATAAGAACAAGAACGGTTTGGCAAAAATAGATTTTGATAAATGTATCTCCTGCGGTCACTGTATGCCGGCATGTCCTTTTGGTGCCATCACAGAGCGCAGCCAAATTATTGATATTTTAAATGCAATTAAAAAAGGAAAAAAGGTGTGCGCGTTGGTAGCTCCTTCTATTGTAGGACAGTTTGAAAATACGTCGTTAGGGCAACTGATTACCGCTGTCAAAAAGGCCGGTTTTACCAAAGTGACCGAAGTGGCCAAAGGAGCAGATTTAACTACCCGTAACGAAGCACGTGAACTCGTCGAACGATTGGAAAACGGTGCCCAATTCATGACAACTTCTTGTTGTGCCGCATGGGTACAAGCCGTCAAAAAGCACCTACCGGCGCTGAAAGAATTTGTTTCCAAAACCAAAACACCGGCCGCCTACACTGCTGCTTTGGAAAAAGAAAACGGGTACACCACCGTATTCATCGGGCCGTGTGTATCCAAACGGGCCGAAGGAATGGAAAACCCGGATATTGATTATGTAATGACCTATGAAGAGTTGGGCGTTTTGTTTGCCGCACGGGAAATCGTTCCCGCCCAATGTGAAGAAACAAAACTAGAAACTAATATCTCGGCAGAGGGGCGTTATTACGGGGTAACCGGGGCCGTAGCCCAGGCCGTTGAAAACGCTATTGCCGGGAAGAAACCCTTTACCAAGATGGCAATTAGCGGCTTAGATAAGAAAGCCATGCTACTTTTAAAATCATTTGCCAAGGGAACCGGAAATTTCCAACTTTTAGAGGTAATGAATTGCAAGGGCGGTTGTATCGGCGGCCCCTGCACACTCCAACCGCAAGCGCAAGTCATTAAACCAATCCAAGATTTGGTGGAGAAAAGCCCTAAAATCCCCTGCGCACTGAAAGAGAAATAATCTTTTCACTCTTTTTTTGCTATACACAACTACAGACAAGGAGGTTGTATGAAAAAAATCACATTACTTACTCTCGCGGGGGCCTTATTGGTTGCGTGTTCTTCTACGCAGACAAAAACTGCTAAGAGCAGCTGCACCATCCAAGGAAAAGATTGCTGGGAAATAGCCCAATTACTCAACCAAACGAAAGAAATTACGTTAGATACCGTTGAAAATCAAGGGGAAGACGTTTGGACACACCCCGTTAAATACGAAAACGCAAGCTTGGCCGCCCTAAATTTAGAAGTAACCCACCACATGATGTACCGCGATGGAGGTTCTACGGTAGATATTTTAAATGATAAAGTATCTTTCTTTACCAACCGCCGATTGGGAAAAAATCCGCAACGGGGATACGTAACTGTTACATTTAAAGAAACCGGCAAAAAATTCGTGTTTGACGAAAAAGGAAAATTGGTGAAATAAGGTAAGAAATACCCTTATCCAAAAATAAAAACCCTCGGCCCTAAGCCGGGGGTTCTTTCCCTAATAAAAACCCCCGCCAAAAGCGGGGGTTTCGTAAAACTGCATTCGTTCCAATCCAAATTAACGTTTGGAAAATTGGAAGCGTTTGCGCGCACCGGGTTGGCCCGGTTTCTTTCTTTCCACCATACGGGGATCGCGCGTTAAGTAGCCGGCTTTCTTGACGGATTTCTTCAAATCTTCGCTGATTGCGGCAATGGAGCGGGCAATAGCGTGACGCAAAGCACCGGCTTGGCTGGAAACACCACCGCCTACTACTTTGGCTTTCACGTCATATTCCTTTTCCAAATTGGTTACCACAAGAGGAGCTTTTACAGCCGCTTTGCAGCGGGCATTGTTGCCAAAATACTCATCCAAAGATTTTGTGTTTACTGTAATAACGCCCTTGCCTTTTTTCAATTCAACTTGGGCGACGGAGGTTTTTCTTCTTCCGGTTTTCAAATCTTTTGTGTTCATATTTTTCCCTCTTATTTACCAAAGCGTCCGGTGAATTCGTGTGCTTCACCCGCAAACAAGCGCAAGCGTTTCATACGCGGTGCGCGGAGTTTGTTTTCGTCCAACATGCGTTTCACGGCAAGTTCCAACACTTTGGTCGGGTTGTTTTCCAATACTCTTTTTACCGGGGTTTCTTTTCCGCCTTTGGCATAGCCAGAGTGGGAGAAGTATACTTTTTGTTCCAATTTTTTGCCGGTCAATTTTACTTTAGCGGCATTGGTAACAACTACAAAATCCCCGCAGTCCATATTCGGAGTATAGGTTTTTTTGTGTTTACCCATTAAGAGAACAGCAATTCTTGTAGCTAATCTCCCCAGGGTTTTGCCGTTGGCATCCAAGTGGTGCCATTTACGGCTGGTTTCAACTTCCTTTACGGAAGGTAAAAAAGTTTTTGTCATACGTTTTGTTTCTACCTTTTGTAATTAGTCGCACGGAGTGGTAGCCGCGCGTATAATGACTCGTGGTTTCAATATATTATATAAAAGTTTACGGCTTTTGTGGGAGTTTTTTGCTAAAAGCAGTTAAAATACGGTATGAAACAACTTTTCGATATCGCTTACTTTCGCCAGCCGTACAAATTGGCCGCGCACCTCGGCTGCGTTGGGAAAATTGTTAATCCAATATCCCGCCGTTTTACGGCTACGGTTCACACCTATTTTTTCACCGTAATAAGCAACATTTTCGCGAATGAGGGCCAAATAAATTTCCATTCGTTTTTGCGGCGTCAAAACAACCGGTGGCAAACCGGCCATTTCATCTTGAATCGATTGAAAAATAAACGGGTTTCCCACCGCGGCACGTCCGATCATTACCCCTGCACATCCCGTTTTTAGAAATTGTTGAGCCGTTTGTGCGTTTGTGATGCCTCCGTTACCGATTACAGGGATCTTTACCCCTTGTACGGCTTCGGCCACCGCTTCGATATCCGGGGCTCCTGTATGTACATCTACCGCAGCACGTGCATGCAGTGTAATGGCACTGGCTCCGGCACTTTCCGCCAGCTTTGCCATGCGCAGGGCCAACCGTTCTCTATGATTTAATGCAATACGTGTTTTTAAAGTTACCGGGATGGAAACACTTTTCACGGCCGCCTCTATCAGTCGCCCCAATTTAGCTTCATCTTTCATCAATACACACCCGGCACCTGCCTTGTTAATTTTTTTAACGGGACAGCCGGCATTGATGTCTACTATATCCGCTCCCTGATCTTGCGCACTTTTGGCGGCTTGCGCTATTGTCTCTTCATCGGCCCCAAAGATTTGCATAGAAACCGGGTGCTCTTTCTTATTTACTTGCAGCATCCGTCCGCTTTTGGGATTCCCGTAGTGGAGCGCATGTGCGGAAACCATTTCCGCACATACAATTCCGGCACCGCCTTTCAAACATAAGATACGAAAAGGGGTATCCGTAATACCCGCCATCGGGGCTAATAATAAATTGTTGGGAGCCGTGAAGGCCCCGATACGCAAAGGGCGGAGAAGATTCATTTTATTTCCTCAAAGCTGGATCCGGTCGGCACTGCAATTTGTTTTTGGCGCACCAAACAACTGCGCATAATTTGACGGGCTTCTACAAACGTATTTTTAAATTCCAATGCATTGATAAATTCGTCGTGGCCAAAACCACCGGCCAAGATATGGTCCGTTACCGCAATACGGTACGTATCATTAGGCCGAACCAAACGACCGTTTTTCAATGATACGTTGTGGATGAGTTTATCATTTCCCAACATCCGATAACGGACAGTCATTCCGGCCACTTGCGGGAAATTTCCTTCCGTATTCAGCGACATTTGCAATGCACGCAGTAATACTTTTCCCTTTAACGTTAAAAATGTAATATTATCGCCGTAAGGATACATCTTGTATACATCCTTCTCTTTGACAACCCCTTGCGGTAACGCATTACGAATAGAAGCTGCATTGAGTACAACCCCATCCAATTTCGCCCATTTATGTAAACATTCCGCCAATACTCTCCCTAGCGGAGATTCCCGGTCCGCGTAAGTAGGAATTTCTTCCGCAGCAAAAGAAACCCGTTGATTCATTTTTTCTTCCGTCTCATGGCGCAAGCGGGAGGCCTGCTCCGCTAAAGCAGAATCTTCGGAATAGCGCCCTTTATCCAAAAGAATATCTTCAAAAGAGGTATCTACGGCCCTCTTGTTTCTGTCAAAGACAATGCGAATGTGCGCAACACTATCTAACCGTGAACCAGGCTCAACCAATAACGTTTGGTTTATTGTATCCACACAGGCC
>JAEEGL010228409.1_pt1 | contig 25715 bp, 21 predicted proteins | sample 9134231 | NCBI WGS metagenome assembly JAEEGL01 (sample SAMN16246548, study PRJNA631951) | gut metagenome | biome: gut microbiome; feature: rumen; material: fiber-attached | host: Bos | place: Iran: Karaj | collected 2018-10 | reverse complement strand
TCAGAGCCAAGGAGCACGATATTTCTTGATGTCACTATCTGTCCTGAAGGTGTTTTCCATCCGCCGAAGTAGTAGCCCGCTCTTTCGGCAGATGGAAGTCCGCCGTACTGATTTCCGTAAACTACTGTCTTGGTGTCATTACCCTGCATGACACCGCCATTTGGATCAAACGTGATGGTAAAAGTCGGTCTTGTCCACTTTGCGTACAGGGTAAAGCTCTTTGTTACCTTCTGAGTGCTGTCATATTTCTTCGTACAGTTTTTGTCCGTGTACCACCCGTCCAAATTATATCCTATCCTTCTAAGTGACGGCAGTGTAACTGTTGCTGTCGTGTTTGTGGCAAGGAATGCCTGTGGCGGTATTGTCTCATCGCTGTCAAGTACAACAAAACTTACTGTGTTGATATTTCCTCTGATATATGTACGGGACTTAGACTGCCATGCCATCCATGTTCTTAAGGCTGTTGTATCGTCAAGTATGCCGTCCTCATTATCATCAAGCCCCCATGAGCCTTCGCCTGAATTAGAAAAGTAGACTGAGATCTTATGTACTATTTTAGGTGCTTTTATCTTTACAAGACTATATGTTCCCCAGTTAAAATTTGTCGTCGGGTTTGCTTTACTTACATCCCATCCTGAAAGGTCAAGACATGTTAGTGAGCTGCATTGTGAAAACGCTATGCCAAATTCTGTTACATTTGACGTATCCCACGTTGATACATTAAGTGTCCTAAGTGCTTTGCAGTTGGTGAATATGTTTTCCATCAGTGTTACATTTGATGTGTCCCATTTTGACAAGTCGAGCGTTTCAACATGGAAGCAACCATTAAACACACTGTTCATGACTTTAACATTGCTTGTATCAAGGTCACTTACATATATTTTATTTGCCATGCATGCATAAAACGCCTGTGACATGATTCTTAATTTAGGTGTTTCCCATCCTGTCATGTCAACGATACCCACTCTTGAATTCTGAAACATATTCATGATGCTTTCAAGTTTTGGCGTTCTCCATGTTGACAGATCCAGTTTGATATTTTCATATCCGTAATAAGGCCCGACGTTATTGAACATTGATTCCATCGTTACTACATTTGATGTATCAAAGCCTGTTAAATCCAAGCTTGTAATCCCGGCACAATTAAAGAAACAAGCTCTGAATGTTACGACTTTTGACGTATCTATCCTGTCATCTGAAAGGAATGATACCGTATTAAGTGACTTCTGACCATTGAACATAGTCTGGCAGTCAGGATTTAAGTACACTTTTTTAGCAGTTGTGTAAAGCAGCAGTGTACTTCCTGATTTAAGTGCATATACCGGTGCTCCTTCACAGTCTGCACGGATTACTCCTGCTTTATTGCTGATATCAGTTGTAGTCCATTTTATATCAGTGTAGCCTTTATTTGCCAAGAGCAGATTATTGAATGTAAGCCCGGGCAGAAGTACTGAGTAGTCAAATTCATCACTTCCATCTTCCGCTTTCTGTATCCCGTTTCTAAGGTATATGTATGAGTGGTCTTCGACATTTATAAGTATATGATATACGTGTTTGTCTTCATCGCCGTCAACGACCATGTTCTCATTTTCATCAAGATGCCAGTATGCGTGTGGATAACTTGCATCATTTCCTGTTGTGACAGGCAGTGATATAACTTGGTTCTCTCCTACTTTTTTAGGTGCTTTTAATGTCTTTAGTTCAAAGCAGTCTTGAAGCATGTACTGCGTTTTTGCCTTTTCTGCTATCGTCCATCCCGATACATCCAGTTCCTCTAATAAAGCACATCCCCTGAACACATTTCCGAACTCCGTGACTTTTGATGTGTCCCAATTAGTTGCCTCAATGCTCCTGATATTTTTGCAGTCATAAAACATGGATGTCATGACCTCAGCACTTGATGTATCCCACTCTGATGTGTCGAGACCATCAAGTACACTGCACCCTTTAAATGTTTCTGAAAACGTCGTTACTTTTTCCGTTTTCCACTTTGAAACATCAAGGTATTGAAGATTTTTGCAGTTTGTAAACGTCTGAACCATCGTTTCAACATTTGATACGTCCCATTCTGATGTGCCAAGCTCCGTGAGATTTTCGCAGCCTGCAAAGGTATTTTCCATGCTCACAACACTTGATGTATCCCACTTTGACAAGTCGAGGTCTGTGAGCAGTTTGCAGCCATTAAATGTGTATCTGAGAGTGGTGTTCTTTGATGTATTCCACTTTGAAGGGTCAAGTGTTGTAAGCTTGTCACAGTTACAAAATAGCGACGCCATGCTTGTTACATTAGAAGTATCCCAATTCGTTACATCCAGTTCAGTCATCTTTCCGTAGTAGAACATCCTGTACATGGTCTCGGCACTTGATGTGTCCCACTTGGATACGTCGAGGGATGTGATGCCGCACTGTGAAAAGGTAGCATAAAACTTCTTTACGCTTCCCGTGTTCCACTTTGATACGTTAAGTTCTGTAAGCTTACCGCATCCGGCAAAGGTGTTTGTCATGTCAGTGACTTTTCCTACATCCCACTTTGAGACATCAAGCTCAGAAAGAGAAGAGCACTCATTAAATGTGTAATTAAGGCTAGTCACATTCCCTATATCCCAATTTGATACATCGATATTTGTAAGCTTACTGCACGCTGAGAACATCTGTATCATGCTTGTGACATTTTCCGTATTCCATCCTGACACATCAAGATCTGCAAGCGCTGTGCAGTTGGCAAAGGTATAATCCATGTTCTTCACATTTGATGTATCCCATTTTGATACGCCAATCGATGTGAGCGCTCCACAGTTTCTAAAAGTGCCGTAAAGTGTCTCTAGTTTGGAAGTGTTCCACTTCGAAAGGTTAAGAGTCTTGAGACTGCTGCTTTGATTAAACGTCAAGTACATATTTGTCACATTCCGAGTATCCCAGTTTGCGATATCAAGCTCTGTAAGGCGGGTGCAGTTATTGAAAGCCTGCTGAAGATCGACAACATTTGATACGTCCCATGTAGAAACATCAAGCGATGTCACACCGTTGGTGGCAAATGTATAATTAAGATGTGTGATATTTGATGTGTCCCATTTTGAGAGGTCAAGGCTTTTTAGTGCGCCCATTTGATTAAACGCATAAGTCAGTACAATCACCTTTGATGTATCGATCCTGTCATCTTCAACAAAGGGCAGCGCCGTCACAGCGTTAAGATTACGGAACATATATGCTGAGTCGGGGTTAAGATATACTGTTTTTGCTGTAGTGTAAACTTTGACAGTACCGGCATCATATTTTGCATATATCGGCGCACCTTCTGCATCGATTCTTATTGATTTACTGTCAGTGCTGATATCTTCATCAGTCCATTCAATAGTCTTTATTGTCTTGTTGTCGGCACTGGTCACTGTGGCATTTTGACCTGAAAGTTTCTTGATCTTTCTATTAAAGCTATCTCCGGTTTCAAGAGTTGCAGTATTATAGACTGCAAGTCTGTATAAATGACTCTCTGTATCTATCTTAAATGTGTTGTATAGAACATCATCGTCAGATTTATCATCTTTATCATCATCGATCCACCACTCGTCATCTGTCGGCAGATTTATGCTTGCAGTTACGTTTTTGGGAGATACTATCTTTGCAAGATGTGTGCATGAAAGCATGTTGTCAAAGTCTGTTCCTGCTGAAACGTCCCAACTTGAGAAGTCTATCTTTTTTAATTTGTTACAGCCATTTAAAAAGGCTGTATAGCTTGTCACCTTACTGCCTTTTATGTCGCTGCTTGTGCTGTCACTAAGTACGAGGGTGATAAGAGAACTGCATCCCTCAAACATTGAAGATACGTCCGTGAGGTTTTCTGTATTCCATCCCGATATATCACATGCAAACAGCGAGCTGCAATTTTGTGCGAATGAGGATGCTTCTTCAAGGCTTTTTGTGTTCCAGTTTGCGCAGTCAAACAAAAGGCTTGAACAGCCTCTAAACATGAGCGATATATATTTTGTGTTTGACATGTCCCAGTATGCAACACCTACTTCATTTCCCTTATCATCTTTTCCTAAAGACTCAAGAGCGCTATCTCCATTGAACATGCTTCTTGCATTTTCCATAAGGGATGTATCTACCCTGTTAGGGTTTTCTGCATCATACGGGAACGATATTTCCACAGCGGCAGTAAAGAACCTGAACATATACGCTGAATCGGCATTGAGATACACCTTGTCAGCAGATGTATAAAGATATATCGTGCTATTTTCATATTTTGCGTATACAGCTTCTCCTTCCTGCGAAAGGTCTGTATCTGATGTAAAAGGCTCGTTTGTCCACTTGATTGCTTTTACTGTTTTGTCATTTGTATTTGATGTTGCAGATGGATTTACAAGCTTTTTGAGTTCCCCATTTATCTGTATGCCTGTTCTTAAATAGGCAGCAGTTTCATTGCCATCTGTTTCTACTTCCTTACCGCCAAAGACATAGGTTGAAAAGCCATCTGTCTCAATGACGATAGCATCATCCCTTACGCGGGTAGCGCTAATTTTTTCGGCTTTTCCATGATCAGGGATATGGCATACTTCAATATCTTTGTAGCCCCTGAATTTATCGCTCTCTACGAGCATAGTGACAGAACTACCATCCTTTTTAGGCTGATATTCCTTTTTAGAATCGTTTATAATGCTTATATCGTAAGAATCAATGATGCTGTTTCCATCTGATAAAAGCCCTGCTGCCTTCTTTGCAGCTTTATTATCTTCTTTTTGGACAAGGGATGCATTATATCCGTCAGGTATCTGCCCTTTTATCGACACCCTCATGCCGCCTAGCATAGTCCTTGTTGTTCTTACTTCCATTAGACTTTCACTATTGGTTGTTTGAGGCGCATTCATTGCCCCATATAAAACAATGCCTGCCATTGCAATAACGCCAAGTACGGACACCACGAACTTTGTCTTATCCAAGCTCATTTTCATAACTACCCTTCTTTTCTACACCATCCCCCGAAAGTGCAAAGAAGATTACAAAGATGCTTAGTCTATGTAATTTCTCAAGGATATTATAGATATTTTTGATGAAAGCAATAGTTTCTTAGCTTTTTGCAAATAAAAAAGGCAGCGCACTTTTCTTGCGTTGCCTCCCATATCTTTTTCAGATGGCGCTTTTACAGTTCCTCATTATCCTCGAAGAATTTTCTTGCGTTTTTTAATTTCTCAAGCTCTTCAATAAAGCTCTTGTAATCACAAGCTATTATTACCTCTTCGCCATACACTGAATACGGATCATACTGATACTCTACCCTGCCGTCCTCATGCAAAAACAGATAACAGTCTGCATAGTTAAGCCTTATCCAGTCCCCGCCAGTGTTATCAAGTTCAGGGGACTCTACTTCTACAAGGTAGCCCTCATGTTTCATCTTCTGCACTTTCTTTTGTACTTTAAGGCTCTTTCCTTCGCTGTCAAAGACCTTCTTGCACTCCACAAGAAAATCCATCCATCCCTTGATCTTAGCTTTGGCTTCTTTTTCTGTTATCATTCTTCATCCTCGTTTTCATCAAGAAGTTTATTCAAGATGCTTTCTGCGAGCATTTTAATGCCGTAGTCGTTCAGCTCTTTTACAGTCTTATTTGCGAATTCAATTCCGGCATATTTGGTATATCCCGCTTCGATCCAAGGCTGATAGTCGCATATCCATCCGATGTTATCGCCTTCTGTGACTACTGCATCAAAAGGCTTTGATGTATCAAAGGTAATTACTGACTCAAACTCTCCTGTCCAGTCGAGAAGTACAAGGATGCCCTTTTCCCTGCATACAGCAAGGCTGCTGTTTGTATTTGCAATAAAGCCTCTGATAAAGGCTTCTATACTCTTCTTGGTACACTTTATATCTACTGAGTTGGAGGCCACGATCTCGTATGACTCTCTGTCTCCATCATCATCTGCCTCTGTCATCTTTTCTCCAACACTGATAGTGTCTCCCTTATCAAGGTTGCAGATGGTATTTGACTTCAAAAGTCGCATAAGGGCAGTGTCGATATTCTCCCCCGGAAATACTTCGTATTGTTCGATTTTGCCGCCGTTTGCATTTTTGACAGTAATATATGTATTATTCATGTTTTCTCTCCCAAAATAAGCTCTACGTTGTAATTTGACAGGAATTTTTTATTTAGCTCCTCTGCTGTGTCACATGACGAAAAGCATTCCACATCCATTGTGCCAAGGTCTATCACGGATGCATTGTATTTGTGGCGATCCATTCCTACGCGGAGCACCTGATCATCCCCTATTTTTCTTCGGATAGCTTTGCCCTTAAATACTATCTGCATCTTTGTGTCGGTATTCTTTGCTATCGAATCGCTTTCGCTTTTTACTGGTTTTAGCCTTTTATTCCATTCTTCGACGGCTCTTTCTTTTGTAAGAAAGCCTGCATAGTGTGAAGGGCATTCCTCATTGTCACAGATTACTTTGTAATAGCCCCTTATCAGCTTGGGGCTTGCAGTAGAGCCGCAAAAAGGGCATGGCTTTATTTTCTTCATCAGTTTTTCTCCTGCTTTCGTTTTATTATTACATTATTTCCATTTGTCGGGGAATTGCAAATTTAATTACCGCCCTGCAATTCGTATGTTTACTGCTTCTCCTGCTTTGTATAAACATATTTTGTTCCGGCAGGGTCATAATTTTGTGGCGAGAAACCCACAGGCTTGCCCGTGGGAGGAAAGCCGCCTTATGCTCCTTTCCTCTGTTCTACCAAATAGTTTTCTCTCTTACTTAGTAGTCTTAAATTTTTGTACCCTACTGATGCGTTTACTTTTGTTCCATCTAATAATCTCAAATCCATTCTACCAGTAGACCTACGACCAAAGATAAAGCATTTAATACCATTCCAACTTACTTTGTCATAAAGCCTAAATCCCATTACCTCGTATGGTGTTTGATTTCTTTTTTTGATACCACCTTTTAGAATTTTGGCCTTATATATCTGTCTATTGTGGCATCTTACTTTTTTATAATAGAAAACATCTCCACTACTAATAGCATTGGGATTACCACTTATACAACGAGCATCTATATAGTGGTCTTTTGGTAGATTATTTTCTATTCTTGTATTCTTTGTAATGTAGCCATAAGTCAGGCTAACATTAGGGTAGATTTCTTTTAGTTTATTATAGAAAGCCCATCGCATAATACCCATGAACGTAGCATCCTTGAAAGACATCCCTCTGTGTATTGCCTTGGGAAGTTTTACTGTTCCTTTGTGATACCCAGTGTGGCAGGTCTCGCATAGCGTAATGAGATTATTTGGTGCATTGCCACCTGTCTTACGGCTTTCTATGTGATGAACATTTAAGATCTTGTCTTTGGACTTGCCCTTGCAGCATTGACAGGTATGCCCGTCACGGAATAATACATATTCCCTGACGTTCCAAAAGTCTAGCTGTTCACCCTGTTGATAGTCTGTTCCGCTGATAGTAGGATTTTTGATCTTCTGTATATCGAAAGAGGCTACTTCTACTACGATATTTGAGACAGGAAGTATCTTATATACTTTTGATATCATCGTTAAGTGAGAATCTACTTTCTGCTGAGCAGAAGGTGCTAACCATCCGTCTTTACGTTTGCGGTTATCGAATCGTGGTTTGCGGTAACGAGTCTTGCGATTACGTCTTGAACTTCTTAATTCCCTGCGGGTAGAAAGAAGTTCCACAATATCGCTACGAAGTTCCACATCGGCCTCGTAAAGAACTTTGTCTTTTGTAGTTGCTGAAATACCGATATGCTTGCTTCCACTATCTACACCTAAAGCTACTTTTTGTGTGTATTTCGTACCGCTATACAACAGTTGTATTGTAAACGGACATTTCTTTATTATTTTTGCCTTACCTTGCCTTAGAAGAACACGCACTTTTGCATGGTTTTCCGTAGGCATTAAAGGTTGTCCGTTTTGATCAAGTACGTAAACCATTACGTATTCCCCTTTCCAAAACCATAAAGGTTTAATTACTCGCTCCGAAGAGCGGTTTGCGTACCATCGCCAATGTTAATGAGAGGTTTTATATCAGCAACACTGTCCCTATACCACAGGACTGTTTAATCACTAACCTTAGAGCTACGGACTTGGTACTACATCCGTAGGTAACTATATATTCTCTCTTAACGTAGTTCAGCCAATAAGCTTTACTCAGGCTACTCACTACGGGTTGTTAGACAACCCCACGGGCTTACCCAATGTCGTTTAGTTTAGCCTCGACGGGCAGATGGCAGCCAAAATAACTGTTTAGTTAAGAAAAAATACAAAGAAAAAGCATCAGACAAGAGGAATTATCCTTCATCTGGTGCTTTTCTTATGGAAAAACCATAGTATTTTCATGAATTTGGACATAGCAAACAGACGGTAGTGAGCCGTCTTATGCTACACGATACAGAAACCATACTGGATGTTTGACTCTGAATTTTCGTTTATCTGCCCTGTCAGGTCTCACAGGTTCCGTGTATTCCGATATAAGGTTGTCTATATCGGGTGGAGAATTACCCCGATGCCTGAAATAATCCAAGCAAAGATATATAGCCATTGTGAAATTCACGGCATAAGTCCATTTATTGCCAGTATCCTGCTTTACTATCACGGCACGGGCTATCAATTCGGAGAAATTGTACATCACGAGCTTTGCGAATATCTCCTGCATGACATAATCTTCGTTCTTTGCATGAAAGTTCACAAGACCTACAGAGTATTTCAAGTCTCTGAAGCTGGTTTCGATGCCCCATCTCAAGTGATAAATCTCTTTAATGTGCTCCAAAGAGAATTGGAAGCGGTTGAGGCTTGTTATGATAGTCTCAAAATCAGTGCTGTCATCGCCTGTATTATTGATTCTGATACGGACCACACGGAGAGTCATGTCACATATATCCTCGAAATCCCATGTACGCTCACTATACTTACCCGCATGGTGGCTGTAAGGAATAACCCACTTCGCTTTACCTGTATCATAAAGTGCCTTATCTGATTTAGTCTGTCCTGTACGAAGATGAAGCGTAATATTCTTGTCAAACTCTTCGTAAGGCAGGTCTGCGATTTCTTTAATCCACTTGTTCTTTACTCTGAAAAGGTAGTCTGTGTTATCTATGCGGTTCAGATGCTCAAATGTGTTAAGACTCGCATATCCTCTGTCGGCAACAATCAGCCGTGGAATATCGACAGGCGAAGCGTAAAGCATCTTCAGAAGCTCTGTACGCTCGCTGCATTTAGGCTTTGGTACAATAGTAGCGTCCTGATATATATGAGATATAAGATTATACAAGGCATTGAGATGAAGCAGATTGAATCCACGTTTATCGCCGTTTTGAATATAAGAATCTGCATTTTCATTATGTGCGACATAAACATCGGAACCATCAACAGCAAGGAGTTTGTAGCCCTCATATAAATCATCATTCCTGTTTGTAAGGCCGTTAAATTCCTGCATGAGTTTATGGAACAGTTCAGGCTTGATCTTGGCTCTTTGCTGTACAAATGCTGATTTCTTTGCGGATTTTTCAACAATGCCGCACTTATTGAAGTAGGCGTACAGTTCTTTAGGCAGTGATTGACCGCCCATGCCAAGAATAATCCGTATCATGGTTTCAAGCGTAAATACACGGTTACGGGTAAAATCTCTGTCCGGGCAGACTACGGCCTTTGTATCCGAATTAACGATATTGGATATAGCGGTATTCAGTTGTTGCTTGATACTTTCTGCATCGCACGGCACATAGACCACCCCTTTCGGGATAGAACCTGCACTTTGACCGTTACGATGACTTAATTATCTCATTTATATTCGTATTGGGGTTCACAGGAGACTTGTGATGTATCTCCCGTTATAGTTGAACACTATCAGATATGGGTACTGCTTGGGTAAAGCCTAATAATGACGCATATCTGAGATACAGGTTCAAGCATTCTGTATTCTCTCTTATTCATCATCGTATTCTGCCTCATTTATGAGGACTATTTGGTAAGTTTCGCTTGACAGCAGTGCCGTAAAGGGCTTATACTTTGCTTACAAACGAAAATCGTAACGGTCAGGGCGCAAGGCTCTGTCGTGAAGCAAGGGCATCCGAATTTCTTGTCAGGGAAGAGGGATGCTCTTTTGTGTATAGTTAATCTAAGTTACATTATAAGGGAAGCGCCGACGTTTTGTCAACAATTATGGGCACAATTAAATGTGAAAATTCAGTGAAATTTAGTGAACTTCAGGCTTCTACGATATGCAGTATGTCAAGTATCTTCTTCTGTTTAGCTGCACCTGTATGCAGTAACCGGTTCTTCAGCTCGGGTACGATCCCGTCGTCTGAGTATCCCAGAATCTGATCCGGTGTCATATTAAGCACCCGGCAATATCCCAACAAAGTATCAATACTGGCTTTGGATGCGCCACGTTCTATGGCGGATATATGATTTGTAGACATTCCGATGTCTTTTGCAAGGGCCGCCTGCGATATCTTACGGGACTCTCTGGCGGTCTGGAGCAGCTTTCCTATCCGTATGTTTGACTCCATGTCTGACTTGTTTGGCATTTTTGTATTAAAATCTCCCATATTATATGTGTAGACCACGCTGATTATCTTATGATATATCGGTGAAGCTTACAAGATGGAAATTCCAAAATACATATAAATCAGTATACGGTATATTGATTTGTGATGATATATGTTGTATTATGATTACTGTAAGTAATGATATATCAGTGAAAGGATTGCAAATTGGATAATTCGAATATTGAAGAAAAATCAAAAGAAAACACATTAAAACCCACATCGGAAATAGATATATCTTTTGATATAAGCGATATTACAGAGAATGAAATCTCGCTTATTAAGCGATATCTTGATGATGTTGTATTAGATAACACAGAAACCGATAAACACAATTTAGCAGTAACATTTCCCACTTGTCTTTGCGATACATGGTCATGTTATGAACATTCATTCAATCCCGACGCTAAAACAGATACATATTGGATTGGAATGAAAATGACATCTGCTTATATCTCCTGTGGGTTCAAACACAAAATAAAAGATGCTTCTGGCAATGAGACCGAAGAATATGTTTATGAGTCAAGAAAATGCAAAAATAGGACCAAAAAGGTGCCTTGTCGAGTATGGCTTGCTACAATTTATAAATTTTTAAGCACATATCGTCCGGAAGAATTAGAAAAACAAAGAAATCAATACAAAACCAACAAGGATCAAATAGATCACGAGCATTTATGGTGTCCACAGTGTAAAGATATTACTCTGTCTGTAGATAAAATGCCATATATTCCGTTTAAGCAAATTCAACACATCCGCGAGCTTATAGATAAACACGAATATAATGTATGGAATTTTACCCGCGACAATGTGTTCAATTTTGAGCACGGCACTGATTCCGGATGGGAATCCAGAAATATTCCTCATAATATTGTCTATAACTATATAGCAGACGCCGGGAAATGGAATCAGTTTCTTCAGGATGGAGACGATCGCGACATTGAAAGGCTTCAGTATTTGTTTATCTTAAAACTCCTTACCCAGAGCCTTGAACTATATAATGAATATATTGGATACATCAAACAATGCGAAGAGAAAGCCACATACCTTAACGGAAACAGTTACTATGGTTACATTTCGGGAAATGATCGTGACGAAGTCGCTGCTTCAGTAAAAAACATAGCAATATCAATATATAACAGTTTTGATATAACAACTGAATATATACACATGAACGCGATGGAAGCGATGCAGAGAATGGCAGGAGTGGATAATAATTCTGCATGGTACAATCCTATTAAGTATACTTTCTTTAAGAGCAATATTATGTATCTTATTACTGGCTTAAGAGAATTTGTTAAAGCATTCAACTCTCTTAACAATGATTACTCTTCGCCGTTAAGAAGACAATTTGAACATTTCTTAAAACAAGTAAGGCCATTTGCAGAGAATCGTTTTATAGTCCTCGCCGGAACACAAGACGAGATAAATGATTTTCTTGATCTTGATGTGTCATTTCGTTTGTTATTTGAAAAAAATGCAGAGAAAATTAAAGACAAATCCCCTGAAGAACTTTATGCTTTGTACAAAGACAAGGTTGAACAGGGATTGAACATAACCTTGGCAGACGACGATAGAGATATGTTTTTAGAGTACATTGCATATAATCGCGGAATCTTCCCTTATAAAAATGCGACGCTTGCAACTTATCTGGCAAATTATTCGATTTCAAAAGGAACTCCTGAATTGCCTAATGATCTATCCGGCATGAAAGAAAAAGATTTTATGGCCGAATTAGATAAACTTGTCGGCATGGATGATATAAAAAGCACAGTAAAACAATTTTATGAATATGTCCGATACAAAAAGGCTGCTGAAGAACAGGGTGTAAAATTAAAAGAAGCTAATTTACACATGTTATTTACGGGAAATCCGGGTACAGGTAAAACAACAGTTGCACGGATTATTGCCAAAGCCCTTTTTGATATCGGGATCGTAAAAGAGAATAAACTAATTGAGGTTGAAAGGAAAGACCTTGTTGCTGAATATATAGGGCAAACAGCCCCCAAAACTGCTGCTGTTATAGAAAAAGCGTTGAATGGAGTTTTATTCATTGATGAAGCATATACGCTTACCCCGCCTGATAATATGAGAGATTTTGGACAAGAGGCTATAGCGACACTTATAAAAGCAATGGAGGACAAAAAAGGGCAACTGGTAGTTATATTTGCTGGTTATAAAGCAGAAATGGAAAGGTTTGTCGAATCAAATCCGGGTATACAATCAAGGATTGGGTACACATTTCATTTCGACGACTATAATGAAGATGAACTCCTTGAAATATTTAAAAGGAAAATACAATCATCCAATCTTAATATTGATAGAAAATGCGATAATCAAATAAAGGAAATTATCCGCTATTTTGCAGGTTCGCACAATATTGGAAATGGTCGGTTCGTAGATAAACTATACCAAATTATTATTCAAAACCGTTCTAAAATCAACGATACAGATTTGAAACATATTGATATCCGCAGCATCCCATCTATTCAGGATGTTATCAATAATCTGCCACAAAAGGATGACCTTGTTTCCCCTGACAAGGTATCACTGGAAGAACGACAGCGTGTTGCATATCACGAATTAGGGCATGCCTTAGTATCGCTTGCTACAGGCAGAGACAATATCGAAAAAATTACAGTGGTTGTATCTGCAGACGGAGCTTTAGGATATGTAAAATATGATACAACAAAAGACGCTATGCTTAAGACTGAAGAACAGTATAGAAATGATGTTTGCAGACTGCTTGCAGGATTAGCGGCTGAAAAAATTGTCTTTGGAAATTATTCTAATGGCGGAGGTTCGGATTTACCAAAAGCATTAGACACTGTCAAACACATGGTTATCAACTGCGGTATGTCATCACTTGGATTCTCAGCAAGATATCTTGAAAAAATATCTGGTGATTGTCGTATATATGATGAAATCAATAATATTGTGACGACAGAATTTGAAAGAGCTTCGCATATTCTCTCAAATAAACGAAATGCTATGGACGCGCTTTGCGAATATCTTCTTGATAAAAATACAGTAGAGCGTTCTGAAATAAAAGAATTTTTCGATAAAGGAGGGATATAATGTCGCGAGCAAAGAAGGACAGTGAACTGCTCCACTGTCGTCTGGATAAGAAAATATCTGAAGATTTGCGAAAGTTTTGCGAAAAATCCGATCTTACAAGGACGGCTGCCGTAGAACGAGCCCTGAAATTTTATATCGAACATTATAATAAAACCGGGAAAATATAATAAACTACCCACCCTATCACTTTTGGTAAGGTGGGTATATCGTTGATATTTTGCTTAACTAAATGACATTGGGGCTTACCCGTGGGTATTAGTGAGATAGCGTTGACATAAGTTCTTTCATGTTGCGCTTAGTACCATAACTAGGGAATCTTATCTGCACAAATGCTACATGATCATTGCCTTTTATCTCAAAGTACCACTTGTCTTTATCCTCGATTTTTGTAAGTAGTTTAAATGTGCCGCCATTTCTTTCTGTCCAAGCCTTCACTTTCTTAACACGGCTTGCAAGGTAATCTCGCCTTAAGTGCTTGGATGCTCGGCAGCAGTATGTATCTGAGCCATGTTTCATTATTTCATCATCTGTGCATGGTGATAGCCACGACAATATTAGTCTGTCTGTGGCTCTTATCTCCTCGCTGATTTGTCTGACCTTTGATGTCCTCATGGTTTTTCCTCGATTTTCTCTATAACGCCGTATTTTTCTCTTATCTCGCTTGTTAAGCAGTGCATACAGCTTATAAAGTCAGCGTATTCAGCTACTATCTCCCACTCTGCCGTTTCGTGATCCATCTTATAGGCCACGAATGGGTTTACTCTTCCGGGGAAATACTGAACATTATATGTAACTTGTGGTAAATCAATCTTTAAAACGTTCCTCATGCGCTTTTCTTTCCTTTTGTTTTCTTTTGTTTATATATACATTGTCTCATTTTAGCGGGGAATTGCAAATTTATTCGCGGCTGTTTTCTGCTTCCTATTGCGCATATATCACAAATTTGCATGTTGTATAACCTCTGTTTTCAAGCAATAAAAAAACAGTCTGCATAGGATAACCCATACAGACTGCTCATATTTGTTTCAATTCAGAATAAGTTATGCTTTCGACACTTTAAATGCCTTGGGAGCATCGCTCGTTCTTTCTTTCCAGTTTCTTTCTAGCCTGATAAGATATATGATTTTTTTGATTAGTTTAATCATAGTCACATACCTCCATTTCATAAACGTTTCCCTATTTTGATAATAGTTTATTATAGTGTTTCAGTCAATTATGCTTTTATTCCACAAAAACAGTCTGCATAGGATACCCCATACAGACTGCTCATATTTTAGGCTGCTACATGATGATAGCAGTTATTGAAGTAGTGCTTGACCACATCCTCTGCAAGGAATGATGCAAAGCCAACTCCGACAGAATCCGTGACCTGTCTGATCTTTGACTTGTCCGTACCGACAAACCTGTACTCATCCGGGAATCCAAAGAATCTTGCAATCTCGGTTGAGGTAAAAGGTCTAATCATGCCAGTGCCCTGATCTTTTAAAAGGATTGTTGAATCATCCTTGGCATAGTGTCCTGTGATGTTCGGAACAACACTGTCCGTCGCAGGATCTATTACTACTGAAGGGTGCGACTTGGTTACTCCATTCATGCGGTTAACCGCATAAGCAGGAAGTTCGCCGTAGTCAACGCCTCTCTCAAGGAAGTTTGTAAGCGGAGCTGTGTTTCTCTCTGTCCACTTCAGGTCAAAATCCCTCTTTGTTCCGATAAGAAAGCTCTTCTGCTTCTTCATAGGATATCCGCATTTTCTTGCGTCCTTAACAACGAGCTGTCTGATATAGTATCTTGGCAGTGCTGCAAAGGCTTCGCTTGCTGCGGTGTGGATCTTAAGGCCCGTCTCGACTATGAACATCTCAGGCTCTTGAAGGCTGATAAGTCTAAAGGCATTCTTCATAACAAGAACGCCGTTGCCATCTGAACCTGCCATGTTCTTATCTACGATAGGAACTGCGCTTTCCTTTTCTGTATAAGACCTTTTAGCGACGTTCACATAGTAAACATCTGCCTTATCCAGTTTGGATGCAAGCTCTCCGCCTGCATAAGCATGGCGGACATTAAGGCCACCGAAGTTAGCCTTAAGTGTCTCGACATTTGTAAGACTTGGCTCAATGATATCCATTACATTGATGCCGTTTGTGCCCGCGCAGGCAAGCTCCATAGCTCCGCCGTTGCTGTTAATTATTCTCATGTTTATACTCATTTTATGCTATTATCTCCTTCTTGATAAAAGTATGATGTATGTTATTGTAGTTCTCAGTGCTTGGGGAAATCTCCTTAGAGTATCTGAGTATTTCCTTGCCGATCACTCTTGCCATAGCGGGTGATACTGCGTTACCTATCTGCTTTAAGGTTGCAACCTTGCCTCCCTGAAATGGGTAATTATCAGGAAATCCCTGAAGACGACCATATTCAAGTTCGGTAAAGCTTCTTACCTTCCCTGTTAAAGGGTCAATAGTAAGCTGATCACCCTGATCCTTGGCATAGTGCGCTACACATGTAGGGCCGTAGTCATCCTTATTCGGGTCATAAATACGAGCAGCCCACTGCCCTTTATTTACTCCCGCAAGGCGGTTAGCTGCGCACTTTGAAAGTGGCATATCAACTCCCTCTTCGAGAATATCCTTAAGATATTTCTTCTCGCTTTCAGGAACGGGTGTAAAATCCCAGTCAAATTCAGATTTACTTCCCATGATGATAAGTCTCTTTCTGTTCTGTGGAGCGCCACAGTCCTTGGCATTTATGATGAAGTCCTTCACATGGTATCCCGGCATATTAAGGAATGCCTCCATGACGATATCGAACTTCTTCATTGCAGGGACATTTTCGATAACGAATACTTCAGGCTCAAGGCATCTAATAATTCTGTGTGCCTCAAGGTAAAGCTCATCGCCATCACGAAGTCCTGCTGTCGAGAAATGTGTGCAAGGGAATGTCGCTGTTATAACGTATGTCTTCATCTGCTCTTCTAAGAGGAGCTTTGAAATATCACACTTATAAACATCGCCCTTGCTCGCTTTAGCAAGTGTGTCGCAGGCTTTCTTTTCAAATTCGTAGCTTTCTACGACCTTTAAGCCTGCCTGTTCAAGTCCGCAGTCAAGTCCGCCTGCTCCTGAGAAAAGGCTCTTGACTGTGTAGTTATTTGCTGCCAAAAGACGCATGGCTTCCCATATTGTCATCTGGCCTTCAAGTTGCATGTTTTTATTGTTCTTCATTTGTTTTCTCCCTCGTTTTCGATGATCGATATGGCGCACTCAGCTTCAAATGTCAGCGGATTTTCAAAACAGGAATGTACGAATACTTCCTTTCCTTCAAAATCTATGACTCCTTCTACTATGTGGCCTTCGCTGTCGCACGCATCGCACTCTTTATACTGAACTCCTTCAAGCTTTTCTGTAAGCTCAATGAGTTTCTTAAGCTTGTCCTCTTCCATGTCTGCAATGCCTACTGTCTTAGCGTAACTATAGAGCGCAGATACCTGCTCATCCACGTACTTATCAGACTCATTTTCAGGGTCATCATCGAGCATCGCAAGGATTGGTGTGCGGCGCATGTCATCTGCATCTAAAAAGAGTGCAAATGCGCTTTTAAGTGGCTCATCCTTAAAGGTTTCAATAAAAGTTCCTCTTACGAAAAACTTTGTATCCTTTATGAAATTGACATAATCTCTCTGATCGTCGATCATGCCTTCCACGTTCCATCCATCGAGGGTTTTCCCTCCGTAATATGTCATTGACATCTGTATTTTCCTTTTATCGTCCCATTTAGGGACGAATGGCTGCCTTTTCAGCCGTCCCTAAACGGGTTTGATAAAATTATTTACTTCTCAAAATCGTAACCTTCGATTGCTTTTCCGGCCTCGTATCTTGCGAAGAACAAAATATCAAAAATAGACCATTTTGCTCCGAAGATATGCATGTTTTCGTTATCCCAAGTTCTTAAAAACTGCCTCGGAGTAACGATACGGCTCTTTATAAAAGCCAAAAGCCCGATTTTCTTTATTATCTGTCTTGTTGTCATAAACGCCTCCTTATCAATATTCGTCAGTAAAAAGGATTGTAGTAGCGCTCCTGTCTGCCTCAGTGATAATGAATATATCGCCTTTGCATGTAGGATACTTTGCTAAGATGCGATCACTTCCTGAAGATACTGCCTCATCATTCATGGCCTTATCTTCCTTACAAGTGATGCCCCAGTCTGCATTTATATATTTCTTAAATGCAGTCTCGACTTCCTTTGCAAATGTGCTGTCCTCTTCTGAAGAATTGATAAAGACTTTTCTTGTCTGAACAACATTTCCAAGTTTAAATCTGCTCATGTCTAGCTTCCTTTCCGTTTGCATACTCTTCATAAAGTGCCTTGATCTTGTCGGCATCTTCCTGACTAAGCTCTGCATCCTGTGTTTCTGAACTTCCATTAAAGCTTCCTTTCTCAATCCAAAAACGCCATGTAGGATCATCACTTACCGGGGCATCAAAACCCAGTAAGATATATTCTCCGTTGTCGTCTTTCTTGACAAAGCCAAGCGTGAAAGTCTCATCCGCACAGTAAGGTTCTGCTTTGACGTTCTTCGCAATTCCGTACTTAGTTGTAATATTCATTTGTTTTTCCTCCTTACATTACCATCCAAGCTTCACAGGTTTCCCCGTTATCTTCGATGTCTAAGTTGTCTGTACGAACCATGTTGCAGGCTTCAAGAACTCTTGCATCATTGTCAGTAACGCCCTTTATAAGAAGATACCTTCTTGGGTAGTTACTGGTCTCATGCTTTGGAAGAACTTCCTTGTGGAGTATCATGCTGCTACCTCGCTTTCCTTGGGAGCAAGCCATGAAAGCTGTTCTCCCATTTTCTTAACGGAGCTTCCATTTCTGTAAGCATCTGCCTCATCCCTGTACTCATCAAAGATTACCTTGCAAAGCCTTGCAAGCTCTCCGAATGGAGTATTAAGAGGTATCTGCGTGCAGTAGGAAGCGTCTTCCATCTGCTCAAAGCATCCATCCTCATTGATATAGACAGTAAATCTAAGGAGCTGTTCATCGCTCTCATCTTCAGGATCATAGTCGCCGCAGTGTCCTTCTCCGATATCTTCAAGTACTGCCTTGATGGTATCATCCTGAATGGTTACGATGTCCTCATCCTTTTCCTTATCGCCTACGCTGATAATGATGCCTTTTGAAAGCATTTCTGCATAGTCCTCTGTTGTCATCCATACGTCTTTGCAGATGTCTTCAAGGTACTCAATGACAGGTGTGATGTCCTCTCCATTATCGAGAGTATCAACGATGTAACCGCCGGGGCCGAGAAGTCCGCACCACTCTTCGCCTGTTTCTCTGCTGTCCTTTACAAGACCTGCTGCCTCCTTGCTGTCAATGTCATAGTGAGCGATAGCTCCTTCTGCATTGTAGTGGAAGATAAGCAGTTCCTTTGTTGGAGAGTAAAGATCGGGGCCGTCGATAAGTGCGTTATACATCTCAGTTGCGTTTTTGAATGTTAAGAATTTCATGTTGTTTTCCTTTCTGTCACCGCCCTTTCAAGGGACAGTGACTATGCGTGATAGTATTGTCCCTTTATAAGGGTAGTTTCAAAAAGTATTCAGTTGTTATCAGTCGTTGTTAGGCTCTGTAATCATAACGATATAGCCGAGTGGCTCAAGCTTTGCAACGTTTTCATCATTGATACGCACATCATCATGTGCAAATGACTGCGTTCTGTTCTCAAGTGCTTCCTTCCAGTGGATGAAGTCTTCCTTGTGAACATCGCCGTCCAAGCAGTAGATGTTTGCATAAGGTTCGTATCCTGAAATGCGCTCATCGTCATATGACTTTACGAGGGCTTTTGCCTCTTTCTCCGTCATGTTCGGATACCAGTCATAGTCGTATGCTGCGCTGTAGTTGTGAGGTCTGTGAGCAAGATGATAATGCTCATTAGGATCTTTCACATTAGCTTCAGGCTCTGCCCCTACATACTCCCAAATATTACTGTCATCTTCTTCCTTGATAAGAGCACGATTGCCCTTATCCTTGGCGTATAAAAGGCACGCTCTGATGCTTCCTGTAATATTCTCAGCTTCAAGTCCTTCACAGCGGAAGTAAATCTCATCAAGAAGTTCCTGTGGGATATTGTCGATCTCTTCTGCTGTGATGCCTTCTCCAAAGGTAAATCTGATCCACTCATCAAGAATAAGCTTTTTAAGCTCATCTCCCGATACAGGGGCAATATCAAATCCCTTGTCGATTGTGGCTCTCTTTAATACCTTTGCATCGGTATAGTCCTCAGTTGTCGCATCATCATACACAAGGATTGCAACATCCTTTGGGGTTATTCCGTAAGTTGTAACAGGCGCTGTCATTATAGCTTCCTTTGTTTCATACACAAGTACCTGTGCAACATCGATAACATCATCAACGCCATTTGGCTTTAACATGACGATAACTCCCGGGTTTTCAGGTGCTTCAGACTCATACACTAAAAGAGAGCCTGCGGTTGTGTTAATCTCCATCTTCTGTTCAGGAATCCAACTACCTGCATATATCTGATACTGTCTTTTAAGAGCATCTGATACGCCAACTTCATCGAAAAGATGCTTCATGTAATCCACATCAAGATACTCATGAGTAAGGAACTCGTCAAAGCATGCAAATATTTCGCCGCTGCCAAACCCCTGCTCATAAAGGAATATATCCCTTGCCTGTACAGCTGATCTCTCAAGGTCAGACTCATCAAAATCAAAGGTCTTTTCTTCCCCGTCTTCAATGAAATCTTCCCTTTGGAACATCTCCTTCTCATACTCAAGCATCTTGTCGTAAAGATTGCCAAGGCTGTATCCGTGGCTTAACATCCAGTCAAGCTGATACATCTCATAACATCTTTTCTCAAACTGTTCTTTTTCTGTTACGTTTCCGATATTGTTCATTATTGTTTTCCTCCTTGGCCTTTAGCCGTTTTCATAATTTGTGTTCACCGTGGACACCTTTTGGCATCCACGGCATTTTCCCTATTTAGTTTTATACTGCGAGGCTGAACTGTCCGTCAGAATCAAGAGAGAACATATTCGCAAACTGTTCAAAGCTTACTGCTTTCTTCTCTGTTTTTACTTCGGTTGCTACCTCGTCATCTGAGTAGAGCGGTATAAAGCCATACCTTTCGGCTGCTTTCTTAACAAAGTCCTTACAAAGCTCATAGACAATAGCAAACCTGTTAAGATTTACTGCTGCCACCGCCATGTTGCAGCTTCCGCCGAACTGGTCAAGACAGATATCATGCTCCTCGGTAAGGTTACGGATCAGATACTCATATAGTGCAACGGGTTTTTCTGCCTGATGGCATTTATCCTTCGCCTTTAAAAGCATCTCAATCTCGTAGTTAAGGATCTCCTTTGTCTGATATCCTGCAATACCGGGACGGGAAAGTTTTCTTGGCTTGCCTTTTGAGAAGATGACAAGCTGCTGAACTCCCTTAGTGGTCTTTCCAGTATTTATCGTGCCTTCAGGAGCATTACGCCAAATACAGTGCGTATAGTAATTAAGTCCACACTGTTTTGCCATCTGCTTTATTTCATGCAGATATTCCCAGTTAGTTGCCGATTCCACCGGTAAAAACTCCACAAGGTAAGCTCCATCTTTAAGGACTCTTGCCTTCTGCTTAAAGTCATCAAGCATGTAGCGGAATACATCGTACTCAGCAAATGCCTTCTGATTGCCGCTTCTGTGAGCTTTCTTATCTTCCCACGGATGATCAGTTATGATGCAGTCGATAGATTTATTCTCTATCTCGTCCATCTTTCTGCCGTCTCCATTGATGATAAGAGATGTGGACTTCTCGCCTTTGAGCATATATACGCCTTTACACTTGCGCTCGAATACTTCGGGGTTTCTGTATAGGACGCATCTTGCTGAATCGTGCACTGTTTCAGAGTTGCTTTCGTAGTCCGACTCGTCAATTCCTGTATAGATTTCCTGAAGAGTTGCTACACAGCCTTTTCTTCCTTTAAGGAAGTCAATCATTACCTGTTTTAAAGACATTTTCTGTTTTTCCTCTCTTTCCGAGCTTTTTGCTCTTTACAATCTGTGTTGGATTTTTCCTGCTCTGAACCGAGCATTGATTTTTGTCATCAAAAAAGCGCCCAAGGCGAGAGCCTAAGACGCTATTATTGACAACAGATATAGAATGATATTTATACTACATAAATATTATAGATTTTTTGAGCATTTTTCCAAGAAAACAGGCAGGGAATCTTCTTCTTTCCCTGCCCGCTTTTATGTTTATCATGGCTCTTCTTTGTCCTGCCATTCATGGCCCTTATACTGAATTATGAGCTTATCACTATCTGAATCATCTATGAGTTCCCATATAGCAACGAGCGTAATGTCCCTGTCTACAATGGTGTCTGTATTCCACATTTCACCGCCATAGTACCATCCTTTGAAAGTATAACCTTTCTTATATGGTGTCTCTACATCTCCGATAGCTTCCTGTTTGTTTACGTCTTTGGCAATTTCTTCGCCGCCATCATTAAACATACCGCCGTTGGCTTCAAAAGAAACAGTAAACACAGCCTTTTCCCACACTGCATAGAGAGTAATGTCATCTGCCGGAGCTATTGTCATGTCGTACAGCCCATCGCCATCTACAGACCATCCAATAAAGTTATACTTAACCTTTGTAGGAGTTTCAGGAACAGCTATAAGCTCTCCTGCCGTCATTTCAACCACCTTACTTTTGCTTCCGTCACTATATGTGCCGCCATTTGCATTGAGCGTTACGTTGATCGTATTTCGTTTCCATACAGCATAGAGCGTCATATCTGCGTCCACAGCACCATTTTCAAAGTCCCACTCAGTCGTAAGAGCTTCATCCAAGCACCATCCAAGAAGTGTATATCCCTCTCTTATACTGTCGGGTTCTGACGCATGCTTTCCGGTGCTTACTATCTGTGGAGCAACTTCCGAGCCTCCGTTTGGTTCAAATGTCACAGTGTAGAATGTTTCCTCATTAGTCCATGTGGCAGTAAGTGTACAATCAGCCTTTATGAGGACGATATTTCTTGAATTTACGATAAGCCCTGAAGGTGTGGCCCAACCTGCAAAATATGCATTTTCTTTTTCCACTGAAGGAAGAGCGCCATACTGGTTGCCGTAAGTTACTTTCTTTGTACTCTTTCCGCTTAACACTCCGCCGTTTGGATCAAATGTAATGGTAAATGTAGGTCTTGTCCACTTGGCATATAGAGTAAAGCTCTTTGTTACTGTCTGCGCAGCATCGTATTTATCTGTGCAAGCCTTATCGGTATACCATCCATCAAGCATATATCCGACCTTTTTAAGATTAGGCTCTACTATCCTTGCAGATGAATCTGATGAAAGAAATACCTGTGATGGTATAACTTCTTCACTGTCGATAATCACAAAACTTACAGTATTGAGTGCGCCTCTTATGTATATCTCTGACTCAGTGGAATCACATTTCCAGTAAGTACGTGCCACCATGTCATCAATTATGCCGTCTTCGTTATTGTCAATTCCCCATGAACCGCCCGGAAGAGTTGGTGTGTTCACCTTTGTATAGTGCGGGGACTTTGTTTTAACAAGTTTGGTGCATCCTGTAAATATTCCAGTTCTATTCGGACTATTACGAAGATCCATTCCCGAACAATCAAGGTATGTGAGGTTCTTACATCCATTAAACATATTGCTTATGTTTTTAACCTTTGGTGTTTCCCACCTTGAAAGGTCAAGAGATGCAATCGATGTATTTTGGAATGCGCCTTCAAAATTGGATACATTTCTTACATCCCAGTTCTTTACGTCAATCACTGTCAATGATGAGCAACCATAGAATGTTTGACGTAATGTTATCACATTTGATGTATTCCAGTCTGAGACATCAAGTGCTTTTAGACTGCTGCAACCATAGAATGTGTTTTCCAGTGTCTCATTTTTTCCTGTATCCCAATCTGCAATATATAGATTTTCGAGCTTTAGACAGTTGTAAAACGTAGCAGAGAGCGACTTCACATTCTTAGTATCCCACTTAGACATATCTAGTTCTTTCAGCACATGGCAGTCATAAAATGTTTTATTTAATGACTTAACTTTTCCCGTGTTCCAATTAGATACATCAAGTTCTTCAATATACTTTAAAGTTTTGAATGTTTCTTCAAGCGTCCTTACGTTTGATACGTCCCATTTCGATACGTCAAGGTTTTTTAGCATGTTACAGTCCCTAAACATTCCCTGCATTGTTACCACTTTTGAGGTATCGATCCTGTCATCTGACAAAAACTCCAAGTCTGAAAGATGTGTACTGTCAGCAAACATGTATGAACTGTCAGGATTTAAGTATACTTTTTTTGCTGTAGTATAGAGTGTGATATTACCCTTCTTCTGCACTGCATATACAGGCGCTCCTTCGCATTCAACTCTGGCTGCCTTTGCATTTTTACTAAGGTCTGTGTTAGTCCATTTGATGTCGTAAGTATTCCATTTCGTTATGTTTGCAGCTACCTTAAACTGAAGTCCGGGAAGAAGAACCGCGTAATCATACTCACTTCCATCAGGAGTCCTCTGCGTGCCGTTCTTAAGGTATGTGTAAGAGTGGTTTTCTACGCTTAGAAGAATCGAATAGTTCTTTGTGTCTTCTTCTCCATCTACTGTCATATTCTCGTTTTCATCAATATGCCAGTATCCTTTTTGGCATGGGAGTGTTATCACATGGTCTTCTCCGAGTTTCTTTGGAGCTTTGACAACCATTAGCGCATCGCACTGATAAAGCGGATTGCTAACGCTTGCATTATCATCAATTTCCCATCCTGAAAGGTCAAGATATGTAAGCCCTGTACATTTGGTAAATGCGTCTTTATATTCTTTTACTTTTTCTGTATTCCATTTTGACAGATCAAGCTCTACAAGTGCCTTACAGTTATAGAATGTATTTAATAATGTAGTAGCATTTGACGTATTCCACTCTTCCGCATGGAGTGTTTTAAGTGCATAGCATCCATTAAATGTATTTGCAAGTGTTGTGACATTTGATACATCCCAATTTGTCATATCAAGCTCTTCAAGACTGTTACAATTTTGGAATGTCATTTCAAGATTTGTGAGCTTAGGAGTTTCCCACTTTGAAAGGTCAAGTTCATTAAGGCTCTGGCATCCATAGAATGTGGCATACATGGTTGTAACTTTAGGTGTCTTCCAATCAGCTATGCGGAGATTTTTAAGCTTTGGGCTTTCACTGAATGTATTTACGAGGCTTGTAACGCCTCTTGTATCCCAGTTTGAAAGATCAAGTGTTTCAAGATTAGGGCACTTTGAAAATGTTCTTACAAGTGAAACGTTTTTGCCCGTGTTCCAATCAGGCACTTCTAATTCTCTGAGATTTGCGCAGTTATAGAACATGTACGACATATTCTCAGCTTTTGACACATCCCACTCTGACAGGTCAATTGTAGTAATTCCGCATCCCTCAAAGGTAGAACCCATATCTTTTACATTACCGGTTTTCCAGTCTTTTGCATCAATATCTGTGAGACTGCTGCAATTTCTGAAGATTGCAGCCAAAGTAGTAGTATTTGTTGTATCCCATCCTGTGATTTCAAGCTTCTCAAGAGCAGCGCATTTATCAAATACATACGCCATGTTGGTGACGTTTGTTGTGTCCCATCCTGCTGCATTTACTTCTTTAAGGCTTGTGCATGAAGTAAACATGGATTCAAGTGTCGTCACTTTTGATACGTTCCAATTTGACATATCAAGGCTAGTAAGAGCACTGCATCCATTAAACATCTTCTCAAGGCTTGTCACATTTTCCGTATTAAATCCCGATACATCAATGTTATCAAGCGCGGCACATCCACGGAACATATCAATGAATGTTGTCATGCTTTTTGTGTTCCAACCTGTAAGATCAACAAATGTCAGTTTTGCACAGTTATAGAACATTCCCTCGCCTGATTTAAACTTTGACGTATCCCATCCACTTATGTTAAGACTCTCAAGGCTTTTGTCATCGCAAAAGATTCTTGCTGCACTTGTCACTTTTGAAGTATCCCAACCCGAAAGGTCAAGAGTTTTAAGGGCTGTACAACTGCCGAATG
>JAEEGL016514820.1_pt1 | contig 25716 bp, 24 predicted proteins | sample 9134231 | NCBI WGS metagenome assembly JAEEGL01 (sample SAMN16246548, study PRJNA631951) | gut metagenome | biome: gut microbiome; feature: rumen; material: fiber-attached | host: Bos | place: Iran: Karaj | collected 2018-10 | reverse complement strand
GCAGGGCAAACCGGAGCTTGGAGCGTTGCGCGCATCCGACACGCCGACCTCGCGCCCGAAGGTACATCTCGGTTGCCCCTGCTCGTGGCCGCATATTGACACAGCAAGGGTGGACATGAACAGGACAACCAAGCCTACACCGCATTTCACCCACATGGTGAAAATGACAAATTGCTAATCCTATTGAAAACAAAGGCTGAAAGCCTGATCCGTCGGCTCCAACTGCTTTTTTTAGGATAAACCTACAGCGACGGGGAGACGTCAATCTCCATCGCGCGCTCTGCAGGCACTGCGCGGCGGTAGTACGCAAGCGCGGCAACCATCGCGCCGTTGTCGCCGCAGAACTTCGGCTTCGCCGTCAAAAGCGAAACCCCCGCATCGCGGGCGACGTCGGCAAGCACCTCCCTAATGCGCGAATTGAGCGAAACCCCTCCGCCCACTATGAGCGAGCGGTATCTACGGCGCTTCAAGGCGTTGCGCGTACGGCCAGCGACTGCCTGCACTATCGCCTCCTGGTACGAGGCCACGACCCTCGAAACGTCGCCGGCGAGCGCTTCTGGGCCGCCGCTCCTCTGCACATACCTGAGAAGCGAGGTCTTGAGCCCCGAAAACGAAACGCAGAGATCGGCGTCAAGCCCGGCGAGCGCCGCGACTCCCTCGCGCGGCCGCCCCTTCGGAAATTCCTCGAGATTGCCGCGGCCGTGGGCGGCAACGTATTCCTTCGACATGCGGTCCACGACGGGCCCGCCTGGATAGCCGAGCGAAAGGAGCTTCGCCGCCTTGTCGAACGCCTCGCCGGCGGCATCGTCGAGCGTCTGCCCGACAAGATTGTAGACGCCGTATTCAGGCATGTCGAACCACGACGTATGGCCGCCGGAGACGACAAGCCCGAGGGCGGGGCAGGAAGACAGCGGGTCGGGGGTTTCGGGTAAAGAGCGGGTTTCGGGTTTCGGGTTTCGGGTTTCGGGTGTGGAATCGTTTTCCCCGAGACCCGAGACCCGAGACCCGAGACCCTCTATTAGAAACGGCGTATGGAGGTGCGCCTCTATGTGGTTTACGGGCAGAAGCGGCACTCCAAGCGCCCTCGCAAGCCCCTTCGCCGCGTTGAGACCCACCATGAGCGCAGGCGCAAGCCCCGGGCCGTAAGTCACCGCCACCGCGTCCACCTTGCCCGTCGTCGCGGCTGAAACGACTTCCCGTATCTTCTCGATGTGCGCGCGCGAGGCGATCTCCGGCACGACGCCGCCATACGGCCTGTGAAGCGGTATCTGCGTATAGACCGCGTTCGAGAGGACGATCCGCCCGTCGCGGACCAGGGCAGCCGCCGTTTCGTCGCAGCTTGTCTCTATGCCGAGAATGTCCACCTTTGCTATTTCCAGAACTCCCACCAGTGCCGCTCTGGGGGCTTTACCTCGTTGCCGGGCGTGTTGTACAGCTCCCTCACGCGGTTCTGCCCCGCCATCTCTGGATCCTGCACTCGCTCGCGACCGACAAGCTCTATGCCGTTCGGCACGGACCAGAACTCGCTCCTTACGAACGTCTCGGGGTCGAGCCGGTGCAGGACGACGACGACGCCCGTCTTCATTATGGAGATGACGGGCTTCGTGACCCTCAGGAACGAGCCGAGGTCGGTTGTCACCCAGTTGCGCCTTTCGGAACCCTCGTCGCGCGCAGCGAGAAAGAGATGGTCGTTGCCGCGGCGCGACCACTTGACGATCTCGAAATTGCGCCTCAGCTCGTCCCTGCCCTCGAAAAGCTGGAGGGCGGAGGCGAGCTTCATGCCGGTCACGACGTTGATCGACTTCGTCATCCCCTCGTAGCGGTTGCCTTCGTGCACAAGCACGGGGCGCACGAGATAGCGGCGCTCCTCGAGAAGGTCGTAGTGGTCGGCGAGAAACACCTCGAGCTTCTGCCCCTGGTTCGGCTCGATCACGAAGCGCGCGGTCATCGGGGTCGACGACACCTTGTCGAGCTGCGAGCGGTCGTCGGCGCGAAAGACCTCTATGAAAAGGCGGTCTTCCGAATTGGCGTATCCTACGCTCACCTTCCTGGCGGAGGCGTTGAGGACGTCGACGACCCCCCTTATCCGCTCTCCCGAGACGTAGTCCGTGCAGTCGGGCGAGAAGCTGACCTTGATTTCGCTCGTCGATCCATGCAGAAGAAGCGAACCCGCCAGCGCGGTGGCCATTGCAAATGTCCTTTTCATGGTATCTCCGTATGGTTTCATGTTTCCACAAGAAGCCCGTCGTACGCCGGCTCTATGCCGGGCGGCAGGCGCCCAAGCCATTCCGCGTGGCTGAAGTCGTGGCACATGTGGATTAGGAGCGAGCGCTTCGCGCCGATCCTGCGGCAGTACTCGACCGCCTTCCCAGTTGAAAGGTGGGTCGGGTGCTCGCGGTCCCTCAGGCAGTTCAGGACGAGGACGTCGACGCCGGAAATGCGCGAAAGGGTCTCGTCCGGAATGAAATGGCAGTCGCTTATGTACGCGATGGACGCGCCGCCAGCCGAAAGGAGATAGCCGCAGCAGGGGAAGCCGTGCTCGACCTTGAGCCGCTTGACGCGAATCTCGTCTTCGCTCGCGCGCAGCGTGAAGGCGTCGTCGTTCATAAAGCGTATCTGCGGGCGGTAGAGGCCGTGCTGCCCGCCCCTGTCGCTGATGTACGGGAATATGCGGTGCATGTGCTCCTCGGTCTCGGTCGTCGCATAGACCGGCATCACCTTGCCGATGACGCGGCAGGTGCGCCCGTTCGCGCCCTCGTCGTTCGGGTCGCAGGGAACAACCTCGCCGTTGATGGTGTTGAAGCGCCTCACGTCGTCAAAGCCGGCCACATGGTCCATGTGGGCGTGGGTGAGAAGGACGGCATCTACCTTCCTAACCCCGTATTCGCAGCACGAAAGGCGCATCTCGGGCGGCGTGTCGATGAGTACGCCAAGCTCTCCCTCGCTCACGTACGCCCCGCACCTGCGGCGGCGGTCGCGAGGGTCGGCCGACGTGCACACCGGGCAGTCGCACCCGATCTGCGGCACGCCGACCGACGTGCCAGTTCCCAGAAAGCGGAACTTCAAGCCCGTTACCCGCTACTTCTTCTCCGGCATCTTGCCGGTGGTGAAGTACTGCTCCACCTCCTCAAGGGTGCGGCCCTTCGTCTCCGGCAGGAAGAACGCCGCCGTGACGAAGTAGATCACCGTGAACCCGGCGAGGATGAAGAAGACCGTGCCGTTGTCGTTCGTCGCCTCGCACCACTTCGGGAACACCGTCGCGATCGTGGCGGAAACGCCCTGGTTGATGATCATCGCGATCGCCATGCCGTTGGCGCGGATGCGGGTCGGCATGAGCTCGGTCAGGGCGAGCCACACGCAGACGCCGGGGCCTACGGCGTAGAACGCGATGAACATGAAGAAGAACACCGTGGCGAGGACGCCCGTCGTCATCGACGCGACGCACCAGCCCTTGGAGATCGCGAGGAAGATCGCGCCGACGCCGCAAAGCCCGACGATGATGCCGCTCGTGCCGAGCTTCAGAAGGAACTTGCGGCCCTTCTTGTCGACGAGCGCGCAGGCGACGATCGTCATCACCATGTTCATGACCTTGATGGCGAGGTCGGAGAAGTTGGCGAATGCGCCCTGCATGCCGGTCTTCTGGAAGATCGTCACCGTGTAGTTGAGGACGGAGTTGATGCCGGTCGTCTGGTTGCAGGCGAGGATGACGACGGCGAGGATGAACGGATAGACGTACTTCTTCTGGAGGAGGGAATCCGTCGCGGCCTTGTTCGCGGCCTTCTGCGCGGCCTCCGCCTCGTCGGCGGCGATCATCTCGGAAAGGATCTCCTTCGCCTTCTCCTCGCCGTTGTTCGCGGCGAGCGACGCGAGGGCCTCCTCCTTGCGGCCGCGGCGGTAGAGCCAGCGCGGCGACTCCTTGAGCTTGAACGCTCCGAAGAAGAGGATGAGGCCCGGTATCGACGAGCACCAGAAGATGGTCTGCCACGCCTTGACCCAGCTTGCGAGCTTCTCGGGGCTAGCCGTCTCGCCCTCGCCGAGAACCGCAGCGCCGACGAGCATCGTCACGACAAGCCCGATCACCGCCGCGAACACGAGGCCTATCGTGAGGAGAAGCTGGAACATCCCCGTGCCCTTGCCGCGGCTTTCGGCGTCAAGGCACTCTGCAAGGTACATGGGCACGACTACGCCGACAAGGCCGGCAGAGGCGCCCTGGAGGGTGCGGCCGAACGAAAGGAGGAGGAAGTTCCCGCCCTCGCACCAGCCGGAGGCGCAGATGACCGGGATGGAGAGCGTGAAGAAGAACGCCGAGACGATGATGAGCTTCTTCCGCCCGAACCACTCCGCGAGCTGGCCCGCGAAAAGCGACGAGACGACCGAACCCCACAGCACCATGCCGACGACGATGCCGAGCTGGCTCGTGGTATACGACGCCGTCTTCTCGATGTACGGAAGCGCTGCGGCGATGACGCCCACGTCGACTCCGTAGAGAAGCCCGCCGAGGCCGGCCATGAAAAGAAGGTACTTTGCGTAGCCCTTGACTGTCATTTTGGTTTTTCCTTTCTTCTTTTAGTTGAATTTGCGTTTGAAATCCGCCGCGCTCGGAAGCCTACTTCCCGAGCGCCTCCCTTAGTCCGCCGAGGCCGCCCTTCACGCCGCCCTTCACGGGCGCGGAGATGTCGGCGCCGACGACCTCGACCTGCTCGCTGTCGGTCCAGAACCTAATCTTGCTGCCGCGGACGCTTTGCGCCTCGCCCTTCGATTCGTCGCGCACTTCCGCCGGGGAACCGCCCTGCGAATCGAGCACTACCATCGAGCTGCGCCTGTAGTACGACGCCTTCGAGGCATACGCGCGGCGCATGCCGTTCGTCATCGCGACGTTGCCCAGGGCGACTATGCGCTTCAATTCGTTCGTGCCCTCGAGAAAGACATAGACCCTGTCTGCGTGCATCTGGTACTCTTCGTCGTCCACGCAGACGCCGCCCTCGAAATAGGCCACCCCCTCGCGCCTGTCGTAGAGGGTCCTCGCGGCGGTTATCTTCGCGGGGCGATGCTCCCTCTTCTTCCGCTTTGCGGCCGGTTCCGCCGCCGCAGGGGTGCTATTCGCCGCCGCCGCAGGGGTGCTATTCGCCGCCGCCGCAGGGCCTGCCGCCTGCTCGGGCTGCGGCGAGACTTCCGGCGGCACCGCTTCCTGCGCGGGCTTCGCCGGATGAAGTTCAAAGGGGTTCGCGGCCGCGGCAAGCGCCGCGGCGAGAAACGCCGCCGAGAGTGTAATGCGCATCTCCACGTCTACACTACAGGCCTTATGTATCTCGCCCTGACCGCCTGCCAGAGGACGACGCAGAACGCGGAAAGCGGAATCGCGAGCAGCATCCCCATAAGCGGCCCGAGCACGGTGCCCCAGAAAATGAAGGAGAATATGACCCCGGCGTAGCCGAGGCCGGTCTTGCCGCCCTGTATCTTCGGCGTTATGAGATACCCGTCGAGGATCTGTCCGGCTACCCAGACTAGAAGCACGGCGACGAGCCGCCCGCACGAGCCGCCGGCCGCAAAATACGCGAGCGGCAGGGCAACCGGCAGGCAGACGACGGAACCGAGGAACGGTATGAGGTTGAGGACGCCGAGCATGAAGCCGATGAGAAAGCCGTACGGCAGGCCGACCGCCCAGAACCCTGCGCCGTACATAAGCCCCTCCATAAGGCAGATGACGGTCTGGCGCTGGTAGAACGAAACGAGAATGTCGGTGAACGCGTCCACCTGCGCGGCGAGGAACTGCCGCGTGTCGTCCTTGAAAAACGGCATCAGCGCCACAATGTCGCTGCTGCGGCGGTCCTTCGTCATGAGGAAGAAGACGAAGAAGACGAGCGAGACGAGCACGGAGAACGTGCCGAGCGCAAGCTTGAGGGCTCCAGTGCCTGCCTTAAGGGCGGTGGAGCCGTACTTCGCGAACATCCCAGTCACGTCCTCGGTGTACTGCCCGCCCATCTGCACTATAAGCGCGTCGAGCCGCGGGAACGTCTCCCTGAACCAGGCAAGCACCGACTTCACGAGCGACGGCCCCTGCGCGATGAGGTTCGCCGCCTGGTCTACGAGAATCGACCCCGCGTGCCAGAGGAGGAACCCGAGCGGGATGAAAACCGTGCAGAGCATCACCAGGAGCGCGAGAAGCGGATTGCGTAGCACCTTGCGCCACCAGCGGTAGTAGGGCCTGAAGAAGAGCGCGAGAAAGAACCCGAACATCACCGGCACGAGGGCGGCGGACGCGAACGACAGGACCTTGAGGAGACACCACGAGAGGAACGCCACGAAAGCGAACACCACGGCCAGCGAAAGGATGGTCAATCCCGCCGCGACAGTCTTCTTCTGCAATGGGCTGAAGTCAATCATGTTCGTATTATATCATAAATTCGGCTTCTTCACATGGAGGATTCTCGCCGGGGTGCCGCGCCCGCCGTCGGAACAGAGGAAGAACGTCTCGGAACCGTCCTTAAGGTCGGGGCCCCTGCACATCCCCTCGTACATCGTAAACCCGGAGAGCCTCAGCACCCTGCGCTTGGAGACCGGCTTGAACTGCGCCGCGTCCTCGAGCGAGGCGAGCGACGTCACGTCGGTCGCGCCGGAGAAGTCGACGGCATACACCCTGCAGTCGAAGTTGGGCATCACAGTGCAGCTGAAGTCGCGCTCGAGGAGAAGGAGCGTTCCGTCCTTCGCAATGCACAGCTCGCTTACGCCGTTGCGCGACGCATCGCCCGACTTGGTGTTCCACGCGCCGCCCGAGATTGGCTCGGTCAGGTACGCCCACTGGCCGTCGGGGCGCCACGGGGAATCCACGCCGTCGCGCACGAACCGCATGAGCCTTACGTACGTGCCGTTCTCGCGCGTGGCCCGATTGCCGTCGCAGGCAAGCGCCTCCTCCGTGCAGGTGAAGAGGGCAAGCCCGTCCGCCGATATCGCAAGGGACTCGAGCCCCCTTCCCTTGCGGGCCTTCCTGAGGACGGGCGGCATCTTGAGCTCGCGGGAGACCGCAAGCGCGGGATCGTCCTTCCTGTACTTGATCACCCTGTTGGAGATTTCGTGCGCGACCCATATCCCGCCGTCAAGCGGATCTACCGCCGCTGCCTCGCTGTCGCTCGCGGCCTCGGGAATTCCGAGAACCTTGCCCTCCGCCGATTCGAGAACGCCGTCGCTGTCAAACTTCAGCTTAAGCCTGCACAGAAGCGCGGGCCTGTCGTCAGTCGCCACATACGCGCAGTCAGCCCCGTCCCACGCAATCCCGCCGGCGCTCTTGGCTACGGACGGCAGGTCGATCTCCCTGCACTTTTCGAGGCTCCATCCCTCGATCGAGATAGACGCGCACCCGCAGAACGCAAGCGCGGCGGAAAGGAATGTCGTGCAGAGTCTTTGCTTCATGGCGTGTCACTCCTCTACGAAGCCGGCGTCAATGAGCGCCTGCTCGGTTATCCCGCCGGCCGCCTGCGCCTGCAACGCGTACTTGCCCAATACGTCCGTTTCGACGTTTACCTCGTCGCCCGCCTTGAGCGAGCCGAGCGTCGTGCGCGAAAGCGTCTCGGGTATAATGTCCACCGCGAGCGAGTCCTCGCCCTTCTCCGTCACCGTGAGCGAGACGCCGTCTATTGCGACAGACCCCTTCAGCACGGTCTGCGCCGCCGCGACCCTGCCGCACCTGATCCTGATGCGCCTGTCGCGCCCGCATGCCTCTACTGCAACCACCTTTGCGCGCGTATCGACGTGCCCCTGCACGACGTGGCCGCCGAACGGCTCGCCTGCGCGTATCGCCCGCTCCAGGTTGACCTTCGTCCCCGGGACGGCGGACCCAAGCCCCGTGCGCATCTCCGTTTCGCGGAGGATGTCGGCGGTAAAGCGCCCCTCGGAGCATTTGCAGACGGTGAGGCACGCCCCGTTGACAGCCACCGACTCGCCTACCTCGAGCGGGCGGTCCCACGGCTCGAACCCGAATTCGAGCACAAGCCCCCTGCCGCGCGAGACGCGCTTTACGGTTCCCGTCCTCTGTACAAGCCCGGTGAACATTCAATCCCTCACTGCGGGGTTAAGGTAAATGGGGCGTGGGTCGGCGACGAGCGCCAAGGGGTTCTTCGCCGCAAACTTGCCAAGGCCTTCCGACGTTGGCTCCACATGGCCGAGATAGCGTTCCCCGAAGGCGGCGCCGAGCGCCCCGCCTATCCTCGCGTCGTCCGGCGAGACCACCTTGCATGCGAGTGGAACAGCGGAATTGACGTCTGCAAGGTCGACCTGGAAGACGTCGCCCTCCATCGAATAGCCGGAGAACACGGAGACCCACGCCTTGCCGCGCCTCGAATCGCCGACAACCGCGATCTCGCCCTCCTCGTCGAGCTTCTGCGCGGCGCATGCGCAGGGCGAGGGAAGCCCCATGACCTCGCATCCGCTGCCGAGCCCCACCCCAATCGCAAAGGCAAGGGCCGACCTTATCCCCGCGAAACTCCCAGGGCCCGTCCCCACGACGATGCGCCCGACGCCGTCGAGGTCGAGGGCGGTCGACCACCCGCCGTCCCTTCCGCCGCCGGCGGAGCGCTCTATGTAGAGGGTCTTCAAGACACCCCCTTGCCAAGGCACCTGACCATCACGTCGTCGCCGTAGGACGCGGAGGAACAGGCGCCGAACCTCGTCGCGCCGCCGATGTTGCGCGAACCGATCGCCAGAGGCGCGACAATTGTCACCCACTCGTCCACGAATCCGGCGTCCGCAAGCGAACGCGCAAGCGAAAGCCCGCCCTCGCAGAGAACCGACATGAACCCGCGCCGACCAAGGTCCTTCACGGCCTCCACCGCGTCTCGGTACACCAGCGTACGCCCCTTCGCACCGTCGGTGAAGACCTGCGCCTTGCGCGGCAGCCGCCCGCTGCGCGAGACGATTGCGCGGTAAAGGAAGTCGTTTCGCCTCGTGTGGCACAGAAGGGACGGGTCGTCGGCGCGCACCGTCTCGGCGCCAACCATCACCACGTCGGCGCGCTCGCGCCATTTCGCGGTCTCGCGCCTCGCGGCGGTGCCGCTTATCCAGCGCGAGCGCCCCCCCCTGTCGCATATCCTGCCGTCGAGCGACATCGCGAGCTTCACCGTCACGAACGGGAGCCCCGTCGTGACGTGCTTGGCAAACGGGCGCATAAGCCGCCGCCACGCAAGCCCTGCGGCTTCGCGCTCTTCGGCGTCCAGGGACTTCGCCCAGCATTCGCACTCGATGCCGTGCCTCGCGAGAATGCGCCGCGCGCGCGCACGGTTGGCGGGGTTTGGGTCTTGGCAGGCGTATACCACCTTCTTCACGCCCGAGCGCACTATCGCGTCGGTGCAGGCGCCGACCCTGCCGGCTCTGGAGCACGGCTCAAGCGTAACGTAGAGTACGCCGCCCTTTGGCGAAACCGAGGAGCTTTCAATCGCCTCGACTTCCGCATGCGCCCCTCCGCATTTGCGGTGCCACCCCTCGCCGACGACGCGCCCGCCCTTCACGAGAACCGCGCCGACGGGCGGGTTGGGCCTCGTCCGCCCGCATCCGCGCTCTGCCAGCTCGACGGCGCGAAGCATGTGGCGCACGTCGTTCATTTGGTCTTTGCGTACTTGTCAAGTACGCCGTTCACGAGAGACCTCGACTTCGGGGACGAGAACCAGTTCACAAGGTCGACCGCCTCGTTTATGACGACCGCAGGGGGGATGTCGGCGTTTTCGAGCTCCCACGCGCCCAGGCGCAGCACGGCCCGCTCGACCGTGCCGAGCCTGCCGAGCTGCCATCCGTCGAGAAGCGCCTCGAGCTTTCCGTCGATGGCCTCGCGGCCGAGGAGCACCCCTCTTGCGCGTGTCGCGGCGAATTCGCGCACCTTCGCGCTTATCCTGTCCCTGACGCCTCCCTCCTTCGTTTCCATCGTGGGGAGAACGGAGAAAAAGCCCTCTATGAATCCGTCAACGTCTTCCGGCGGATTCAAGTCTGCTGCAACCAGCATCTGTATCGCCCACTCCCGGGCATGTCTGCGCGTAATCTGCATACTGCGTATTATATCAAAAATCAGCCCTCCGCGGCTTCCCCCAGCTGCGCCTTTTCAGGCTCGACATGCACGACGGCGTCGACGACGCCGATGCCGGCGGCGCGCACCGCGTCGCGCACGGCATGCCCTATCGCGTGGCCTTCGGCGACGGAAAGCCCGCGCGACACCTGCACGTGGAGGTCGGCGTGGAAGACCCCGCCGTAGCGGCGCGTGCGCACGCGATGGCAGCCGCCTACGCCCTTCACCCCAAGCGCAACCCGCTCGACCTCCGCTGACTTCCCCGGCATCTCGGCGTCGGTAAGCTCCTCGACGGCAGGCCTCACGATGCCCCACGCGGCCTTCAGGATGAACGCCGCCACCACGAACGCGCCGGCGGAATCAGCCCAGGCAAGCGACGGCGCGAAGTACGCCGCCGCGAGCGCGAGCGCCACCGGAACGGAGCTTATGGCGTCGCTGCGGTGGTGCCATGCGTTTGCCTCGAGCGCGGACGAGCGAAAGCGCCGCGCCACCGCAAGCGTGCGCCGGTAGACGGCCTCCTTGGCCAGAACCGAGGCGACGGCGATCCAGAACGCGATCGCGCCGGGAACTGACGCCTCGCCTCCGCGCGCGACGTCAAGGAGGCGCAGCGCCGCCGTGCGCCCGATGCCGACGGCGACGGCCGCGAGCGCAAGCCCGATCGCCGCCGCGACGACGGCCTGAATCTTGCCGTGCCCGTAGGGATGCTCCTCGTCGGCGGGGGCGGTCCAGTAGCGAACGCCCAGGAGAACCGCAAAATCAGTCACGAGGTCGGAGACGGAATGCACCGCGTCGGCGAGAAGCGCCTGCGAGCCCGCGAGGTAGCCGGTGGCGGCCTTCAGCGCGGAGAGCGCCACGTTGACGGCCATGCCGCCGAGCGTCACGCGTCGAACGGCGCCCAGCTCCTCCGAAATCTCGCAACGCCCGTCCATTGCAGCCCTACGCCATCCTCGTCGGAAAGACGCAGACGTCGCCCTTCTTCTCCTTGATGTTCTCGTCCCAGCATCTTGGGCGGATCTCGCCGTCCCTGGCCGGACGCGGATAGTAGAAGTCGTCTATATGGAGCGCCACTTCCAGCCTGTCCTCGAAGCTTCTCGCGACGGCATACCCGATGTCTCCCCAAAGCCCCGTCGACGGCAGGCCGAGCAACCTGAACGTCGCAAGGAGGTTCGTCGAGCTGCTGGCGTTGAAGCCCTTGAACCAGCAATGGCCGTGGCCCTGCACCCAGCCCATGTAGAACTCGCTCTCCTTCAGCTTCTGCAGCGCCATGCGCTTCTGGCCGTCGTCCATGGCGAGCGAGGCCTCCCTCGGCGAATGGTGCGCGCCGCAGACGAACGGACGCCTCGCGCGCGACACCTCGTCTTCGAGCCAGTTGAGCTGCGCCTCGTCGATCGCCCCCGAGACTATGTTCCCCGTCCCCTCGCGCCCGCCCGTCTCGTCGAGCGTGTCGAGGAGCATCAGGTCGCAGTGTCCGAGGTTGACGACGGACGCAAACCTCCCCTTCACGCGCAGGTCGGCCGCAGACTCTGGAAAGACCCTTAGGAACGGCTCACGGTGGTCGTGGTTGCCCATCGTGTAGTGGAGCTTGATCCCGGCGGCCGCAAGGCGCATGAACTCCGGCCTCGACATTTCGTAGTCGGCGGTCATCCCCTTGCCGAGCGCGATGTCGCCGAAGACGACGGCGCGGGCTGGCAGCGGGCGCATCGCGAGAATCCCGTCCACGCAGCGGCGGAACGAATCCAGCTGGTAGCTGTCATCGGGCGCGATGGAAGGCGACACGTGGACGTCGCTTAGGAAGACCGTGAGGTTCGCGTCGTGCGCCGGCCCGTCCGCAGCGACTGCCGCCGTCGCGAGGCCTGCCGTAGAGAGGAGGAAGCCCCTTCTTGTAGTCATTGCCCATTCTCCTTTTCTGCAAGTTTGCCGCGCCCGCGCGTGAACGTCGCGGCGGAGACCATTGCCGTGAACGGGGCGACGAGCACGAGGCCGAACGACCCGACGAGCGTCTTCACCACCTCCGCCGAGACGAGCGTCGAATTGAGAAAGTCGACTGGCGGCGTGCCCTTTGCGGCAAAGACCATGAGAAGCGTGAGGAAGCCGCCCGAATATGCGAGAAGGAGCGTCGTCGTCATCGTGCCCACGACGGCCCTGCCTATCCTGAGGCCCGAGCCCAGGAGCTCGCGGAAGCCGAGCGAGGGGTTGTGCTTGACCACTTCGGCGACGCCCGAGGCGATGTCCATCGCAAGGTCCATGACCGCACCGGAGGAGGCGAGCACCACGGCGCCGATGCAGAGGTCGCGCAAGTCGAGGCGCTCGCACCCCGAATAGACGAGTGCCTGCGAGAACGGCATCGTCGCCCCGTTCACTTCGATCATCCGCGTGAAGAAATGGGAAAGCGCAAGGGAGGCGACGACTCCGAGCATCGCCCCGGCGAACGCCGCGAAGCCCGTGCGCGTGAAGCCCGCGACGAGGTGCATTATGACCGCAGTAAGCACCGCGACGACGACGAACACCGTGGGCGAGGCCGGCCAGCCAGCGAGCAGAAGCGGCACGAGGAGCTTCCACACCGCAAGGCACCCGAACGCAAACGAGAAGAGCGCCTTCGCCCCTACCCAGCCGCCGAACCACACGAGAAGCGCGGCAAAGGCCGCGAAGAGGGCGAATATCCACGGGATGCGCCAGTGGTCGAGGGCTACAAGCGCACTGCCGCCGGGGCCATCGGGCGGAACCGACACGAGGGCCCTGTCGCCCGGCTTGAAGCGCTTGTCGAGGTCCATCTGCGCGCGCAGCTCGTTCTCGGCGTCGTAGACCTTTCCGTCAAGCTCGACCTTCAGGCGCTCCGTGCCGTAGGCTACGAGCTCGTGCATCTCGACGCCCGACGAATCGACCTCGACTACACGTGCAACCCTCGTCTGCGCGCCGTCCGCAGAGTCAAACAGCTTCGGCGCGGGCACGAAGCACAGCGCGACGCAGGCAAGCGCCGACACAAGCACGCCTTTCAGGCGCGCGCTCACTCGTAGAACGCCCTCAGGCGCCTGCCAAGTTCGCTGTTCTCGTAGAATCCCGAAAGGGTCTTCGCGCCTGCGCCCGTCGCCGTGGTCATCACGGGAAGCGCGGTATGGCTGCCGCTCGTCCAGTCGATGCCGGCCTTGTGCGACACGACCGTCCTAAGAGCGTTGCCAAGCCCGTACTTGAGCGGCGCCTTGTAGTCTGTCGTCTCCGCGACTTTCTTGCGGTACTTGGCGATGTCCTCGTCAAATGCCTTCCTGATGTCCTTCTCCTCCTGCGCGGAAAGGCGCATCGGGTCTTTCTTCGGATCGCCTGAGAACTTGACGCCAAATGCCTTCTCCATGAGCGGCACCACGTCCTCGAATGCAAGCTCGCCCTTGCGCTCGGCGAAGAGCCTTGCAACTGCGCCGTTGAACGACGGCACGCTCATCGTCTGGAGCCCAAGCCTTTCTACGTGGATGTCGCGGCCGGTGCCCGCAAAGCCCATCGTCATGCCGCCCGTCTCGTGGTCGCCGGTGGCGACGACAAGCGTCTCGCCGGGATGGCTCCTCTCGAAGTCGAGCGCAACGCCCACGGCGTCGTCGAGCGCGAGTATGTCGCGGAGGTTCGTCGCGGCGTCGTTGCCATGGCACGACCAGTCGATGCGCCCGCCCTCGCACATGATGAAGAAGCCCTTTTCGCCGTCGAGAAGCTCGATGGCCTTCTTGAGCATCTGCCCGATGGTCGGCTGCCCTTCGGCCTCCGCCGCGTCGATGGAGTTGGCGAGCGCGTCGTCGCTGAACCGCGCCATTACCTTGCCGCACCCGGGGCGCAGGGAATCGAACTCGTCAGCCGTCTTCACGATCCTGTAGCCCTTCTGCGAAATGTAGTCGTAGGCCTCCTTCGCCTTGTCGCCCTTGAGGGGAATGCCGCCGCCCGCGAAAAGGTCGAAACCGGAATCGGCGAGGTCGCGTGCGATGTTCGGCACATCGCCCCTCGTCTTGCGGTGCGCGTAGAAGCCCGCAGGGGTTGCGTGGGTTATCGTGACAGTCGTGATGATGCCTACCTTGCGCCCGTTCATCTTCGCAAGCTCCGCACAGGAGACGAGCTTGCCGCCGGACTTGTCGACGCCAACCGAGCCGTTGTTCGTCTTCTCGCCGCAGGCAATCGCGGTCGCCGCCGCCGCGGAGTCGGTCACGAGGTAGTTCGCCGAGCGGCTTCTCGCCATGGCGACGACTTCCATGGAGTTCATCCTGAGCCCGCTGCCGCCGGTCGCAATCGAGAACTCGTTCGCCGTCATGCGCTGCGGCACGCTCATGCCGTCGCCGATGAAGAGAAAGACGTACTTCGGGCGAACCGCCTCGCCCTCGCCGCCGCACATTGCGGAAAGCGGCGCAAAAAGCGCCGCTATCGCAAACAACGTCGAAACTCCCCTTGCCATGGTCAGAAGTTCATGTTGGCTATCGGGAGAAGCGGCGTGTAGCCGGTGCAGATCATGTTGAGCACGCCGACCTGGAGGCCGGAGAACTGCTGCGCCGCGTTGAATACGCCAATCTGCACGCCAGAGCCGAACTGCTGCACGAAGTTGATGACGCCTAGCTGGACGCCGACGAGGTTGTCGGCGTAGTTGATCACGCCGACCGAACCGCCGGTCCACGTGTTGCGCGTCGTGTTCACAAAGGCGAGCTGCACGCCGGCGGAGTTGTCGTTGTTGCGGTTGCCGAGGCACGCAATCTGCACGCCGTTCACCGTGTCGCTCCAGTTGATGCCGCCCGCGATTGAAAGACCCTTCATCGCCCCGTAGCCGACATTCGCAAATCCGGCTAACTGGAGCGCGTTCACGTCGTACATCGTGACATTGGCGATGGCGCCCAGCTGCAGGCCGCTGACTACATCCTCGTTCCAGTTGAAAAGCTGCGCCTCAAGGCCGTACACCGGGCCGCGGGCAAGCCCCGACACGCCAAGATCGAGACCGTACACGCGCTGGTTGCTGCCGTAGAGGAGGTTGAACCGCAGCCCGCAGATGTCGCTTTCGTAGCCTGGCAGCTGCAGCGGGCAGAATATCCCCAGCCCGAACGGCGACCAGCCGTAGTCGTCAAGCTCATAGCCATCCTCGCGGGCAAAACCGGCAACCGTAGCCAGCAAACACGCGGCAAGCAGCATCTTCTTCATCTTTTGCGCTCCTGTAGTCGTTTGTGTTGAAAGTCTTTTAAGATAAACGTTTTGGCGGTATTATAGCAAAAAAACCGCCGTTTGGAAAGAGCCTTTTGTCAGGGGTCAGTCGTTAGTGGTTAGTCGTTCAATCTCCAAGTTCCACTCTCGAACTCGAACTCCAACTCGAACTTGGAATCCGCCCGCCGCGCTACCTGAACCCAAGCAGCTTGTGGAGCTGCACTGAAAGCGACCAGCCGTCGAGGCTCTCAAGCGTCTCCTTCGCAAGCGCGAAGTCCATCTTGCCGTCGCGCTCGCACGGCGAGACGTAGTAGTCGGTCGCCTCTATCCGCTCGCGCACCGCGCGGCAGAAATCCGCCGCGCCCACGCAAGAGGCGACTACCCTCACTTCGTCGGCATGCGCAAGGCGCAGGCTGCCAGGGCGCTCGATCTTCGGCGAGCAGGCGATGTAGTCGACGAACGCGAGCCACGGCGCCTCGTCGATGCCGTTCGTCCCGTTCGTCTCGACCGCTATCCAGTAGCCGCGCTCCTTTAGCGCGGCGACAAGCTCGTCGACGCCCTTGGCGACTGTCGGCTCGCCGCCGGTCAGGACGACGCTCCTTGCGCGGTACTGCGCGATCTCGGCGACAAGCTCGCCCACCGTCATCTCGAAGCGCGCATCGTGAGCCGTGTCGCACCACGGGCAGTCGAGGTTGCAGCCCGCGAAGCGCACGAAAACGCAGCGGCGGCCGGAATTGCGCCCTTCGCCCTGAAGCGACTCGAAGACCTCGACAAGCTTCATCGCGCAAGCGCCTCCTTTAGCGACGTGCGGCGCTCCCTCACTGTATTCGTCTTGATCGCCTGGCTGACCGCGTACGGAACGCCCATGAGGACGACGAGCTTTCTGCCGCGTGTCATCGCGGTGTACAAGAGGTTCCTCTGCAGCATAACGTAGTGCTGCGTGTGCATCAGCACGACGACGGCGGGGTATTCGCTGCCCTGGGACTTGTGTATCGTCGTAGCGTACGAAAGGACGAGCTCGTCCAGGTCTGGCGCGTCGTACTTCACGGGGCGGCCGTCGAAATCGGCGACGAGCGAGCCTTCTTCCTCGTCGACCTTGAGCACCTTGCCGACGTCGCCGTTGAAGACTTCCTTGTCGTAGTTGTTCCTGAGCTGCATCACCCTGTCGCCTTCGCGGAATTCCGTGCGGCCGCGGCGGATCGCCTTCCCAAGCGGGTTTATCGCCCTCTGCAGCTCGAAGTTCAGGTTCTCCGCGCCCAGGAGGTTGCGCCGCATCGGCACGAGCACCTGTATGTCGTCGTGCGGGTCGAAGCCGAACGTGCGCGGTATCCTCTCGGTCACAAGCTCGATCGTGCGCTTTACGCACATCTCGGCGTCCTCGCATCTCACGAAGTAGAAGTCGCTTTCGCCGCGCCGCGTCTCGATCGGCTCGCCCGCGTTCACGTGGTGCGCGTTCCTGACGATAAGACCCGTGACGTCCTGGCGGAAGATTACGTCGAGCCTGGTAGCCGCAATGCGGCGCGACGCGATGAGGTCGCCAAGCACGCTCCCGGGGCCGACGCTCGGCAGCTGGTCGGTGTCGCCCACCCACACCACCGTCGCAGAGTCGGGCAGCGCCGACAGCAGGTCCGCCGCGAGGCGGATGTCTATCATGCTCGTCTCGTCGAACACGAAGACGTCCCCTTCGCAGCGGTTCTCGTCACCGAAGGTGAAGCGGTTCGTGACGGGGTTCCACTTGAGGAGCCTGTGTATCGTCTGGGCGTTTTCGCCGACGCTCTCGGCCATCCTCTTCGCCGCGCGCCCCGTCGGCGCGGCAAGCACGATGTTCGCGCCCTTGGCCTTGAATATCTCGACGAGCGCGCGGATGATCGTCGTCTTGCCGACGCCCGGCCCGCCCGTGATGATGGAGAACTTCTCCCTAAGCGACGAGGCGAGCGCGTCGCGCTGGCTTGCCGCGAGCACGAGCCCGCTCCTTCTCTCCCACCAGGCGATTGCGCGTTCCGCATCCACCCTGGCGGCGGAACGCGGCGTTTCGAGGATCTTCAGTATGCGCGTCGCCGTGCGCCTCTCGGCGAAGTACAGGCCCTTGAGGTATACCCTGCGCGGCTCCCCGGGCGCGGGCGACGCGGCGACGACGCGGTCGTCGGCGAGCTCCGCCGCAAGCGCGTCGGAAAGCGTCTCGACGGGTATGCCGGTAAGTTCGTTCGCCCTGAGGAGGAGGTCGTTCTCGGCCGTCCAGCAGTGGCCGCCGTCGTCGGCCTCGGTCTCGAGCGCGAACGATATGCTTGCGCGCGCGCGCAGCATCGAGTCGGGCGCGATGCCGACGTTCATCGCGATCTTGTCGGCCGTGGCGAAGCCTATGCCCCAGATGTCGCGGCAGAGCTTGTACGGGTCGGCCTTGATTATCGCTATCGCGTCCGGCCCGTAGCGGCGCACTATCTTCGTCATGCGCCCGATGGATATGCCGTAGGTCTGGCCGAAGATCATGTTCTCGCGCATCGTCTCGTTCGACTGCCAGCTTCGGCGTATCTGCTCGATCTTCGCCTTGCCCAGCTTCGGCACTTCCCTAAGCCGAGCGATCTGGTGGGAGAGGACGTAGAGCGTGTCGTGGCCGAAATGCTCGACTATGCGGTGCGCAATCGTCTTGCCGACGCCGCGTATCAGCCCGGAGGCAAGATAGCGCTCGATGCCCTTGAGGCTGCGCGGCGCGACGCACGCAATCGAGTCGGCCTTGAACTGCCGGCCGTGCGTCTTGTCGTTCACCCAGCGCCCCTCGGCCTTTACCTCCTCGCCCTCCCAGACGGCCTGCACCTTGCCGACGACCGTCATCTCCGGCGCGAACCTCAGCTCGAACTCGCTCGGCGGCTCGACGCGCAAGACGGCATAGCCCGACTCGGCGTTGTGGTACACAACGCTCTTGACGGTGCCCTCTACTGTCTCGACGCTCTCCTCGGCCATCTTAACGCGCTCTGCTGCCCAAGCCCCCTTTTATCCGTGGTTGTCCTTGAAGTTAGCCGTATTATACCATATTCTCCGCGCTTGTTTATCCTAAAAATCGCAGTTGAACCCAAGTCGCCTTCTTGCCGTCCAAGCCTTCCCTGCCTTCCGAACGTGCGCTCACGTAAAGGACAACCATGCTCCCTTGTTTCTCTTGGCGAGATGCGCGTCATTCGCTCCGCGCCCACCACATCTTAACCGCGGATTATACGGATTGCACGGAAAGGTTGTTTAGCCACAAAGAGCAGGAGGACATGGAGAATCATATTCTCGCGCAGAGAGTTTTTAGACAGGATTTACAGGATTATCAGGATTGCGAAGCAAACTCCCCCTCAAAGATAGAGGGGTGGCCGCAGGCCGGAGGAGTATGATTTAGCCGTGTAGAGGTGGAGAAGTGGAGAAAAGATTCCGCTCTCGAACTCGAACTCCAACTCGAACTAATCTCGAACTCCAACTCAAACTAAATCTCAAACTCCGAGGGCTAACAAAGGTGCTCCGCTAACGCTTCGCTTCCTTGTCACGCCTGCGGGCGATAGCCGCATGCTGACTACAATAATGCGAGCCCTGCGCCGCGTGGCGTTTGCATCTATTACCGGACAGCGTGGTCGCCTCGCACTGCGGGCGAGCCGCCCTTGTCGCTTTCTGGGTTACCTTCGTCGGGACGGCATTTGTAGTTGGCGAGCAAACAGCCACAGGCATGTTTGTTGCGGCGAGGGCGACAGAGTTCATCACCATTATCACGATTACTGTGGCAAATTTCATTTCACGCCTCCTTTGACTGCCGTCGCAATGGCAACGCCAACGAGAATGACACCTCCGCCAACTACCTCAAGCCACGTCACTCTCTCGCCGAGGAACGTCGCGGCGAATACTACGCCCACTATCGGTGTTAGGTAGAGGGCAACCGTCGTCTTCACCACGCCCAGCGACTTGCACGCCGCGCTCCAGAGAACGAAGCTCGCCGCTGACGCAAGGAGCCCGAGAAACGCAATGTTCATCCAGTTGACCGGGTCGGCGAAGCGCTGTGCGTTTGCCGCCGCGTCAAGCATCACAGCAAACGAGCCGTCGAGTGCGCAGATGCCGGATTCCGTCATCCCCCACGCGACGAACGGCGCCATCATCGCAAGCGACCAGCCGAACGCCCTGCGGATGGCCGCGAGCGGAGAGATGCCGCGCTCGTTCGCAGCATCGAGCAGGATTGAATAGAACCCCCAGGACGCAATCGCGCAAAGCGCCATTGCGTCTCCAATCGGGCGCAGTTCGAATTCGACCATCCCATTCAAGCTGATAAGCGCGACGCCGCAAACCGCGACGAGGGAACCGGCGACGAGCCGCGCCGAGAACTGCCCGCCCCTTGCAAACGCCTTCGCCACAAACGCCGTTACGATCGGTCCGAACGAGACGAGGATCGCGACATTGCTCGCGTTCGTGTAGTAGATGGCGCAGTTCTCGAGGAACTGGTACGCGACTATTCCCGTCAACCCCATCGCGGCGAAAATCCACTCGTTTCGCCAGCTGCCGCGCTTCGCCCCGCCGCGCAGAAGTTCGACGCCCCAGAGCGCGGCAAACGCGAGCGAGAACCGCATCACGAGGATTTCAAGCGCCGAGAAGTCGGCAAGCAGCGCCCTCGTGCTCGCAAACGTCACGCCCCAGACGGCAATCGCAAGCGCAGCATAAATCCAACCTCGCATAATTGATTGTCAGGCAAATTGGCAGACAAACGTATCGCAGCCCATTTTATGCCCCAAGCGCAGCAAGCGGAACTGCATAAAATCCATCGCCAAAGCGAAGTGTGTTCGTACCAGAATACAGCACAATACCTGTAAACTGTCCCTTGGCAAGATTTGACGCAAACCATTTCAGGTGTCTGAAGTCTCCTATCGAAGCTTGCCCAGCCTTGACCTCGATTCCAAGCATCACGCCATCTTTGCGCTCGACCATGAAGTCGATCTCCCTTTTGCGATTGTCCCTGTAATGCGTAATGGCATAACCACCTTCCGCCTCGGCTATCGACGCCAACTGCTGGTACGCCCACGTCTCGACTAGCTTGCCGCTTCGGTTTTCGTCCATATACACGGACTCCTCGTCCCAGCCAAGGGCGTTGGCGACGAGCGCCGAGTCCGTCGCCATCCATTTCTCTCGCTTTCCAACCATGCCATAGTCGGTTTTCGTCCAAGCAGGAAGACTGTCGAAGAGATATAGAGCCTTCAGCGCCTCCATATAGTTCTGAGCGGTGACCTTGGCAATCGCAGATTTCGCCGCCAGTTCGTCGATGGCGAAGAACTGTGCGGTGTGGGCGAAGAGCCAATGCGCAGTTGAACGCAGTTCGTGGAGTTTCCGAATCTCTGTCACATCCTTTATGTCCTTTTGCAGCAAGTCGTCGACATACGCCTCAACCCAGTCATTGCGGTCAGTTGGCGAATAGGATTGGATTTCGGGATAGCCGCCGCGAAACGCCGCGCGTATTACATCTCTCTTGGAAAAGCCAGCGTATGACGAATCGAAATCTCGGCTAAATGCCCTTTGAAGGAAATTCGGCGCGCTCCCGTTGATTTCCCCAAGAGCAAGAGTCCGCAGACGCACCTTGCCGAAGCGCCCAGCGAGAGAATCCTTGATCGCCTTGGCGAAATGAAGGTTGGAGCTGCCAGTAAGCAGATACTGGCCAGCTGTCGAATCTTCGTCAACAACCATCTTGATCGCTTCAAGCGCGTCTGGCACTTTCTGTATCTCGTCTATGACAATAGTCTCGCCTTCGGCATGTTGCACAAACCCGTTGGGATCGTCCATGGCTATGCCGCGCACGAGCTTGTCATCGAAAGTATAACGCCGCAAGCTGGGGAACTCGAGCATTCCCGCAAGCGTTGACTTCCCTACCTGTCTTGCGCCAGTCAGATTCACGCCACGCCGGACCTTCATCAAGGATCGGAGTCTTTGTTCTTGCCAACGTTTAATCATTTCTTCCTTTCTTTGAAGATGTGGATATTGTACCAAACACTATGTAAAAAAGTCAAGTAGCCCTATGTAAAAAATCAAAGTATCCGGCCGCATGAATGGCAAGTAACGCAACTTAGGTGTTCGGCCACAAGTCGATTAGTACGTCATCACGTCACGCCCCAGACGGCTATCACTGCGCGACGGCGGCCCAGCCTGTCATTGTTACACAACCACCGCCACGTCGCCATACCTCACAATCATGCGGTCATATGTGACAAATGACACACCATGATTCGTTTCCCATTTCTGACCTACACACTTCTTCGCATAATTATGCTATAATAGCAGCATATCACAAGGAGAACACGACATGAACGAATACCTACTACTGACGCTTTTAGAGCGACTGCTTTCGATTTACAATAACAGCGAAATATCGCTTAACAAGCAGTGCCAGTTCACACAAGAATTCAAAGCGCTCATTGGCGAAGTCCAAGATGCGGTGTCGCATGTTGAATAGCGTGTCGTGGCACCCACTTCAACCAGTTCCGAGCGAATTCGTCCGCACGAACCGCATCCTCCCTCTTTAGTGCAGTCATAATAGGGTTCATCACCACGTGCTTTGGCATCAGATCGTAAAACTCGCCTTTGCTGATAAAATCTCGGGGTCCTCTATAGCAGGACAATTTGTCCTCGTTTCCATAAAGTCGACCGTTTGAAGCATTGATATAACAAGCAACTTGAAGCCCAGTTGTATCCAATGTCATCGGAGTGCGTTGCGATGCATAACGCCCCCAATCAAGGCCAACGCCTTCATGTCTTCCCATCACACTTTGCCCACACACCAATCCGAATCGCCCTCGTTGCTGCTGATACTCCAATGTCGGCTCATAACCCAAGGACTGCACAACAACTCTGAACGCCGGCTTGGTTGCGCCAAGCGCAGGTTGGTTCAAGACCTCAACATCATGGAGCAACAGCATAACCATGCCCAGCTCCTCAAATGAAGTCCGCCAAGTATGTGCGGATCTATTGACACATGTTGGATCGGCATCTATGATTAGCGATACATATGAATTGCTGAAGCGGCCGCTTCGTGTAAATTTCCAGAAGAACCCCATCGCTTCGCCCCCAGACCGCAACCAATTTGGGTTCGGCCAAATTAAGGGGCGCGCCCTGCCCTGCACTTCTGAAGGCTTAGTACGGCCTGCTCAAATACATGACAAGGCGCACCCGGAAAAGGTCACCTTGCAAACCGCGCATGAGCGTCCAAACGTACTAATTTTCAGAAGTCGGGCTTGCAAACAACAAGGCCACATTTTTGCGGCTAAGGACTATTATCAATCGTATGGCATTACGCATCTCCTTTTGAAATATTCAATCTTGCCAGCTGTTGCAATTAGCGCACGACATCGGGAAACAACATTTCAAGAATAGACATCACATCGTGCTTGTGCTTTGGAGACAGCATCCCAAACACTCGAAATAGTTCAAGAGAAAGAGCAGCCTCTTCTCGGCCAATGCGCCACTCAGCGCACTCCTTTGGCTCCAAGGTGCGCCCTATGGGTTGTTTGAGAAATGTCAGCGCCGTTATCGGCAAGCACACATATAGCATAGCCTGAGTCCCCACGGCCTTTTGCTTTTCGCGTATCATTATCTCGGCAAAGATTTCATATTTCCCAAACCTATGCACAAACAGCGGATATGAGACATTCATCTCATAGAACGGCAATCCGTTGATGATCACCTCTTTGGGATTGGTGCGACTTATTGAAGCCGTCTCTTCAAATGTGTTCGCGTCTGACACGGATCGAATATCTGAAATGCACTTTACTATATCCGCATCTTTTACAAGCCCATGTTGCCAAGCATACAAAACTATTTCACTCAGTTCATACGCATATTTTGTCTCTCCCTTGTAGTTCTTAAATGTTGAATCTGCCAGGCTAGTCTTATTCCGGTTCTCTGGGCTCGCGAGCAAGTCATATCCAATCTGCCATTCAACATAGCAAGACTGCGACAATGGAACTTGCCTCGGCGCGACTGGCGAACCATACTCGGCGAAAAAGCTCCGCTGCTTTATACGAATCTTTCCCGTAGGTTTCGTCAACGGGAGGTTTACGAACACATCAGCGGTCGTATTTACTACTTTTGCTTCATCAGTTTGCATTATTTGTTTCCTTTCCTAAAATGCTTTTTGAAATGTATGCCTTGACTTTTTTCACTGCATCAGCGCTTGGCGTTTCGCAACTTCCAAAGACATCTGGGTGATTATGCATAGACACCATCATTACATCGTTAGATACGGACGCGAACTCGGAGCGCACAAATGGGATGTTGAAATTTCCGAGATAATATGGGACTTCAGCAAATCTTTTGAAGCAGTCGATATAGCAATAATATGCAAGCTTGTCAGGATTGACGTCGATGGCATTGGCGATCCGTTCCCGTATGAATGTGCGACTACGCCGCAGCGCATTGATATCGCGCATCGTATAGAACAAGATTTCCGGCGAATATCTCTTCTTCCCTGGATACTTGTCTATCTCATCTGTGACATAGTCAAACCCAGACAACGAAAATGACACGCCGTCGACTGTATGAAACCACGTCTTGTTGACGTCTTCGTACGACAGTCCCCTGCCAACTTCCCTTTTGTACATCGCAACTATGACGGGGAAGCCTGCTGCCTTCGACGTTCCAGCAAACTCCTGACTAGAAAACACAATGTGCTCAAGAAGCCTGTAGTTCGAGAAGAAATCTTTTGTCGCCGTGAAGTTGGACTTCTTGATCAAGTAAGACAGCGGATGCAACACAATGACATATTCAGCTGAAAGCTTGTTGTATGCAAGCAATGATGACATGCCGAGGTCCCGAGTCTTCAAGTCAGCATCAATCGGCAATGTGTTGGTTTTTATCTTCTGATTGATCTGGGATGTTACGTCGTTATACGGCGGATTTCCAACAACGACAAGCATTTCTTCGTCGCGAATGCCAAACTTTGCGCGCGTAACATTCGCAAGCGCGTTATGCTCAAACCACTGTACATTTGGAAAAAGCGTTCGGGCCTGCTCCACCGCTTCATGGTCAATGTCATTCCCAATATAACGACATTCGTGCAGGCCCTCTACATCTGCCAATTCAAAAAACGCACCGTATCCACATGACAGGTCGGCAATAGTCCAGCCCTTGCCAATCCCATGCGACAGGAGCCATTCGGAAACTAATCGCACATATTTCGATGGCGTGTAGAAACTTCCGAGGTTCACGCGCCCAACAACACCAAGGTGCCGAGATACATTGGCAACGCCGGAGTCATACCCCATTACATTATCTGACGCGGAAGACACGGCAACAGCCATTATGGCGCAAAGAGATATTGCACTTGTCACAAAGCTGTTCCACATGCGACCGATCACTCCTTTGTCTGCGCACAAACAATCGCGGATACCTTATCGCATGCATGAAAAAGAGCGCATTTCTCTCATGCACTCTGTCGCAGCCCTACCACAGGCTGATCTGTGAACACACAAAGAGAAAATGCGCCCAATCGGGCGCATCTTCACTTACATGCCGTTCACAGATTGAAATAGTGGTAGTACTTCGACAGAACGACGTGTAGCGTTGATGCTACATTGACTTAGCGCCCGGTGGCTTCGTTGCGGTCACGCGGGACGCGTGACCCTACCGATGCGTTTTCCGGACTATGACCCCGCGCCGCACGGAAGGGAGAAATTGAAGCAATTCCATTCTCGAACTCGAACTCCAACTCGAACTCTTCCCCCGCCTCGCAGGATGAAAGTATTATATCTAATTTCCCGCTATAAAATCAAGTGTAAAATCATAATTATGTTTGATAGCGCGCGGGCGCGGCGAAAGTGCATTGAGTACGCTGCCTCCCCGCATGGGGGGTCGCGGCTGCCCGCATGGAGGTTTCGACTTCCCCAACGGAGGTTTCGACTTCCCCGCATGGAGAGTTTGACTTCCCCGCATGGACTATCTCACTCCCCTGCATGATGGGTGATGAGAGATGAGACGGGTGACGAGTGATGAGTGATGAGAGAGGAGTATGGGATAGGGGTCAGGGGCTAGGAGTCCGCACTGACTACTGACTACTGGATTTAGGGTTAGGCTCCCAAAGTGAGGTCGTGGCGAGGGGCAAGGGGCTAGGGGTCAGGAGTTAGGAGTCAGGGGACAAGGGTTCACACTGACTACTAACTACTGACTACTGGATTTAGGGGTTAGGCTCCCCAAGTGAAGTCGTGACGAGGGGCAAGGTAGCCGCCGAGCGAAGCGAGGGCCGAGCGCAGCGAGGGGATAGCCGAGGGCGAAGCCCGAGTGCCGAGTGAAGAGCATGGCGAAGTGCGAGACGGCGGGCGCGGTGCGCTTCGGGCGCGGCAAGGCGCGGTAGTATGCGAGAAGCGGCAATGTAGCGGCAACCGCCGCGGAATTGCGCGACGAAGCAGACTGCCGCGGATTGCCGATGCACGGAGCGGGAGCGCCCGACGGCTGCGCACGGGGCCGAGCGATGAACCCGCGCCCCCGGCACGACACCGCCAGAGTTGCCAAGCGCGGCCACGACAGGG
>JAEEGL013349254.1_pt1 | contig 25717 bp, 12 predicted proteins | sample 9134231 | NCBI WGS metagenome assembly JAEEGL01 (sample SAMN16246548, study PRJNA631951) | gut metagenome | biome: gut microbiome; feature: rumen; material: fiber-attached | host: Bos | place: Iran: Karaj | collected 2018-10 | reverse complement strand
CACCGACCCCGCCGAGGTAATCACCCCCGTATCGTCAATATCCGAAACTTCAGATATAAAAGTATGGTCGTTTGGCGGCACAGTGTATATCGAGGCTCAGCCCGATATGGATTACACCATAGTAGACCTCAGCGGCCGCACCATCAAAAAAGGTGTAACCCGCTCCACCCGCGAGGAAGTGGCATTATCGCGCCACGCCGGAATAGTTATAGTAAATATCAATGGAAAATCTGTTAAAGTTAACTTATAATAAAATGAACAGCACTGAAACTAAGAAACCCTACGAGAAACCCCAAATCGAGGTAATAGAAATCGCAAACGAAGCCCCCCTGCTTGTGGCAAGCGACCCCAAACAGTATGGCAACAAGAAGTTTAGCTAAGGTTGTACTGATTTATCAGACGATTGCAACCACAATGCACCCCGTCTGGAAGACGGCATCTCTGTAACCACGGACATCAAGCCGCTTGTCGGCGCCGATGTCCGGGGTTTTTTGAGGCAAAATAAAACCATACTTTGCAAAAAATGACAATTAATGTTGATTTTTTTTATGTAAATTGGACGTTTTGGCATAAAATTCGCACTTGACAAAAGTAACGGAGGCATTACAGCCCCTTTGTAAAACGAATTTTTAACAACACATAAAACTTATACACCATGATGGAAAATACAATAAGAGTAGAACGTGCCAAGAAAAAAATCACTCAGGCAGAATTGGCAGAAAAAGTCAACGTTTCGCGTCAGACTATTCACGCTATCGAAACCGGTAAGTTTATTCCTTCTACCGTGCTTGCTCTCAAAATTGCAAGATTCTTTAAGGTAAACCTCGAAGATATCTTTATCCTCGACGACAACGATGATTAATATCTTCTCCTTATTTTACGGCCGCAAAAAAAATACCACCCTTTATTATGGCGGTATTTTTTTTTATATACCACTGACATATTATGATGTCAGTGGTTACAGAAATACCGTTTTCCAAACGGCTATAGAGGTTAAAATCTATACTTTACGCCACCCATTACACGGATGCCGGGCTGTTCGATGTAAGAGAAATCAAAGTATTCTTCGTCGAACAGGTTGTAAACCTTGGTGTAGAGCGTTATGCGCTTGAAACTATAGTTGGCGGCAAGGTCTACAAGCGAATAGGGGTCGTTGCCCTCGCCTACCCTATATTGATAGCGGTATTGTGCGCAGAGGGTGAAACCTTTAAACGGATTAACCTCAATATCGGCTGCCACCTTGTGACGGAGGTACTCTTGCGCATATTTCGATGCCTTGATAGGCTGAGGATGCTCAATGTCGGCATCGATATACGAATATTGCGCTCCTATGCGGGTAACAAAAGCATTAGGCCAGATTTCCTTAAAACGGAGCGAAAAATCTGCCTCGCCACCACGTGTATCCATTTCAAAATTACCCGAACGGTAGGTTGTGCCATCGGGTTCGGATTCGTAGATTACCCAGTCGATCATATCAGTTTTGTGCGAAGCAAAGAGAGTAACGCCAGCGTCTAAAAGTTGACCACGGCGACGAACACCCAGCGAGCAGTCGATAGCGTGTTCGGGGTCTAAGTCGCTTGTGCCAATGATGTTGGCTCCCGAATAATAAAGGTCGGTGAAGGTGGGCATACGCATAGCCGAATTGGCATTAGCATAGATTTTCCAATAGATATTGGGACGGTAAGATATATCCACTCCCGGGCACCAGCGCCACTGATAGTCGAGCATAGAGTTGTAAACAGCAGGAGCAGCAAGGGCGATAGTCCAGTTGTTGAGCAAGAAATCGTGCTCTAACATTACCGTGATATTGGTGCGGTGGGCAGAGTGCGAATATTGGATAGAGTGCTCGGCATCGATACCGCGAGTGGGGAAAAACTTAGCAGAATCGAGCATTTCGCCGAGCTTGGTGCTAAAAATCTGTTCGGAGCGCATCTCCACGCCGATAGAGCTACGGCCGAGCGACGAATTAGTCCAAGCGTTAAAACCCATTGTAGACACATCGCAACGGTGGTAGTTTTCACCCTTGGGAGAATCTTTGTGCCATTGATAATGGTCGTAACGGCGGTCGAGAGCAATAACGGGGTTAAAATGGAAGTTTCCGCTTGTGATTTCGGCATTGGCAGAGAGGAGAAAATGCTCGTTGCTTTCCCACTGGTCGGTGGAAGCTGCACCGTAAAAAGTGTTGGCGTCGAAAGGCTTATACGAATAGCCTGCCTGAATGTCGGCTTTTACGTCATTCGCACGATAACCACCTCTATAATATACACGCGAAACGCTGTACGATGAGTTTTTAACATCACCGTCGTCGCTTACATATCCTGCCGAAATATTGTGAACAAAGCGGTTGGGATTGCCGGCATTGTTGTAACCCGCATTATGCGAAAAAGCCGCCGACACATTTGCACCATAATATCCGTTGTCGCCTGCAAAGGTATTCACCACGCCCTGCGATGCAAACGAATATCCGTTTTTAGAGGGGTCGGCATCTACGGTAACAATATTAATAGTGCCGCAAAACGACTGAGTGCCAAACACCCTTGCCGAAGGACCTTCAAGAATTTCGATACGCTCAATATCGTCGACCGAAACAGGGAAGTCGGCACTGAGGTGACCTGTATGAGGAGAAGAAATATTAATGCCATTAAGAAGTATGGTAATCTGGTCGAAAGTGCCACCACGGAGCGAAATATCGGTTTGCACACCGTCGCCACGCTGCCGAACATCGACACCCGAAGCTGACTTAAGTATCTGCTCTACCGATGTAGATGGCGCGGCAAGAATTTCGTCGCGACTGATTACCTTTACCAGCACAGGAGTTTGCGCTCGGGTAAGAGGCACACGGCTCGAAAGTATCTTAACTTCCGAGATTTCAACATCGGGAATAGAATCCACAGCCTGTCCAAAAGCAAACACAGGCATTGTCAACATCATTGTTAACAAACTCTTAGATAAATACTTATTTATAATCATAACTTTAATAATTAATAAAAATTACTGCAAAATTACCCCCGAAATATTAATACATTATAAAGTGAGATTTAAATTTTTAGAAAGAGACAAAATAAGCTATTTTTTATTTGACAGTTTTAGGAAAAAACACCTATATTTGCCTTATGTTTGAATAAGAAAACAATTTATAGAAAAAAATAACCTTGCATAATTGTTGAATAACTAAAGAACTAAATTCATGCTATTGACTTTACGTTGTAATTGTTGTATTAAACATTACTTCGGCGGAGGTAGACTTTACATTCCGCCGTGAGTGTAGAATTTTTTGACACTTTATAATTTATATTATTATTAATTTCAAAAAATTCTACATGAAATCTCGTAATTATTTATTGCGTTTCGCTTTATTAGCCATTAGTTTGTTTGCTTTTGTCAATTTGAGAGCACAGCAGAGCGCAGAAGTCGACGGGTTAAAGTATGAGCTAAACGACGCAGACAACTCGGCGGCTGTAATAGGATTTGTAAGTCCTTCGCCAGAGTTTATCACCATACCGCCCAAAATAGAGACCGACGGCAGCAGTTTTAGCATAACAAGCATTAGCAGCAACGCTTTTAAACAGAACACTTTATTAAAATGGGTTGTTATCCCAGCCGATATTAAGAGCATTGGCAAAGGTGCATTTGAAGAGTGCTCAGCCATATCCGACATTTATTGTTATTCAAACCCTTCCACTCTTAATTGGAACGTTGAATCTACCACAAAACCCTCGTTCAAAGAAGGCAAAGCCACTTTGTGCCATGTTCCTGCGGCTTACTTGTCAGAATATAACAATCGTTTCAAAGCATTAAACCTTACTTTTACCGACAAGCTGTCAATGACAATCAACGGTGTTGAATACACCATTGGCAACGACAACAAAGCCCATGTTACAAACTACACCGAAGCCACCGACGAAGAGTCAGCAGGCATTGTTGTTATTACCAACAAGATAACTATCAACGATACTGAGTACCCAGTTTACGGTATCAATGATAATGTTTTCAAAGACTCGCATGTTAAAACAGTTACAGTAAGCGAGGGTGTTGTAGCCGTGGGGGCAAATGCCTTTGCCAACTGCCGCAACCTTATTACTGTTACTCTGCCAAGCACTATTTCCAGTATAGGCGCAAACGCATTTTTGAATTGTAGCGAACTTACTGACATTTACTGCAAGGCGTCTGCCGATAACCTTAACTGGGCAAATGGAGGTGGTCAAGAGTTTATGGCCGACAAAGAAACAGTCTGCCGTGTGCCATCTGGATTGTTAAATGGTTATAAATCTAAATTCGGTAATTTTAACCTTACATTCACCGATATCATGCCGATGGCGACTAATGTGGCTGTCGACAATCTTATTTACACTCTCTATTCAAACAATACTGCAGTTGTTACGGGGCATAAAGACCTTTCTTCTGTTACATCTTTAACTATTCCTGCCAAAATCAAAAACAACGGAGTTGATTATACTGTAACTGGCATAGGCAATGTTGTGTTTTCGTCGTGCACCACTTTGCAAAATATCGAATTGCCCGAAGGTTTAAAAACCATAGGGAGATTCGCTTTTGAGGCTTGCACGTCTCTCGGCAAAATAACCATTCCTTCTTCGGTTACCGTTATAAAAAAATGCGCATTCAACAGCTGCTCATCGCTTGCCGAAATAGAATGTAAGGCAGATCCTAACAACCTGACATGGAGCGCACAGGGTGGCGAATACGACTATATGGCCGACAAAGAGACAACCTGTCGTGTTTCGAGCAGCCATCTCGAAAGCTATAAGCAGAAATTTAAAGATTTGAACCTGACGTTTACCGACAAGGAGAAAGAATCATCGGTGACGCTAAACGGAATCGAATACACTATCACCACCGACTATGATGTTATTGTATCGGGATTTACCACCGACTTGTCTGGCAAGGTTGAAATACCATCGACAATACAATACAACGGTTCGGATTGTCCTGTACATTTCATAGGCAAAAAGGCATTTTATAACTGCACAGCTTTAACCTCAATCACTATTCCGGCAAGTGTAATCGAAATTGAAAGGTGGGCTTTTTATGGCTGCAGTAATTTGTCGAAACTATACTGCAATGCCAACCCCGCAAACCTTACTTGGAACAGCGAGAATATCGACAACTGTTTTATGTTTAACAAAGAGACAAAATGTTTTGTTTCTGAGGATATGCTCAAAGGATACACTGATAAGTTCGGCAACTACAATTTGGAAATACTCTCGCTTAAGCCAGCAAAAATTGCAATCAACGACGAAGATGCTCCCAAAACAAGCTATTCTCTTAACGAAGAGCTCAATCTTGGCGGAGCTATCAAAGTAACCTACAACGACGAATCCGTTGTCTCTGTTGAGCTTTCTGCCGACGGAGTGGAAGTGACAGGATTTGACAGCAGCACACCCGGAGACAAAAAGTTGACCGTAGAATATGCCGGGTTGTCTACCACTTACAATATTACTGTAGTTAACAAAACGATTGTTAGCATAGGCTGGAAAACGATGCCAACTAAAAAAGAATACATTGTAGGCCAGGACCTCGACCTCAACGGCGGCATTATCACTGTAACATACGACGACAATTCTACCACTGATGTAGACCCAAAAGATGCCACAGTGTCAGGTTACAACAAAAATACGGTTGGAGATCAGACTGTTACAGTAACATACTCCAACAAGAGTATAAGTTTATTTGTAATAGTTAAAGACAAACAAGTTTCGTCGATAGAGATTAACAAGGCTCCCAACAGAACCACATATAAAATAAACGAGCAACTCGATCTCAAAGGCGGTTCTATAAAAGTGCATTACGATAATGGCAACACTACAACAGTGTATTTACCCAACAACCTTGTTACTGTATCGGATTTTGATAACGCAACTGCAGGTGAAAAGGTAATAACCTTAACGTATAATGAAAAAGCCTGTACTTTTACAGTTAAAGTAAATAGGACAGCTAAATCTATCGAAGTAACACCGCCTACAAAAGTACTCTATGCCGTAGGCTCCGACCTCGACCTCAACGGCGGCACTATCAAAGTGGACTACGATGATAAGACCTCCGAAACTGTTTCCTTAACTGCTGCCGCTATAAAACACTTTGACAATACCAAAGCTGGCAAACAGAATGTAACAGTGCGATACGCCAATTGCGAATCATTTTTTGAGGTGGAATTGTACAGAGTGGTTCAGTCGATAGACATTACTAATCAACCCGAAAAGTTGGAATACATTGTAGGTCAGAATATCGTATTCGATGGAGGATTGATTACCGTTACTTACAACGATCAAACCACGGCGTCATTATACTTTAATTCGCCGGGTGTAACAGTTTCGGGCTACGACAAAAATTCCATCGCTACACAAACCGTTACACTAAGCTATCAAGACCAGTTTATGAACGAGCCTGTTACAGCCACTTTCAACGTAACAGTAATTGACCGCACTGCCACTTCTATCGTTATTGACAAGAAACCAAAGGTAGAATATATAGTAGACGACGAACTCGACCTTGCCAACGGTTCTATCACCGTAATATACAACAATGGCAGCAGCGAATCTGTGCTTCTTACCTCAGAAGACGTGCAGGTGTCGGGGTTTGAAAACACCTCTGCCACCAAGCAGACTTTGACAGTAAAATACAAAGGTTTGGAAACCACCTTTATGGTAACTGTAAAACCCAAACCTCCCGTACCTGCGTCGATTAAAATGAGCGACATGCCCGAAAAGACAGAATACTTAGAGGGCGAAAATCTCAAACTTGATGGCGGCACCATCATTGTGGTTTACAACGATGGCGAAACCACCCAAACAGTAAATCTATCAAAAACCGAAGTTACAGGATTTGATACCAATACTCCGGGCGAGCAAACACTTACTGTTACTTATCTTACTTTTACCACCACATTTGCTATCATGGTAAAAGCCAAGCCAGTGGTGCCTGTATCGATAGAGCTTACCAAAAAGCCCACAAAAACCGAATACATCGTAGGCGATCCGCTTGATATCGACGGCGGCACATTCACCGTACATTTTAGCGACGGCACCACGAATACACTTCCTATCGAAAATGCTTCGGTAACAGGATTTAACCGAGCAGTAACCGGCGAACAGACTCTGACAGTGAGGTATTTCGAGTTTGCCACCTCGTTTGTAGTAACAGTAAACGAAAAACCTGAGCCGCCATCTCCTGCATCGGTGGCAATAGCAGCTTTGCCTGCCAAGACATCGTATATTGTAGGCGAAGACCTGATACTCGACGGAGGCTCAATAACTGTTACCTACAGCGACGAATCTACCAAAATTGTAACCCTCAACGACGCCACTGTATCGGGATTCAACAAAGCGTTTGTGAGCGTGCAAACCTTGATTGTAAGTTATTTCGGTTTAACCACTTCGTTTGATGTAACAGTGGCAGACCGCACACCAAGGGCAATTGAGATAGACGAACTGCCAGCCAAAACCGACTACTTAGTTGGCGAGGAACTCAGCATCAACGACGGAACTATTATTGTGTATTACAACAACAACACTACCGAGACCTTACGCCTCAGCAAAGCCAAAATTACGGGTTTCGACAGTTCTACTCCGGGCACTAAGGTGCTTACTATTGAATACATGAACCTCGGCACCACATTGGATGTTGATGTTGTAGACAATACCATCACCCCCGTAGAATCCATAAAGCCTGAAAGCCATACCAAAGTATGGAGCTATGGCGGCACTATCTATATCGAAGCCGCACCCGGCACCCGATACAGAATAATAGACCAGAATGGCCGTGTAATCACAGCATCTACTATCGAATCTAACCACGAAGAGATACACCCCTACAAATCAGGTGTTATGATTGTGAATATCAACGATTGCTCATTCAAGGTAATGGTTGAGTAATTTTTTCAATAACTGAATTTTCAAAATTTTTAAAACTTAATAATATGTTTAACATGAAATCAAAAGGAATATTTAAATACCTTTCGTTGCTGGTGCTGATGTTGTTGCTTTCGGCACCAGCCATGGCACACGACTGGGATCATGATTTTTCTGCCAAATGGGATCCTCAGTCAGGCTGTATTGTTATCGACGTCGCTATTTACTGGGACGGTCATGATGCTACTGTCGAAAGTGGTTTCTGCGACGACGGCCATGCAGAAATTGATCTTGGTTTTGGCAAAATCGGTCTCAACTGCAATGATGCTTGGATTAAAGAAGGTGCAGCCGGTATGACTTACTCTACTTACTACTCCGGACACAAACGTAAGGCTAAAATCTACGTTCCTATTAATTCGTCGCAGTTGGGGCAGACAATATACATCCGACTCAGCGGCAAATGGTGGGAAAGTGGAATAGCAAAAGACGATGATGTAGACGAAAATTGCTCTGTCATTATCGATAACTCCGCCTCCGATTTTACAATTACCACTCCTACCCCCGAAGCAAACTATAGTACAGACAAAGACGGCAAGCCTGTGATTAAAATTCATTGGGTGCGCGAAGGCAGCATAAAAACACTCGATTCTTTTGGATCGATATATCTGTGTGATGCCGCTGGCAATCATATAGATGGAGTGAAATCTCTAAGAGCCAAAGATCGGAGTGGTGATTTTTATATCCCAGTTACCAAAGAACTGCTGGATGACTACCAAGAATACAAAGTTGTACAAGAATTCACGCCCGAAAAAAACAATTTCACCTTTAAAAAATCAAGCAGTCTGATTACTGTTAACGCATATCCGCAAGTAGAAACGGCTAAGACTGTTTTCAACGAAACAGAACTTTTGCTTAATCTCGAATGGACTATTGCAAGTGCTCCTTCGTCTAAATATATAAAAGACGATTTTTTAATCACCATTATAAAATCTTCTGCCGATGGCTTGGATACAACTTACGCTACAGTGCCTTATGCCGGCGGCAAGTCAAGTTACGTGTATGATTACGAATTAGACGAGAACGAAGAATCGAAATACGTGTTTACAATCATGCGCAATAATCCAGATGCCAAGAATCTGGCCCAAAAATTTGAAATACAAACTACCCCAATATCAATCAACTCCAAGCATATAAGACCTGCTAACCCTGCCGTTGAGTTCGACAGGGTTAGCAAAAAGGCAACTGTTACATGGACGGAAGATGGCGAAATTTGGAGCAAAGGCACCAGATTCTCTATTTTCAGAATCAACTCTACCCAGAGCACTTCTGAAGAAATTGTATTGACCAAAGAAGATTTTAAAACCCATAAGTTCGAAGACGACCTTTTAAGACCGTGCAACGAATATTATTACAAACTTTCGATTAACCCCAGCGACAAGTATAACAATCCACCCACGGTATCAACCGTCACGGTAAAATATGCCGAAATTGGCAATATAAGCGATTTTCATGCCGACAAGGGTTACTATTCTGACCGCATAACTATGAATTGGCATACCGAGGGCGCATTCGATAGGTATTATATCGAACGTCGCGAATTAAATAACGCCAATTCTGATTTTGAACAGATAGCCGGAGTACAGGCCACTGGCTCGTCGGCCACTCTCTACTTTACCGACGAAACAGCCGTACCTACAATACTCTACCAGTACCGTATTTTTGGCTCGATTAACTGTGACGGCGATTTCTATCAGTCCGACACACTTACCGACAATGGTTTCCGCACGCCCACAGGCGATTTTTACGGCAAGGTTACTTTTGAGAGCGGACAGGGCGTAGATTCGGTTATGGTGCACGCCGAAACCACCACCGACATACTCGAGAAGAGCCTCTATTTCAACGGTTCGCAATCTGCCACTATCACCAACAACAGCCTTTTGGCAAACAACAGCGAGATAACCATTCAGGTTTGGATTAGTCCTTCGCAACTCTCGGGCAACGAGGTGATACTAAGCAAAGAAGGTCGCTACACATTAAAACTTGTAGACGGCGTACCTGCATTTGTGGTAGGCAACATGACGCTTAAACCTGACAATTACCAGCTCTACCCCGAATATACGCATCTCACCGCCACGTTTGGCAATGGCAAAATGCGCATTTATATAGATGGTGATATGGTGGCCGAGCAGAATTGCAATTCGGTTCCCCCCGCCAACAACAATTATGTAAAACTTGGCGAAGGCTTTGCCGGCAATATCGACGAATTGCGCATTTACGATACGGTGCTCGACGACAATGAAATTTCACAAGGCTACAAGTGCTACATAATAGGCGACGAGAAAGGACTGGTGGCTTATTACAACTTCAACTTTAGCTCCGAAAGAGACTTTTTTGATTTGAGTTTCCATTCGGCTGTATATAATCGCAACGACGGTGTTTTGAGCGACGACGACATGGTGTCGGAGGTTGTGCCTTCGCACGACCAGCTTTGGTACCGCACTTACACCAAACCCGACGGAACATACTCGTTGCGCGGCGTGCCTTACATAGGTAACGGCACAGCATGGACTATTATTCCTTCATTCGGCATCCACAGTTTTTCGCCCACAAGCGAAATCCGTTTCCTTAGCTCCTCATCTACCAACTATACTATCAATTTCACCGACAAGTCGGCATTCCAAGTAACGGGAACAGTTGTATACGAAGGCGGAACCTATCCTGTGGAGGGTGCATATTTCACTATCGACGGTGTTACCGCCACCAAGAGCAACGGTAGCTTTATCTACACCGACGCCGATGGCAAGTTTGATATTTTGGTTCCGGTGGGCACACACGAGGTAAAGGTGGTGAAAGGTGGACACACCTTTCAAAACGACGGCCGCATAACCAACAGCGATGGCACAGACCGCAACTATCAGGATATACTTTCGGGATTGGAACTTATCGACCAAACCAAGGTGAAATACATAGGTCGTGTGGCAGGAGGTACTGTGCAAGAGGCTTTCCCCGTGGGACATTCGCTCTCTACCAACAACCTCGCCAATAATATCACCATTAAGCTTACCCATACCAAACCCCAGTTCAAACTCGACGATTCTCCGTCGGGCACTTTGGTAAAAGAAAGGCATTTCTTGCCGTCGAACAAAACAAAAGCCCATTACAACGACGTGCTTTACAAGGCAGATGGTATGGTTATAAGCGTCAACGACACCACAGGCGAGTTTGTGGCATACGTAATTCCCGAAAAATTCACAGTAGATGTCAACGTCAACGGATATTCCGATATTCCTGGTAGCGGCAGCGAGATAAACTTCAACGATGTGGTTTTAGCTAATATGGCGGAAGTTTACCAATGTCCTGTTGTCAATGGCAAAGACACCACATTAGTATCCGATTCTGTATATTACAACAAGATGCAGAAGTTTATTAAGAGGGTTACGCCCACTGTACATGTGGCGCAGATGTATGGAACAAAAGAATATGAGTATTTTGGCGACGACACTATCAAAAATTCCGACCTTTTTGGTAATGTTACAAAATTGGCTCTTTACAACGACCAAACCAAAGAATATTATTTTGGATCGCCGGTATTCCAACAATTCAAGCAATACGAATTTGGTGTCAAAGTTTACGAGGAGTATGTACATACCGACACGAGGGTATCGGAAAAAGTACCTACTCAGGATGCCGAGGCCAATTTAATTATCAATTTTGCCGATGGCGAAAAGGATGTTACTTTTGCGCTTGATTCCACGGGTTTCGGCTCGTATCAGTTCAGAGTAGGCGAGCCTGAGTTTACCACCGCCACATCTTCGATGTCGGCAAAAATCACTTACGGCAAATCAGACAGCAAAACATCTATCGACTGGGAATGTCCGTTTGCAGTTACCCAGGGTATGGACAAAGTTAACAAGGTATTTGTTGTAGGACAGCATATCAAAGGCACCGACTTTGTAACAGCAGGTCCCGACAAAGTGCTCACAGTGCTTCGCGATCCTCCTGGTAGCAACTCTTATTCGTATCTCGAAAAGGGTGTTACTTTCTCATCGTCATCAAAGTATACTGGTTCTATCGAGCAGAATGGCACTGATTTGATGGTTAATGAAGTAGGTGCAAAAATTACTGTTTTGACTGGAAGTCCGTTTGCAATGACTAAAACCGAAACAAGTGCCACAACTACTACTAAAGTTGGTATTGAACATAGCGAACAATACGAAGGATCTGACTCTAAATCAACTTCTACAACAATGACTACACGGTTTCAAACCAGTGACGATCCCGAATATGTGGGTGCTGACGGCGACACCTATATCGGATATTCAACTAATATTTCGTTTGGTTCGTCGGATGTGGTTTCGTTAGTAAAAAAATCTACATATAATGCTAATCCTTCGGCTTACGGTGCTGTATATACCGACTCAGACAAAGATTATCTTCTGGTTAAAAGCGAAGGTACTACTCTTACAGAAAGCTTCAATACTCTGTTTATCTATCCGCAGATTCATATTGAGGAAGTGCTTATACCAGGACTGGAAGACCTTAAAAGCAAGTTGCTGATTCCTTACGATGCTAGCAAGGTGGCACAGTATCAAAAAGTGGCTAACGAAAAAGACACTGTGTTCTATCTCTCTTACCTTTCGGAAGACGATGAAAACTACGGCAAGAGCAACAGCTCGTTTAAGAGCTATGATAAAACCAAGTATAATGGTGCCAACAACGGACCGAGTTATTTGATTATAAAGAAGAATGATGATATATCTTCTAGCCGTTTTGAAAATGCCAAGGATACCATTAATATAATAAACCAATGGATTCAAGGCTGGAAAGATCGTATAAAAGACAACGAAAAAGCTAAGGTAAAAGCCAAATTGTTGCAGAACTATTCGTTCCATGCCGGCACAAATGCAGAATATAGCGAAAGCTATTCTACAACACAATCACATACAAGTACATTCAATATTACGTTGGGTCTTAAAGCAGAGCAAGAAGTTGATACCGAAGCCGAGAATGGAAGTAAAGTTCATACAACATTTGCATTTGAAGAGAGTGTTTCCACCACCCAGGGTGGCGAGTTTGAATCAGAGGCCGAACGTTCGCATTCTAAGGGCTTTGTACTTGCCGAAGAAGGCTCCGACTACCTTAGCGTTGATGTGTGCCGCGAACCAGACTGGACTAAAGAAAGCGAAGAGTACGATGAGTCTCATACGGGCAGAATGGTTGATGATTCCGACATTAAAGACAAGGAATATTTCTCTTCGTTCATTTTCAAAACTAAGGCAGGTATGACATCTTGTCCTTACGAGGGCGAGCGCGTTACCAAGTATTATGATCCTGGCACAGTGTTAGACAAGGCTACACTTAAGCTCGAAGTTCCGCAGATCGACGTGGCCGACGACTTTGTAGAGTTTGTACCTTCGGGCGAGTCGGCTTATATCACACTTTATATGCGCAACAACTCTGAGGCTAATGCCGACGCTTGGTACAACCTCTATCTTGTGTCGGAAACAAACCCATACGGTGCTGTCCTCTCTATCGACGGTAGCACATTCAGCGGCGACATGTTGTCGTTCCTCGTTCCGGCAGGCGGCACTCTCACCAAAACTCTCGAAGTAAAGCGCGGACGTGTGCTCAACTACGACAACCTAAAAGTAGTTTTGGCATCGCAATGTCAGAACGACCCAACAGGCAACCATCCCGTTATTGCCGACACCGCCACATTCTCGGTACACTTTACTCCATCGTGCACCAATGTGGAAATTCTCGAACCTTCTGACAAATGGACTTACAACACCGTTTTGCCTACCGACACTATCGACGGCATTGCCGAACATTATATAATGGTGGCTTTGAGCAATTTCGATGTCAACTACGACGATTTCGACCACATAGAATTGCAATACAAGCGCAGCAATCAGAACGACAACGAGTGGGCTACGCTCAAATATTATTATCACGACAACGACCTCTATTACAACGCCCTTAAAAACGGCTTTAACGCTGAGATGATAGATGCGCCCACACTTAAATACAAGTTCTACATGGACGACTATATCGACCAGAACTACGACCTCCGCGCCGTTACGTATTGCAATATCAACAACGTGTACTACACCAACGAGTCGCCTGTGGTAAGCGGATTGAAAGATATGTACAATCCACGCCTTTACGGACAGGCACAGCCTGCCGACGGTATACTCTCTATCGGCGACGACATTATGGTTACATTCAACGAGCCTATCAACGGCGGACTGGTAACACAGAACAACATCTCGGTTACTGGCGTACGCAACGGCTCGGTTACCACACACTCCACTTCGGTATATCTCGACGGCAAGAGCAGCTATATGGCCACCGAGTTTGACCGCAACCTTGGCAACAAGGATTTTACAGTAGAGTTCTTTATGAAAACCAACGTAGACCAGAATGCCGTACTCTTCAGCCATGGCGAACAGGGCAACAGCGTTGAACTCTCTATCACCAGCGACAACTACTTGGTGCTCAATGTCAACGGCAAAACCGTCAAGACAGCTAAACCGATTGCATTAGACAAAGGCACTTGGTCACATATAGCATTCTCTATCAGTAAAACCGGCATAGCCAATATCTACTACAATTTCGAGGCTGTGGCAGCCAATAAGAAAGTAGGTACCTACACTGGCAGAGGAAGTGTTAATGTTGGTCGTAGCATTTCGTCGAAGGCTGACTTTTTCGACGGATATATCCACGACTTACGTATCTGGAATATTCTCCGCCGTACAGGAGAACTTCAGATCAACAGCGAAATAACCCTCTCGGGCAGCGAAACCGGCATTTTTGCCTACTACCCAATGACCGAGGGCAAGGGTGAGGTTGTCAACGACAAGGCCCGCAGCGTTAATATGCAGCTTGTTAACTGCAAATGGGCTCTACCCGCAGGTCACGCCCTCTCATTCGACGGTAAGGGCTATGCCAAACTCAACAGCGGTAGCGCGGTGGTAGACACCACAGGAGATTTTGCGGTTGAGTTCTGGTTTAAAACCAACGGTTCGCAATCTAACGCCACAATCATTGGCAACGGAGCTGGCAACGGCAGCGATTTCGGCGGCTCACGCGGAAACTTCAACGTGGCTTTCGACAATGCTGGACAATTAGTGGTAAACCACAACGGTTTTGCAAAAAATGTCAATGGACATTTCGACGATTCTGACTGGCATCATTTTGCCTATACAGTAAGCCGTTCTATCGGACGCGCCCAAATCTACATCGACGGTGAGCTCAACACCTATTTCGACGCAGACAAGGCGGGCGGAATTATGGCTGCCAACATAGTGGCCGGTGCACGCTGCGTTCAGGCTAACGCGCTCAAAGAGGTTGTAGACCAATATTTCAACGGCTGTATCGACGAGGTGCGAGTTTGGAACCTCTACCGCAACCAGAAACTTATAGAAAACTTCAACAACGAAAAGATGAGCGGCACCGAAACAGGACTGTTGCTCTACTATCCGTTTGAAACCTATATCGACTGGCAGGGTACTAAGGAACTGCAGCCCTCTAACGACGATTTTGCAAGCGACGAAACCAAGTGCGTGGCTACTCTCGAGGGTGGCGCATCGTTTACCGACGACATTGCTCCCGTAAAGGATGCAGGTGCAGTATCTAAACTCAACTACGAATATGTGGTAAGTGACGACGGTATCGTTATCAACCTTAACGAAGCCGACGAACGCATAGAAAAGATTATCGTTACCTTCACTATTTCTGAAATTTACGATGCCAACGGCAATCCGATGGTTTCGCCCGTTACTTGGACTGCCTATATCGACCGCAACCAGCTTAAATGGGACGAGGAGTTGATAGAACTGACCAAGGCCGACGGCGACCCGCTCGAATTTGCCACCACCATTCACAACAATGGCGGCGTGTTCACCGATTATGAAATTTTGCAGCTGCCCGAATGGTTGTCGGTAGATTTGCCCACAGGCACACTGTCACCATCTTCATCGCAGAAGGTTAAATTCACCGTTAACGATGGCATCAATGTGGGTGTATACAATGAGAATATCTACCTCAAAAACAAGAACACCTCTGTTGCTGAAATTCTCGATCTCTCGCTTGTGGTTACAGGCGACGAACCCGAATGGACAGTAAATCCGGGTGACTATACCAACACCATGTCTATTATGGGCAAGCTCATGTTTAACGGCATTTTCTCGGCCGATAAGCGCGACATTATAGCCGCATTCCGCAACGATACTTGCGTGGGCGTGGCCAACTCGGTATACAATGCCGATGTTGACATGTGGTATGTGATGCTCCCCGTATACAGCAATCTCGCCAACGACCAGAAACTCTCGTTTAAACTCTACGACGCATCTACCGGCAAGACCTATTTAGCTGAAACCAAAGACCCCATCTACTTTATAAAAGATGCTGTTATTGGATCGCCCTCTGAACCAGTGATTTTCTCTGGCGACAACATTATTTTCAACCATGTGCGCCTAAGCAAAAACTGGAACTGGGTATCGTTTAACCTCACCACACCCAACCCGATGACCAATTCGGTGTTAGGCACTGTGGGCTGGAATAATACCGAGATTATCAAAAACCGCCAGTCGCACGCTTCGTATTCGATGAACCAGAAAAAATGGAACGGAACCCTCTCTACCATCGACAACACTTCGATGTTTATGGTAAAGGCAGCTGACGAAAAGATTTTCAGCTATTGCGGATACATTATCAATCCTAAGAATGTTAAGATTACGCTCAAACCCGGCGTTTGGAACTACATCTCGTATATTCCTACATCAAAACTTCCTTTGGAGACAGCACTTGCCGGATACGACCCAGCCGATGGCGACATCGTAAAATCTATCGACAAGTTTGCCATCTACTACCGCAACAACTGGGTGGGTTCTCTGGAGTATATGACTCCCAACCAAGGCTACATGCTCTATATCAACGCCAACCAAGACAAAACTCTGTCTTATCCTTCGGTTACATCGGGACTTAACAAACGCGCCCTTGTTGAAAAAGAGTACCGCATTGCTGGAGCCGACTATGCTCAGAATATGAACATCATAGCCACAGCCGATTGCGAAGGCAAATTCTCAGCCAACGCTGGCGGACACACGATCGACGCTACCGAAATTGAGGTGGACGGCAAGAAATTGCTGCTCTTTACAGTAGGCGGCGACGAGAAATCTGGCCATGTAACATTTGCCAAATACGACGGCTTCGGCACCGAAACATCTTCTACTGTTGTTAGGTACAGATCCGACGCAGTGGCTGGTTCAATCAACAATCCTTTGGTTCTCGATTTTGGCGGAAGCATTGCTGCCGATGCGCAGAATGTGGGTATAGTTGAATCTAAGGTCAGCCCCAATCCGTTCTCCAACATGTTCTATGTTAAAACCATAGCGGCAGTGGGCGGCACCCTCCAGATTGTGGTTACCGACATAATGGGACGCACCGTGGCTCAAGCACCCGAGGCAAAGGTTCAAGCTGGCGAAGCTTACACTGCCGAATTTCTCACTTCTGACTGGAAGTCTGGAATTTACATTGTAAAAACCATCATTGATTCTCAGGTTTACACTCAGAAAGTTATTAAAAAATAAATGAACTATGATTACATGGAAAATGGAAGCGATTCCATTTTCCTGTAATTTTTAATTAATCATTAAAATAGATTTCCAAACAAAATGAAACAGTTATTTTTTCTTTCGATAACTATTTTGGCACTGGCATTAGCTTCGTGCGGAAAAGACGACGACGGTCCCACTACCTACGACGCGCCACAGTGGGCAGTAAAATACTCCGATGCGCCAATGTCGATGACGGCGGTGATAGAACTACCCGACGAAATTAAGAAGACACAGTCGTCCGACGATGTGTTAGCTGTGTTTATCGGCACCGACTGCCGCGCCATTGCCGACCAAATCAAAGGCCAGTTCTTTTTAAATATTGTTGGCGAAGCCGAAGAAACTGGCGTGCTTACCATCAAATATTATTGCGCCAAAACACGCTATCTATATCAAGAAGACGGACTTGTAAGTTTCAAGGCCGACGATGTGCTTGGCACAGCCGATGAACCTTATATTCTTTCTTTAACTTCGTTGTAACTATGAAACGCTTGATTATTATATCGTTGCTGCTGGTATTTACAGCAGCTTCATCGATGGCTCAGCGGCGCAAGCATGGCCAGGTGCAAATTGTGCAATCGGTGTCGGTATCGTTCGGTGGTGGTGCTTCGCTGTTTTTGGGCAACAATTCCAACGTACTCGGTATGACCGACAAACTAACACCTACCTTCCATTTTGGCGTGGGAGCATGGATTACCGATTATGTCGGAGTAGAGACCTCGGTTTCGGGATTCAGGCTACACAGCTCAAGTAAGGGCGAATATAAGTATTCGTTTGAATCGGAAATATGGAAACATTCCAAGCTTAATCCCGACGGTAGTTTCCGCTACAGCATCAATTACATCAACCCCACTTTGCAGGTGTGCACCAGTGTGGCAGGAATTTTAGGCTTTTACAAACAGTGCGTGGCCGACCTTGTACCTTCTATAGGAGTGGGTCTATTCCATGTTTTTGAAAACGGCGGAGTGCAAAGCAACAACGCGTTGTCGATAAACGCCGGACTATCAGGCATGTATAAACTGCTTCCTAACTTCTGGGCGCAACTAAAGGCCACTTATACCTTGCTGCCCGACAAATTCGATGGGTTAAGGTCTGATGGCGCAGTTGAGTCGCTTATAGGAATACAGGCAGGTTTTGTGGGCAGGATAAAAGTATCTAACGGACACAACCGACGCTTTTAGATTTTTTTAAACGTATAAATTGCAGGCGTATTCTTTAACGGATACGCCTGTTTTTTTATGTCGTTACAGTATTGTTGCGCTACAAATACTCTTCATTCCTCCTTTTTTACATTTTTTCTTTTTTTTTTCAAATATTATTACCATCTTTGCCCCGTGTTTGAATGTGAAAACAATTTGGGAAATAGTAAAAAGAACATTGATGTTAAAAAGAGCTTTATTAGTTACAGTCTTGCTGCTTTCCACTCTGTGCCTCCGTGCCCACCAAATCGACGAGGCAGCACATTATTACACACAAATCAAGGAGATGACATCCTTGGGCAGTTTTTCTGCCGACAGCATAAGGGCTATGGCCAACAGATTTATGGCTATGCGCTCGCCATATCTCAAAGAGATACTCAGCCAACTTTCTGCAGAATGTATACGCAAGGGCGATGAAGAAATCGCTTATTACACCAACCTCATTGCCGCCGTGTGCCTTAGCGACCGTGGCTACCTTGACGATGCTATGCAGTATATCAACAACGCCATTTCGTGCAACCATTACACCGAACGCCAGCCTTACCTCAATTTTCTTAAAGGTCGGGGTTATTTTATTCAGAAAAAATACGACCTTGCCCAAAAAATACTCGCGCTTGTGCTCGAGGCTCCAAATTCCGAAATCAACAATGTGCTCAAATGCGAGGCATCGCGTATGGTGGCAAAATGCTACGAACACAGCTTCAACACCGTTAAGGCTCTTGAATATCTCAACTATTACAACGAAACCTACGACACTATCAACTGCCTTTCGCTCGACCGCACTTGCTGCATTCTGCCTTTGCAGCTCCACTCTAAATATATCAAAAGAGAGGTGTTTATATCGGGTAGCGACGTTATCAACACTTTTCGCGACGAAAACGAAAAACAAAGCAAAACCATTATGCTGCTATCTATCGGAGGCATAATAATTCTTTCGTTTGCAGCAATGGCAGCTACCAAATGGGTTAAGCTTTCAAAAGCCAACACTCAGCTGAATATTCAAAATCAAGATATCGAAAACCGTCAAAACGAATTGGCAGCAGCTCAGGCAGGTTTGGCTTCGCTGTCGCTGATTGCAGCTCAAACGTCTAACGCTTTTCTTGTGGCAGATCATTCGGGCAAAATCACTTGGGTAAACAAAGGTTTTGAAAAACTTTATAACAAAAACCTCCGCCAATATATACTCGAAAACGGCGAAAACCTATTTTATTCTAACGACAAGAGCCGCAAAGACGCTCTCGAAAACTGCCGCGAACTTAAAAAGACGCAAATTTGTCAGTTTAAATTTGTTGGCAACAAACAGCCCAAATGGATTCTCAGCACAATTTCGCCTGTGGTAGAAAACGACCGTATCAACCAATACGTTATCATCGAAAACGACATTACCGACATAAAAAAATCTGAGCTCAAACTCTTAGAAAACAACAGCCGTATCACCGGCAGCATACGCTCGGCAAACCTTATACAGCAACTGCTATTGCCTATGCCGCAGAGCATTGCAGCACAGTTTAGTTCGTTTGTGATTTACAAGCCAAAAGATATTGTTTCAGGCGATTTTTATTGGTTTACCCACCGCAATGATATGAGCCTTGTGGCAGTGGGCGACTGCACTGGTCACGGAGTGCCCGCCGCTATGATGAGCGTGCTGATGATACGTATTCTCGACGAAATTACAGCCAACAAATCAGAGGTGTCGCCCGCACAAATACTCACCGAAATGCAAGACAAGGTGGTGGAAATGCTCAAACAGCGCGAAACCGACAATTGCAACGGTCTCGACATCACAATTGTTAAGATAAAACGCCACGACCTCACCGCCGACCTCACTATTGCAGGTGCTAAATCGTATTTTGCATATTACCAAAACGATACACAAACCACCACTCTCGTAAAAGGAACAAAAAAATCTATAGGCGGCACCGAATCGTCGCTAAATTTTGAAGATAGAGAACTTAGCCTTGCACAGGGCGACAGAATCTACCTGAGTTCTGATGGTTTTATTGATCAAAACAACCCCGACCGCAAATGTTTCGGCAGTCAGCGTTTTACCGAAATCATCAACCAAAGCGCCAGCAGCCCAATTGCCGAACAGAAAGAGTTTATCGAAAACGTCCTTGCTCAATGGCAGCAAAACGAGCCGCAACGCGACGACATCTGCGTAGTGGCACTTCAAATGTAACATTATGGAAGATAAAGAACTTCAGCAATCGTTTGAGCAAATGCTCAACAATATCCGCAAGATACGCCGCGAATGTCCTTGGGATGCGGCTCAAACTCCCGAATCTATCCGCCCTCTATCTATCGAAGAGGTGTACGAACTTAGCGACGCAATTATAAAAAACAGCACTCCCGACATTAAAAAAGAACTTGGCGATGTGCTGCTACACATTATATTATATGCGCTAATGGCAGAAGAAAAGGGGCTGTTTAATCTCAAAGATGTTTTTGACGCACTCAACGACAAGCTCGTATTCCGCCATCCGCATATCTTTGGCGATTACAAAGCCACCACTCCCGAAGAGGTGTCAAAAATGTGGGAGGCTGTAAAACTAAAAGAAAAAGGCGGCAATAAAACCATTCTCGGAGGTATTCCATCGGCATTGCCATCTATTATAAAGGCTTACAGAGTATCAGACAAGGCAGCATCGTCGGGGTTTGATTGGAACGACCGTCACGATGTGTGGGCTAAGGTAAAAGAAGAAATTGCAGAATTTGAAGCCGAAGTGGATAATATGTCGCAAGATAAAGCAGAGGCAGAATTTGGCGATGTACTTTTTGCAATGATCAACGCCGGACGATTGTTTGACGTTAATGCCGACACCGCCCTCGAACGCACCAACCAAAAGTTTATCTTCCGTTTCAACTACTTGGAACAAAAGGCAAAAGAACAAGGCAAAACCTTAAAACAGATGACCTTAGAAGAAATGGAAGCTCTGTGGCAAGAGGCGAAGACAATTCATAATTCATAATTATATGCTATTGGTAATTTCAGCAGAAAAGATTTGGGACGAGGCTGTTAAACTCGTAGTTTCTTACGGGCCAAAACTGCTTTTGGCTATTGTATTTCTTTTTGGCGGATTTTGGATTATTAAGAAAATTAGCAAACTGATTGCCAAATTGATGGAAAAACGCAATGTGGATATTTCACTGCGTTCGTTTCTTCACTCAATTATTAATGTAGCCTTAAAAATTCTGCTGATAATATCGGTGCTGCAAATGGTGGGCGTGGAAACCACATCGTTTGTGGCAATGCTCGGTGCGGCAGGATTGGCAATTGGTATGGCGTTGCAAGGTTCGCTGTCAAACTTTGCTGGCGGCGTGCTGATATTACTCTTTAAACCTTATAAGGTAGGCGACTTGATTGAGGCACAGGGTTATACCGGCACAGTAGACGACATACAGATTTTTACCACAAAACTAAAAACCGCTCAGGGACGCATTATCATTATTCCTAACGCAGCACTCAGCAATGGTAACATCGTAAACCACACTGTCAACGGTATCAACCGCGTAGACATTATGTTCAGCATAGATTACAACGCCGACATCGACACCGCCAAACAAGTGCTTCTTGATGTTGCCAAATCAGCCAAAGGTGCATTATCCGACCCAGAGCCTGTATGCGTGGTTTATTCGCTCGGCGACAGCAGTGTAAACATCCGCCAAAGCACCTACTGCAATCCCCCCGACTATTGGGATATCTATTTCTACAATATGGAGCAAGGCAAAAAAGCCCTTGACAAAGCCGGCGTTAATATCCCATTCCCACAAATGGATGTGTTTATCAAGAATAAATAACACCAAAACTAAAATTATTTGCAAATTATCAAGCTTATACAAACATAATAATCACTAATTAAATTAAAAAAATGACAAAACAAACCTACCTCAAAGGAATTGTATTTGCAGCAGTAATGGCTGGAATGACATTGACACACACCGCCTGTGGCGATGACGACGACGATACAAAACCCGAACCCCAAAAACAAGAACAAAACAAAGACAACAACGAAAACCAAGGTAACGAAAACCAAGGTAACGAGAATCAGGGCGGCGAAACTACCACCAAATACAAAATCAGCTTTGTGGTAGAAGGCGAAACCGACAAAATCAAACTGTCGGAAACCTCTAAAGAAGTGGCTGACGGCGAAAAAGTGGTAATATCTTACGAACTGGAAAAAGATTATGCAATCTACAGCGTAGGCGACGCTTGGCAAGACAAAGAGGCTAAAACCATCTCCTATACCTGCTACGGTGCCGACAAGGAGATAGTTATTACAGTTAAATCGGTTTACCACAAGGTTACTGTTTCGGTATCGTTTAGCGATGGCACCACAGAAGTGGTAAAAGAGGGCAACTACAAAGATGACGACGAAATTGTATATGAACTCGAAGATAAATACAAGGGATACTTTATTTCGTTTGTAACAGTTTCTGATCCTTCTATGAGCCGTGATTGGGATGCCGGCAAAGCCACCGTCAAAGTGATAAACTCTACCGAAGATTTTACGGTTACAGTAAGCCTTTCGGAGTGCAAAGCCGATTTAAACATTTACAAAGATAACAAATTCTTCAAAACTCTATCTATCAACAAAATAGAGCTTAACAAGGAATACGAGTTCGACATCCCCACCGAAGTTGCCAGCTACGACTATAAGGAGGGAAAATCTACCGATGGCATTGTAGTTAAGGTAGAAAACGGCAAAATTAAAGTTACCGTTACCAAATACGACGGTTTCGATGTTGACGTTGATTTTGTTAAGCCTAATATTCCATTATTTACCGACACAAAGCAATCTATACTCGGCAAAACATTTGCTGGCTGGACATGCGGATTCTCTGTTGTAAAAACCGAAGACGGCATAGTAATGAACTACTACGAAATAGTTGACGGCAAAGTTGAGATTACCAAAGTGTACAAATTTGTAAGATTCGACCAGGACTGGGTTAACCTCTTTGCCTTAGACAACGAACAATTCGATATTTACATCGAAAGCGAGGGTGGTAATGATTACAAAATTCAGAAAACCGTACACAACGGCTCTGCAACCGAATTCTTTGCAATTACCGAAGTTGAATCGGTAGAAGCAATGAAAGCCGAAATACTCTCACATAACTAATCTTCCTGTCCGCAACATTCATACATAATTATCATTGTATAAGCTTTAGATAGTTGCGGGCTGTTAGATTGTTGGATACAACACACCTCTGAACAATTCGAGTCCAGAGGTGTGTTTTTGTGTATCAACCTATTAAAGGATTGACATTTTGGAGTTATTTCTTATAATTGTAATTTGTGCCAATAATATTACCCTCTTGACCAACAACCATTACCTTACCGCATTCCCCATGTTCTCCTTTACCAATACATTCACCATGTCCAACACCTTTAATAACTTTAATTTCTGTAACGTCATTAGAAATAGTGATATCGCCACATACTCCGTAACATCCACTTCCAATAGCAGCAGCATAACTACCTCCATTAACCTCAATAATTCCTCCTGCGATAGTAATATTGCCGCATGCATCATTACTGCCAATGCCAGCAGAACATTGACCTCCTTTAGCAGTTAAAGTACAGTTATTAATATAAATATCTTTACATTTAGTACCAATACCAGATCCTTCTAAAGCACCTGTAGCAGTGATAATTCCTCCGTTAATAGTAATATTACCACAAAGCCCAGCTTTATTATCATCAATTCCACCAATGCCTGTACCTTGTTGAAACGCAACTGCTGATATTGTACCTCCATTAATTGTTATATCCTTACAATTACTAGAAGAACCAGTACCGATAGCAGCTCCAGAAAGGCCTCCAGTTACAGAAATATTACCACCATTAATAATTATATTACCACAGTTGGCAGTATGACCTGCTCCTATACCAGCAAACCTTTCGTCCGCTTTAACTGTAATAATGCCGCCATTGATTTCAATATCACCATATTCATCATAGTCACCTTCATCTGGTCCAGCGCCAATGCCCGCTCCTCTACCAATTACCTCCAATTTACCAGTACCTTCTGGTCCTCCTTTAATAATCAACTTTGTACCTGCCTTTCCTATTTGAATTCCAGCGTTATGTTTACCTGAAGAACATACTAAATTATTAGTTCCATCTTCGATAATAATTGTAGCGTTTCCAAGACATTTTATACTTGGTAAAAAATCATGCTGAAACATAAAATTTTCTCTATCATCATCACTAATAGTGGCATTACGGAGAGTGACAGTAGCATCAGGAGCTATTGAAATATACAATTTGGTACTCAACTTACCTGTTAAAATATCATTGTCTTGAGCCTCATAATTAGCTGTTAAAGTTGAGAGATCAACAATATTTCCTTGCACAACCTCATTGTGTCGAACACTTTCTGAAGAATATTGAAAATTATTCATAACTTCATCGTTGCAATAAGCAACAATAGGAAACAATACTGCCAACAACGGCATCTTTGTTAAAAGATAGTGTGTAAACTTCATAATTTGAACATTTTAGTATTTATAGTTAATATTAATTTTGGTAACAAAAATAGAAAACAATTCGCTCATAACAAAAAAATAGAGAATAATAATCCCTGAAAAAAACAAAAACCGCACACCATATACTAAATACAGCGTGCGGTTTTTGTTCTATCTATGATTATGTATTATTTCATTCCCTTAATAATTCCGTGCTTCGATTTATTGATAAATTTGATTATCTCGTCGCGTTCGGGACATTGAGGAATATCGCTTTCGAGTTTTTCGAGCGCGTGGGTCATATTCAAGCCCGATTGGAAAATGATGCGATAGCAATCGTGGATGAGGTTGATGGTATCTTGCGAAAAACCTCTACGGGTAAGTCCCACGATATTGATACCGGCGTATTGCAACGGAGTGCGTCCACATTTTACAAACGGGGGAACGTCTTTCTGAACGCCCGACATTCCACTGGTCATAGAGTGCATACCGATGTTTGAGAACTGCAAAACTGCTGTTCCTCCGCCAATTACAGCCCAATCGTCAACTGTTACCTCGCCTGCAATCT
>JAEEGL015890248.1_pt1 | contig 25719 bp, 24 predicted proteins | sample 9134231 | NCBI WGS metagenome assembly JAEEGL01 (sample SAMN16246548, study PRJNA631951) | gut metagenome | biome: gut microbiome; feature: rumen; material: fiber-attached | host: Bos | place: Iran: Karaj | collected 2018-10 | reverse complement strand
TGAGGGCAATGGGGCAGGGAAACCAGAGTTTAGTAAAACCAATTCTTGAAGTGAACGGTGACCATCCGATTGTAAAAAAACTTGCCGGCGAAAGCGATGAAAATTACATTGCAAAAGTGAGCGAAGTTCTTTTAGATCAGGCTTTATTAGTAAGCGGTGCAGAATTAAGTGATCCTGCTGATTTTGTAAACGCTATTAATACCCTCCTTTCGAAATAATTTCGCGCGGTGGTTGAGCCCAGAATTTTACGGTGGTTGAGTGCTGTATTACGGTGGTTGAGCTTGTCGGGGCAAAGCCCGCAACCACCATGTCACACCATATATTCTTGTTGAACAACAGTTTCAAAAATGTGGTAGCGCGAAGAAAAGTCTGCGGTGGTTGAGCCCAGAATTTTACGGTGGTTGAGTTCATCGAAACCACCTGTACTAGTATAAATATTTATTGTGAAATACGTGGTGGAGGGCGTTGCCCCGATACGCTGGCGCTACTCAACCACCACACTCCTTGTGAATATTTTTTAATTAAAAAGTGACTAAAATTCATTGTTAAAAAATCATTCCATAAATCTAATTTTTGTCTTATAATCAGAATTATGAAAGCTATTATTACAGTTGTTGGTACAGATAAAGTTGGTATTATTGCAAAGGTTTCAAATTATCTTTCTTTGCATTCAATTAATATTGTGGACATTAGTCAGACAATTTTGAGCGGAAATTTTGTTATGATGATGATGGCAGACTTTTCTTCCAGTGATATTGATATTGATTCTGCACGCAAGGAACTTACATTAGAAGGCGAGAAGCTTGGTGTTGAAGTTAATATTATGGCAGAAAAAGTTTTTAGTGCCATGCATAGAATTTAATTTTTTATGACGAAAAAATCAGGATTAAAATTTAAATTTGATTCTCCGGTAATTTTAACTTTTGTTCTAATTAAATTATTTGTTTTTCTTTTAGATAAATTTTTACTCAAAGATTTTCTTTCTACTAACATTTTTGTTTGCCACGGATGTAAAGCGTCTGGCACAATTCCAGCTTTTGATTTTAAAAATGCCATGGATTATGTCAGAATGTTTTTATATGTCTTTGGCTCCTTTGATTTTTCTTCCCTGATTCTGCAGCTTCTGCTGATTCTTCTTCTGGGACCGTTAATGGAAGAGCGTTACGGAAGCGCAATGATTTGCCTTATGCTTGTAATCTGCACTTTAGTTTCCGGAGTTTTATTCTGCTGCTTAAATTCAGAACCTGCTTCTACTTCTGTTCCTGTTGTGTTTACTTTGATTTTACTTAGCGCCATGACTGCATTTTCTAAGAAAGAAATTTCAGTTTCCTGGATTTTAATTTTTGTTTTATATGTGATTTTTATTTTTGCACAAAAGTATGTTTCTTCCGTAAAGAATCCTTTAGACCTTGCTTTTGCGAAAAAATGCGTTTTGTTTTTTGAAAAAAATACTGAAAATTTAATCTGTCTTGTCGGGGGAATTTGTGGAAGTTTATTTGGATTTTTGACCAGCCCTAAAAAAAGAGCTTCCAGTAAAAAATCTTATGATGATGAATTTATAGATGATAATAAAAAAGGTTTTTGGTTTAAGAAAAAAGAAAAAAAACAGAAGCCTTTGAATGAAGATAAAACTGTTGTTGCTGATAGTGATGAAACTATAATTGGCAGTGTTGATTTTTAGGTGAATTAAAATGGATGCGAAAGTAAAACGATTTGGAATCCTTACATCTGGTGGAGATGCTCCAGGTCTTAATGCAGCTATAAGAGCCTGCTGCAGAACAGCAAAGCTTTTGTACGGAATGGATGCTGTTGGAATCAGAAACGGATATCGTGGACTTTTGAATGGCGATATGTTTGAAATGGATATCGATTCTCTGGCAGGTCTTTTAACAGTTGGCGGAACTATTTTAGGAACTTCCCGCGAAAAGCCTTTTAAGAACCCTGAGCCTGATGAAGACGGTCTTTTCCCAATCGATAAAATCAAACAGAATTATGAAAAGTTTAAGCTTGATGCTTTAGTATGCATTGGCGGTAACGGAACAAATTCTACAGCCAGTCTTTTGTCCAGGGCAGGGTTAAATGTAATCGGTTTACCAAAAACTATTGATAACGACATTGTAAAAACAGATATGACTTTTGGTTTTCATACAGCACTTGATGTTGCAACCGATGCAATTGACAGAATCCATTCAACAGCGCATTCTCATTCCAGGATTATGGTTGTAGAGGTAATGGGCCATAAAGCAGGGTGGCTAGCCTTGTACTCAGGAATTGCTTCTGGTGGTGATGTCATACTGATTCCTGAAATTCCTTACGATATAAACTCTGTCGCAAAAAAAATCATTGAAAGAAAAAATGCCGGCAGAAACTTTTCTATTATTGTTGTTGCAGAAGGTGCTTTAACAAAAGAAGAAGCTTTACTCGATAAGAAAGAGTTAAAGAAAAGCAGGGCAAAGATGAAGTATTCAATTGCCTATAGAGTTGCAAATGAACTTGAAGAAGTTACTGGTCTTGAAAGCCGTGTTACTGTACTAGGATATTTGCAGCGCGGTGGAACTCCTTCTTCTTACGACAGAATTCTTGCGAGCCGTTTTGGAACTGAAGCTGCACACTTTTTAGCCCGCGGTGAATTTGGAAAACTTGTGGCCTTGCAAAACGGAGAAATTGTCGGCGTTCCTCTTTCAGAAATTGCCGGCTGTGTAAAGAATATTCCTGTTGATCATTCAATGATTCAGGTGGCTCGCGAACTGGGGACAAGCTTTGGTGACTAGCTTTAAGTGCAGGTTATGTCCTGTCTGTAACGGCAGGGCATGCATGAATGAACTTCCCGGTATGGGCGGTGTTTCTGATAATAAAAATTTTATCCGGAATTTTGATGACTGGGCTTTGATTCCTTTCGGGCCTTTTCAAAAAAATCTTGAAGAAAAAAAATATAGTATTCGTGTTGCTCCTATGACTGGCGCTGTAGAAAACATGGGCTTCCCGGATGAAAAAAAATTTTATTTCGATTTCGTAAAATACTGTTCAGAAAAAAAATATCTGCTTTCTATAGGCGACGGTTTTCCTGATACAAAACTTTTGTGGGGTGTTGAGGCTTTAAAAAGTGCCGGGCAAAAAGCCAGTGTGTTTATTAAGCCTTATCCGCAGAATAAAATCTGGGAGAGGTTTGAAGTTTCTCTGCCGCAAAGTGAATCCATGGGAATTGATATAGACAGCTACAATATTTTAACGATGCGAAACAAAGTGAATCTTGAAAAGAAGACCGCCTCTCAGCTAATCGAAATAAAAAAATATTTGAACTCAAAGGGCCTGCCGTTTATCATAAAAGGCGTTTTTACTTTAGACGATATAAAACTTGTGCAGGAGGTTATGCCTGATGTTGCCTATATTTCTAACCACGGTGGAAGGGTTGAGACTGAAGAAGGCAGCACCGCTTTCTTTTTAAAAAAACACAGTGAAACCCTGTTAAACTCATGCGGTGAAATCTGGATTGATGGCGGAATCAGAAACTGTGAGCAGGAAAAAAAGGCCGTGTCCTATGGCGCTTCGTGTGTCTTAAAAGGACGTCCGTTTATTGCCGAGTTTATAAAATCACTATAGTCAGATTTTTTTAGACGAACTATAATTAAAGCCGGAGGAAACTTATGCCACATATTACAATTCAAATGTATCCTGGAAGAAGTGATGAATTAAAAAAGAAACTTGCAGAAGCTGTTGTAAAAACTGCAAGCGAAGAATTACAGCGCGGTAAAGAACATTTTTCTGTAAGCATAGAAGATGTCCCTCAGGAAGAATGGAACGAAAAGGTTTATAAAAAAGTTACAGACCCGGATAATAAAACAGTATTTATTAAACCCGGATATTAATAATTATATTCAATGTCGAGTTTTGCTTCGCTCAAGACTAAAAAATGTGGTAGCGCGAAGAAAAGCAGTGATTGAGCAAAAAAAAGTGCGGTGGTTGAGAAAAAAAAGTGCGGTGGTTGAGCCTGTCGAAACCACCATACTAACTTCTACGAGCGGACACATTTTTTCTATCTTAGCATTGAAATTTGAAACTCGACATTTAATCAAGTATAAACAGGAGGATAATAAATATGAATAAAATTGTTGAAGCATTAAAAACTGCAGGTGTTTTCTTTTTGGCTACAATCGATGGAGAACAGAGCAGAGTAAGACCCTTTGGTGCTGTAGAAGAAATTGACGGAAAGATTTGTTTTTTAACAAGCAATAAAAAAGATGTTTATAAGCAGATTATAAAGCATCCTTTAGTTGAAATGAGCGGAATGAATAAAGACGGTTCATGGATTCGTGTAACAGGAAAGCTTGCCCGTGTTGAAGGCGATGAAGCTGCTCAAAAGTTTTTAGATGCTGAACCGGAGTTAAAGTCAATGTATAGTGCCGGCGACGGTAATGTAGAAATCCTTGAATTACAGAATGCAAAAGGTGTTTTATACTCATTTACAGCTGCCCCTGTAGAAATATAAAATTTATATATATGTCTTTTAAGACTTCTAAAATTTCTATTTTTTTTATATAATCTCACACTATGATTGACGGAATAAAAGCTGTAGCCTTTGATATTGACGGGACTTTGTACCCTTCACTAAAGTTATATCTTTCAATGACATTTTATGTCTTTAAGCATTTAAAGTTTTATTTGAAATTTTCTAAGGTTCGAAGACAATTACACAGAACTGCACCTTTAGCAGATTTTTATGAATATCAGGCGCGTTTGTTTGCTCATGAATATGGCTGTTCTGCTCAAGAAGCAAAGCAAATGATTCACCAAATATGCTATATAGGAATGAAACCATATTTCAAGAAAATGAAACCTTTTCCGCATGTAGTTGAGTGTATAAAAGCATTTAAAGCTGCCGGCTTAAAAATTGGAATTCTTTCTGATTTTCCTCCTGAACAAAAAGATGATATCTGGGGTATCCGTGATTTATGCGATGTGTGTCTTGGTTCCGAACAATCCGGAGCACTAAAGCCAAGTTTATATCCATTTGGAATTCTTGCGAAAGAACTGAAATTAAACTACAACGAAATTCTTTATGTCGGAAACAGCAGAAAATGTGATGTTCACGGAGCTACAAATGCCGGAATGAAGACAGCCTTCGTTCAAAATGGATTTTTTAAGCTGTTTAATATTAAATCATCAAAAGCTGTCATTTCCTTCTCTGACTATCGCAAATTAAGAGATTTTGTGTTAAAATAGAACAAAAAGTAATTACTTTGGGTGGGGATAAAAAAAGTGACTATTTTCATTTCAATTCTTGCGGCAGTAGTTGTGTCCGCAGCTGTAACATTTGGTTTAAAGCGACTTGATAAAAATGAAAACTCAATGGAAAAAATTAAAAACTACGCAAACAAAAGACAGGGCGAGTTTGATGTATTTTTTAAAAAGCGCGCAGAAGAGTTAAAGCAGTTAACTACAGACCTGGAAACTCAGGACATAAAAGCAAAGGCTGCCGTTAACAGACTTCAGCAGCAGATTGATGAATGCGATAAAACTACAAAAAATCTTGAAACCCCAATTTCTGAAGTACAAAAAATTACTGACAAAATCCAGCAGTACGAAAAAGTTTTAGACGAACTTATGGAAATGACTGCCAGCGTAGAAACAAATCTTGAAAACATTAGAAAAGAATCCGGCATAATTGAAAAATTTAATTCGCGTCTCGATGCACAAAAGAAAACAATTGATTCGATTGAAAAGCGGATTCCTGAAGTTGTAAAGGATTTCAATTCTACAAATGCAGAACAGCTAAAAATTATCGGAAGCGATTTACTTACAGCTTATGAAAAAAAGACAGAAGAACTTTCTGCACAGACAGATGCTGCTGTTGAGCGAAACGAATCGTTAATGAATAAAATTGAAAGCGACATAAAAGATGCTTATGCTTCAGCTACAGAAAATGCCAGAAAGCTGGAAGATGAAGCTTTTGTTGAACTGCAGAAAAAAATTACAGAAAGATCTAAGACCTGCACTTCTGATTTAAATGAACAGACAAATCAGTTAAAGACTTTAATCACAACACAGATTAATACGGCTCAGCAGAATCTTACTTCTAAAACAAAAGAAGTTGCTGACAGCTATAAAAATCAATTGAGCACAATCAATACTTCATTAAGTGAAAATCAGAAAAAGTTTGAACTTGCATTAAAAGAGCAGAGTAAAAAAATCGAAGACAAAATAAATGATAAAGTTTCTCAAATGAAAGAATTTGTGCAGACTAAAACTGATGAGTTTGACAGCCAGACACAAACTATTGAAAGTGATTTGGAATCAAGGGCAGAAGAAATTTCCAATGCCTTGAATGAAAGGGCAGATTCAATTGAAGGCGATTTAGCACAAAGACTTTCTAAACTTGAAGCGCGTGTTGCTGATGATACAGAATCGTTCAGCGAAAAACTTAATAGTCTGGAATCAGGCTTTGACGGCAAAATAGAAGAGTCTCTTGAAGGCATAGAAAATAAAATTAGCAGCGCAGTAAATTCTACGGATGAAAAACTGTCTTCAATGGTTTCTGAATTAAACGAAAAGTATTCATCTTCTTTTGAGGAAGTTAATTCTAATGTAGAAACTTCATCGGCAACCTTAAATGCAAGAATCGATAAAGTTTCTTCAGATGTAGAAAATGAACTGACATCATCGGTTTCAGATGTTGAGACAAAACTGAATACAAAAATTTCTGATATTGATAATAAATTCTGTGAAGAGATTTCTTTGGTAGATAAAAAACTCACAGATACAGTTTCTAAGCTGAATGAAAAGACAGAAAATTCTGTTGCGGCTTTAAATGAAAAAATCGAAAACTCTGTTAATGAACTTACTGACAATGTTGATACAACAGTAACTACTTTAACTGCAAGAGTAGATAAAGTTTCTTCAGAAATCGAAGCTAAGCTTTCTTCTAAGGATTTGGATCTTGGAGAAAGACTTGAGCTTTTAACAGATTCTTATAAAGAAAAATGCGATTTAATTGAGAAATTCTTCAACGATGAAATTGCAAAACTAAATCAGACTTATTCTGAAACAACAGCAAATGTTGAAAATCAGATGAAGGAAAAAACTTCGGCCTTAGTTGAATTATTTAATACAAAAACTTTAGCCCTTGATTCAAAAATTAAGGAAAAAACACAGGTGCTTTCTGCCGGCTTCGACAAGGATTTTTCTGAAATCGAAAAGCTTATTAAAGTTAAAGCTGCAGATTTAAATGCTAAGCTTAATGATTCAACTGTAAATCTTGAAAAAGAAATAAAGACAAAGAATGAAGCATTAAACATTTCGTTTGCTGAAAAATCAAATGCTCTGGAAAGTGTTGTTAAACAGAAAGTTACTGACTTAAATACAAAGCTTGCATCACTTTCAAATGACGTAAAAGTTAAAACACAGAATCTTGAAGATGATGTGAATAAAAAATTACATGCACTTGTTGAAAATGTAAACACACAGACATCTCAAGCCTTGGAGAAATATAAGGAAGTTGCCGTTGATTATAATTCTTCCGTTGAACAGTTTTCTGCTGATATGAACGGCTTGATTACAAATGCAACTAATGAACTGGAAGAAAAAATTAACAGCCGAACAGAAGAAATTTCTGCAAGCTCAGAAGAGAATATTAAAGAATTAAATCAGAAAATTACCAAGTCTTATGAAGCAGCAAAAGTTGTAGCTGACAATCTTGAAAAAGAAACACAAGGTAATACAAAATTATTAAACTCTATTCAAAATACATTAAATGAACAGGCTGAAAGATTACAGAATCGTTACGATGCAATTTATGAATCTATTTCACAAAAAGTAGAAGCTGATGAAACTCAGGCTTACGAAAAGTATCAGGCAATAAGTTCATCTAATCTAGAAAAATACAAGGAAAGCTTTAAGCAGAGAGTTGACGAATTGCAGAGTGATTTACAGGAAAAACTTAATGCATATTCACAGCAGAACTCTTCTATAATTTCTGATTCACAGAATGAACTCGATTCAATTAAAAATGAAATTGACACATCACTTTCTTCTATTAAAAATGATTTGGAAGAGCAGACAGAAAATTTAAAAGATTATGTACAGGATTCTATTTCTGACATTCAGACCCGTTACGAAAAATTAATTGAAGAAACTGAAAGTAACGCCAGCTTAATCGAAAATAAATCAGTTGAAAGTAACAGGCATTTAGTTGAACTTGATAATCTCCTTGAGAGTAAAATGAATGAGCTTTCTGATTTCAACGAAAACATCTCAAATCAAATTTCACTTTTCAATCAAAAGCTTGACTCTTCAATGAAAGAAATTGCTGATTCTTATGATGAAAAAGAACAGCAGTATTTTTCTAATCTCGACAAGCAGATTGAGCAGATGTCTGAAAACTTAAAGTCTTTATTTGAAGAAAATGTTTCAATTGCAAAGGATGATGTTGAATCTAAAATAAATGATTTCAAGACAGATTTTGAAACTGAAATACAAAATATCCAGAATCAGGCAGATGCAAATGTTTCTTCGTTAAATGAAAAATATGAAAATGCAGTCACTGCTTCTTCTGAAACTGCAAGAATGCTGCAGCAGGAAATTGCTGAAGTTTCAAAAAGAATTGGTGATAAGCAGAATGAATATGTCGAAGATGCACAAAAGAATTTTGAAGTTTCTTTGAATAACTTAAAAGCTGATGTTGATAAAAAATTAAACGTAATCAAAACTTCATTCGAAGCTTCATTTGATCAGCTTAATACAGATGTAGAAACTAATGTAACTTCTATTAAAAATAATGTAGAAAACGACATTGCTTCCATTCAGGAAAAATACAACAATGCTCTGGTTCAGTCGAATGAAACGGCAAAACAGATTGAAGTTCAAACTGAAGAAAGCAGTAAAAAACTTGCAGAATTCAGCAACGTTATTTCCAGTCAGTTAAGCGATTTCGATAAGTCTCTGGCAGATTCAATGAAAGCTGTTTCAAATCAATATGATGAAAAACAGACAAAGTATCTTGAATCTCTTGAAGCCCAGCTTGATGCATATAAAAAAGAAATGGAATACAAGTTCAAGAAGCTTAATACTGCCGTTGCTGATGTTGATAAACTTGAGTTAACCTTGCGTAAATTGCTTGAACAGAGTCAGAAGAAAGTCCTGGATAATTTCCAGAAGTTTGAAATTGAAACCTCTAAAGATCAGGAGTCATTCCATCTTGCCGTTAAAGAAAAGTATGATTCACTTTCTGAAGAGCTTTCAACTGTACAGAATGAACTTGCAGAAATTAAAAAGAAAGCACAGGCAAGTATCAGTTCAAAAGTAAAAGTGTTCGAAGATTCATTCACACAGGATTTAGCAAAACGCCAGAACTTGATTCAGGAACAGCTTGCAGAGTGGAAGAATAAATTTGATTCTCAGCTTTCAATTTTCACTGACGAGTATGAAGAAAATAGAAGAGCACTTGAAGTTGAATATGATGACAAGTTAAAGAAGAGAATCACTGAAATACAGAATAAAACTCTGGAACAGGAGAAAAAATTCCAGCTTGCATTACAGGCAGGACAGGCTACAATTCAGGACCAGATAAATTCTGTAAACCAGAAATTGCATGAGTTTATTGAATTGTACAGAAATGAATTGTCAGAAACAAAAGAAAAAGCTGATTCATATTTAAATACAGAAGTTGAAAAATATAATTCTCAAATCGTTGAAACATTAAGTTCAAAAGAAAAAGAATTAGATTCTCAAATTGATGAATTTAAAAATGAACTTGCAATGAAGCAGGAAACTCAAAGAGCTACAATCGATGCTGCCGTTCAGGAATTTAATACCTGGAAAACCAGAGTCAGGGATCAGTACGAAGATTCTTATAAAAATATAACAGAGCAGCTTTCTACAGTCGAATCAGAAACCTCTCAAAAAATTTCTGAGATGAATGACAACTTTGAGAAAATAAAGGAAGACACTGAAAATTCTATTGCAAAGTTCCAGGCAGATTCAGAACTTATGTTAAGCAATGCTAAAGATGATTTCCAGACCTTAGTTGCAAAAACAAATTCTATGGTTGATGAAATGTCGAAGGAAGCAGAAGCTTCTATCAGGACACAGCGCAAGGAAATCAAAGAAAATTCTGATGAATACAAAAAGAATTACCGCTCATTTGTAGATACCTTTAATAATGAAACAAATGATTTGCAAAAAAAGGTTGATGAAATTCAGGAAAGAATTGCAAGATTTACCGCTGAAGCAGGAATCTTTGATAAAGCAAACGAGATGAAAAAGAAGCTTGAAGAATCTCTTGCAGAAATAAAATCTGAAATTGCTGACTTAACTAAATATCAGAACACAATTGATGAACTCAACGAACAGATTACAGATTTAAATGGATTAAGCGTTGAAGTAAATCAGAGAATTAAAGCTTTCTCATCTGACAAAAACCGTCTGGATTCACTTGAAGAAAAATTTAACACTCTTGATGATATAAGCAATTCAATGGATCAAAAAATTGCTGATCTTACAATGACCTCTGATAACCTGACAAACATGCAGGCTTCGGTAAGAAAGTTTAATGACAATCTTGCAGTGCTTCAGACAAAATACGATCGAATTGAAAACAAGGGAGAAACAATTGACAGGGTTGCAACTGAAGTAGACCAGTCTTTTGAAAGCATACAGAAGCTTGAGAAACGAATTGAAGATTGCACAAGACAGGTTGTTGCTTTGCCTGAAGAAATTTCTTCCGTGCAGAAAAATATCGATAAACTGTTAAACAGTTCCGGAAGAATTAATGACGCAGTAGATAAGCTTTCTTCACTGGATAAACTTTTAGACGATGCAGATAAGCGTATTGAAAATATTACTACTTCTAAAAAAGGCATAAATGCTGCAATGGAAAGAATTCAGCTCCTTGCAAAAAATGCTGATGAGCAGATGACTGTATTAAAGACACTTTCCAAGAGCCCTGCTGAAGGTAAAGCTTCTAAGAGTACCGCAATCGACCAGACAACGAAGAGAGTTATCCTGCAGTTAAAGAAGGAAGGCTGGAAGCCAAGTGAAATTGCAAGCAAGATTTCTTTAACAGAAAATGAAGTTAGATTAATTCTGGATTATGAAGACAATGTAGATTCATAATCAATGTGGTGGTTGAGCTTGTCGAAACCACCGCGGTACTTTTTTATTCTTTCATCACCAAACAGGTGCAGTATGCTTTTATTGCATCTGTTTTTCCTACACTGTCACAGCCTTCGTTTGTTTTTGCCTTTACAAAAATCTGTTCACTTTCGACATTCAGTATATTTGCGATTGACTCAATTATTTTTTGCCGGTGAGGTTTTATTTTAGGAATTTCAGTTTCAACAACACAGTCCATATTGCATAAAGACCAGCCCTTTTCCTTTATATCGTGCCACACAGTTTTTAATAATTCTTTTGAGTCTGCATCTTTCCATATTGCATCTTCCGGCGGAAAATAAGTTCCTATGTCTCCCATAGCAGCAGCTCCAAGAAGTGCGTCACAAATAGCGTGTAAAAGTACATCGCCGTCTGAATGTGCTGCTTCTCCTTTTGTGCATTCAATTTCTATTCCGCCAAGAAAAAATGTTCTTCCTTCCTGCAGTTTATGTAAATCTGTTCCAAATCCAACCCTTATCATTTTGTTCATCCTTATAATCTGTTAAACCTTAATCTGCAAAAAAAAAGCGGTAACTGAAATTTTACAGCACCGCATTTAAGTTTTTATTTTATAAATGAATTAATCTTCATCGTCCTCATCGTCTTCATCATCATCGTCTGATTTATCTGATGAACCGTCATCGAACTCGTCTTCATCTTCGTCTTCATCATCAGCGTATGTTGATTTCTTTTCTACCTTCTGACCTAAAGGCTCAAGCTTTGCATGCAGCATTGATTCAACATCTTTTTCATCCATACCTAATGCTAAAGCAATTTCATCGATAAGAAGTTTTTTTGCGTTATCATAAAGCTTTCTTTCTAGAATCGGTAACTCTTTTACTTTCGAACGCTGATAAAGGCATCTTACAATGTCTGTTATATCTGTAATTGTTCCTTTTTTCAGAAGCTCTGTGTTCATTGCATAGCGTAATTTCCAGTCTGATGTAGGAGGTTCAAAATCCTGACTGATATGAGCAAGTGCTTTCTTTGCTTCCTGAGGAGATACGATTTCTCTTATTCCAATAGCGCGTGCTTTATCAACTGGAACCATTACATTCATGTCTGAAACTTCTATATAAATCTTGTAATAATAGACCATTTCATTGTTGAATTCTTTCTTAAAGATTTCAGTGATTTTTCCAACACCCTGACTCGGGTAAACGATTTTTTGATTTAGTGAAAATTCTGTCTTTGGTTTTGCCATAGAAAATATTATATCATATTTAATTATATAATTCAAATTCTGTAATCGACATTTTCTCTGTCGGACACATTCTCACCGTTGCAATTATTCAATTTGTGATTGTAAAAAGCTCTTTCTTATGATATTTTACAAGGCATGAAAGTTGCAATTTTTTTAGGTTCAAAATCTGATAGTGAAACCATGAAAAAGGCCGCAGATGTTCTTAGAGAATTCAATGTTGAATTTGTTTCCTATGTAATATCTGCTCATCGTGCAGGAGAACTCCTTGTAAAAACAATCCGTAAAGTAGAAGAAGAAGGTTGCGAAGTCATAATTGCAGGTGCAGGATTAAGTGCAGCCCTTCCTGGTGTTATTGCCAGCCGTACAATTTTACCTGTAGTCGGAGTTCCTTTAGAGTGTATAAATCCTGGTAAATCAAATGGACTTGCAGGTGTTGATGCTTTACTTTCAATCGTCCAGATGCCTCCTCAGATTCCTGTTGCCTGTGTTGGAATTGGAAATGCAAAAAATGCAGCATATCTGGCACTTCAAATTTTAGCGATTAAGTATCCAGAAATAAAAGAAAAGCTTATAGAGTTCAGAAAGAAAATGACAAGTGATGCAGAAGCAAATGGTGCTGCAGGTATAGAGTTGTAATAAATATAATAGGAGAAATTAAAATGGCAAATGTAGTTGATTATAAAAAAGCTGGTGTTGATGTCAATGAAGGATACAAGGCTGTAGATAAATACAAGAAACAGAGTGAAAGGGCAAAAATCCCCGGACAGCTTACAGAACTTGGAGCATTTAATGGAATGTTTGCTGTTCCAAAAGGACTTAAAAATCCTGTAATGGTTTCTGGAACAGACGGAGTTGGAACTAAGCTTGATATTGCATTCAAAATGAAAAAGTATGACACAGTAGGAATTGACTGTGTTGCAATGAGCGTTAACGACATTCTTTGCAGCGGTGTAAAAACTTCTTTCTTCCTCGATTATATTGCCTGCGGTAAACTCGATTCAAAAATTGCAGGTGAATTAGTAAAGGGCGTAACAGATGGCTGTGTTGAAGCCGGCTGTGCTTTGCTTGGTGGAGAAACTGCTGAAATGCCAGACTTCTACGATGAAGGAAAATATGATTTAGCAGGCTTTGGTGTAGGCGTTGCAGATAAGAGTGAAATCATTGACGGAAAGAAAATAAAAGAAGGTGATGTTTTAATCGGCTTGTCTTCAAACGGCTGCCATTCAAACGGCTATTCACTCATCAGAAAGCTTGTACAGAACTTTGATGAAGAAGTTGTAATTGACGGCAAAAAACAGAAGATTGGTACAGTACTTTTAACACCTACAAGAATTTATGTAAAACCAGTAATGGATTTGTTAAAGAAATTCCCTGGAAGCATACACGGAATGGTACACGTAACCGGCGGCGGCTTTTACGAAAATGTTCCTCGTATGTATCAGCATGCAGCTGAAGGTAAAAAGCAGTTGTGTTCAATCATCAAAAAGAATTCATGGAAAGTTCCTGGGATTTTTGATGAACTCATTAAGCGCGGTGCTGATCCAAAGAATGTATATTCAACATTTAACATGGGAATTGGTTTTGTAATGGCTGTAAACAAAAAAGATGCAAAAGCAATTCTTGATGCTGTAAATAAAAATGCAAAAAAATATGCTCAGAAAGGCTGTCCTGATTTGAAAGCATACGAAATCGGCTACGTTGGTCACACTGATAAAGTGATTAAAGGCGAGTTCAAGGGCAACAAATTAATGACTCAGTTTGTAGATTAATCTATATTCTTGAGAAAGTATTTTTATAGGAAACAGAAATGACAAATATTGCAGTTTTAGTAAGTGGTGGCGGAACAAATCTTCAGGCTTTGATTGATTATGAAAGGAATTCGGACTCAAATTGTCCCTATCACATTGCATTAGTTATTTCTAATACTAAAAATGCTTATGCCCTGGAAAGAGCTCAGAAAGCCGGAATCAGGACAGAAATAAAAAGTCCTTATACGGTTCTTGGAAAAGAAAAAGCTGAAAATGCAACAAGGGATGAAAAGCGTCTTGCCATAAGTGATTCAATCCTTGAACTATGTAAGGAATGTAATATTGAGCTCATTGTTCTGGCCGGTTACCTTTCAGTTTTGGGCGGAAAAATCATTGATGAGTACAGTGGAAAAATCATGAATCTTCATCCGGCACTTTTACCAAAATTTGGCGGTGTCGGAATGTGGGGTGAAAATGTTCATAAAGCTGTTATTGCTGCCGGTGAAAAAGAAAGCGGCTGTACAATTCATCTTGTTGATTCCGGCTGTGACACAGGAAAGATTTTAGTTCAGAAAAAAGTTCCTGTAATGGCAGATGATACGCCTGAGACTTTATACGAACGAATAGCACCCGAAGAACATAAAGCAATTGTAGAAGGTGTTTGTCTTTTGTGTAAAAATTTAAATAATAATTAATGCGCATACTTTATTCTTGAAATTTATTTATAATCGTAAGCAATAAATCTCATCAATTATCCTCTCAAGTCTAAAATTTCTCAAATTCCTTCATTTTCTTTCTATAATATCCTTGACCATAAAGACATTAAAGTCCATAATAGCAAGTACTTTTTTGGAGGTTTTGTGCAATGAGTAACCGCTTAATTTTGAATGATACAGCATATTTTGGAGCTGGAACACTAAAAAAACTCTCTTCTGAGCTTAAAGAAAGGGCATTTACAAGAGTTTTAGTTGTTACAGATTCTGTTGTTGCTCAGTCAAAAATTATTCTGAAAATTGCAAAACTTTTAGCACAGTCTAGAATTGTGTACCAGATTTATGACAGGCCTGGAATTAATTTAACTGTTCAGAATGTAAAATCAGGACTTGATACTGCTGCAATTTTTAAGGCTGAATGTATAATTGCTATTGGCGGAAAATCAGCTATAAATGCAGCAAAAGCTATTTCGTTGATGTATTCGAATCCAGAGATAAAGGATGTAAAAAAACTGGAAGGCGAGGTTTCCTGCAAGAATAAGGCACTCCCTGTTATTGCACTTCCTGTGGCTTCAAGCTGCGGTACAGAAGCTTCCTATACATTTACTATTAATGATGACTCTAACAATAAGAATCTTTACTGTATGGCTCCTCTGTCAATTCCTTCTACAGTTATTGTTGATTATGAACTTTCTCAAAAGGATCTGGCTTTAGATTTCGCTTCAATCGGAATGGAAACTTTATGTTATGCCATCGAATCATATATTTCTAAAAATTCATTCAAGCTTACAGATGTTTATAGCCTCGAAGCAATAAAAACTATTATAGAAAACATAAAAGAAGCTGTTAAGGGTGACAAAGAAGCAATTGAAAAAGTGATGAATGCAAACTATATGGCTTCCCTTGCTTCTTCAAACAGCGGTCTTGGACTTGCAAGTGCCATGTCAGAAGCTTTAAGTGCAAATTATGACATTCCGTTTGGTTCTTCATGCGGCTTGCTGCTTCCTGGTGTTTTACAGTTCTATGCAGTTTCAAGCGGCGATAAATATAAGGAAATCGCTCTGGCTTTAGGTGCAAAAGTTTCTTCAAAAGCATCTTCAAGTGATTATAGAAAGTCATGCATTTCTGCTGTTGAAAAAATTGCTAAGGAATTAAAGCTTCCAAAGAAATTAGGTGATTTAGGCGTTCAGAAAAAGGATCTGGATGTTCTTTCTGACAATGCAGTTCAAAACCTCTGTACAAAAGATTCATTGAAGGATGCATCTAAGAAAAAAATAACTGACCTTTATAAAGCTGTTCTTTAGCATATTACGGGAGTTTTGATGTCTGTTAAGGATTGGAACTCTATTAAAGAAGTTTTTACTTTATGTGAACTGTGGCATGCTTATGGCGGGGACTTTAAGTGGCCGCAGGTTGATGAAGCTTTTATTAAAAACGATTCAATTTCCTTTGAAGAAAAAAAATGTCTGATTTCTTTATTATTACTTTTTAAGCAGAATGTTTCTTTTGTAAATGAATTAAACTTAAACGAAAAACTTGTTTCCCTTAAGGCAAATGTCAATGCTCCTCATTTAGTTAAAAGTGAAGATGACTGCATGATCTGGTCTGTTACGCAAAACGGCTGTCCTTCGCGCAACGGAAAGATTTTTATGTTTTTTAATTTAAGTAATGAGAAAAAAGAATTTTCTTTAGAGCTTAAAAAATTATTCTGCCATAAAAAAGATTTGCTTTATGTAAAAGACTTATGGAATGATAAGGATTTATTTCCCGTGTCACAGTCGAATTTCTTTTGTCAGGAAATTGAAGCTCATTGTTGCAGAGTTATTTTATTTAAATAAAAGGTTTATGACAGGGAATTATTTTTAAGTTACGTAAAAATTTATATGAATAGAATCAGAAAAAATTTATTTATTTTTTTTACTATTTTCTCAGGTGTTTTGTGGGGCATAATCAGTTTGTTCTTAAAGCCTTTAGTTTCAAGCGGGCTTTCTTCTGTTCAGGTTAATTTTCTGCGCGGACTTTTTTCTTCAATATTTATGTTTATCTTTTTGCTCATTAAAGATAAAAAGCTTTTAAAAATTTCTTTGAAAGATATATGGATGTTTTTGGGAACCGGAGTTTTAAGCTTTACTTTTTTTTCACTCTGTTATTTTTACACAATTATTGAAAGCGGTTCCTGTATTGCAGTAATTCTACTTTATACCTCTCCAATTTTTGTTTTACTGCTTTCGTTTTTTTTATTTAAAGAAAAATTTTCTATGCTGAAAGTTTTAGCCCTTGTGTTTACTTTTACAGGCTGTATTTTAGTTTCGGGCTTGGGCTTTAATTCTGTTATTTCCTGGAAAGGTTTTGTTGTAGGCCTTTGTTCAGGTTTTGGTTATGCACTTTATTCTATTTTTTCAAGATATGCACTAAAAAAATATTCTCCGTTTACAATTACTTTTTATACTTTTGTTTTTTCAACTTTAAGCATTCTGCCGTTTTGTAAAGTGCAGAATATAATGCCGCTTCTTTCCGTTAAGGTTTTATTTTTAGCGCTGGGAATTTCTTTTGTGTGTACCTGTCTGCCTTATATTTTTTATACGATTGGTTTGCAGGGGCTTGAAACTGGAAAGGCTGCAATTTTTGTTACGGTAGAACCTTTGATTGCTTGTATTGCAGGCATTGCAGTTTTTGGTGAAGCCTTAAGTTTTGTAAAGGCTGCAGGAATAGTTTTGATTTTGGTTTCTGTAGTTTTGTGTTCTCTTCAACCAAAAAGTAAAACTGAAACTGATGGTGAAGTTAAAAATTCCGTCCATACAAAAATTCGAAAAAAGCTCTTAATTGAATGTATTGACTAAATTTGATAAACTAGACGCTATAAATTTATTTTTTTCAGTAGAGGAATTGGAATGCTTACATTAAAGTTTGGCGGAACAAGTATGGGTTCTGCTCGTCGAATTTTAGACAGTGTTGATATTATGATTGGTCGTGCAAAAGTTGACCGCATTAGTGTTGTGGTTAGCGCAGTTGCTGGAGTTTCAAATAAATTACAGGCTGGAATTGACGGGTGTGTTACAGGTACTAATCCTTCTGTTTATATAAGCGAATTAAAAACTATTCACTCAGATATTTGTTCTGAAATTAAAGCAAGTTTACCGGAGTTTGATTCTTCTTCTGTTATGGCAAAAATCGAAACTCTCCTGAAAGAGCTTGAGAACCTTTTGACAGGAATCGGAACTTTCTGTGAGTGTCCTGACAGCGTTCATTGCCGCGTTATGGGCATGGGCGAACTTATGTGTGCTCCAATTGTTGAAGCAGTTTTACTTGCTAAAAAACAAAGTGTAATTTTACTCGATTCAAGAAAATATATTTTTACAACAGGAAACCAAAAAGAAGGCGACCCTGATTATGCGCACTGTGCAGATGCATTTTCTGATTACAGGGACGGCACAACTTTTGGTGCTCAGATTTTACTTTTCCCTGGCTTTATCTGCTCATGGATTTCTGGAACCGGTGCAAAGCCTGTAATGGGGCTTTTAGGCAGAAACGGTTCTGATTTTAGTGCTGCAATTGTCGGTTCATGTTTGGGTTCTTCTAAGGTTGAATTCTGGACTGATGTTGACGGTATTTATACTGCTGACCCTAGAGTTGTTAAAGATGCAATTCTTGTTGATGATATGAGCTATGAAGAAGCAATGGAACTTTCTTTCTTTGGTTCTAAAGTTCTTCACCCTAAGACACTGGCTCCACTGGCAGCAAAAAATATTGAAGCATGGAGTTTAAACTCTCATAATCCTTCTGCAAGAGGAACCTGTATTGGCCGTGGTCCTTTTGCATCTTCAAAGAAAACAGGTCCTGTTCGTGGAATCAGCTGTCTTAAAGACTGCTCTATGATTTCTGTAAGTGGAAGCGGTATGAAAGGACGCAAGGGAATGGCAGCCCGTATCTTTAGTGCTGTAGGAAATGCAGGTATTTCCATTCTTCTTATTACTCAAAGTTCTTCTGAATATACAATTTCTTTTTGTGTAAGAAAGCCGTTTACAAATACTGTTGTGGATATTCTTAAAAATGAATTTGCACTAGAAATCAGTACAAAGCTTATAAATCCGATTGAAGTTCATGAAAATTGCGCTATTGTTTCAATTGTTGGAGATGCAATGAAGCAGAAGAGGGGAATTGCAGGAACATTTTTTGACTCTCTTGCAAGCCGTGACATTAATATTCTTGCAATTGCACAAGGTTCTTCTGAACGTTCTATTTCTGCAGTTATCAATGCTGCTGACGGCGATATGGCTGTTCGTGTTGCGCACAAGTTCTTCTTTAATACAGTTCAGTCAATTCAGGTATTTGCTTTTGGTGCAGGTACAATCGGTGGAACAATGATTGACCAGATTCATGATCAGTATAAGACTCTTCTTGATCAGGGTATTGATATTCGTGTTATGGCAATTACTACAATAGACGGTATGATTCTTAACGAAGAAGGTCTTGAACTTTCAAACTGGCGTGAACAGATGAAAAAGCCTATGTTCCCGTTCAACTCAGATAAAAATGTTGATGACATTATTAAGTTTGTACAGGAAAAGAAACCAATCAATCCAATATTCGTAGATTGTACTGCAAGTTATGATTTGCCTGACCGCTATCTTGATATTCTTAAGGCTGGAATGAGCATTGCAACTCCTAACAAACGTGCTAATTCAAAGAGTATGGAATTCTACCGCCAGCTTCGTGAAACTGCAAATGAAATGCATGTACGATTCCTTTATGAAACAAATGTTGGTGCAGGTCTTCCAATTATTGATACATTGCAGAATCTGTTTAAGTCAGGAGATAAACTTACAGGCTTTAATGGAATTATGTCAGGTTCACTTTCTTATATTTTTGGTAAGCTTGATGAAGGCAAGAAATTCAGTGAAGCAGTTCTTGAAGCTAAAGAACTCCGCTATACTGAGCCTGATCCTCGCGATGACCTTAAAGGAACTGATGTTGCACGCAAGGCTTTGATTATTGCGCGTGAAGCAGGAATGAATATTGAGCTGGGTGATATTGAAATGCGTTCTATTTTCCCGGAAAACTTCAGCATTGAAGGAACTCCTGAAGAATTCTTGAAGAGACTTCCTGAACTTGATTCTTATTTTGAAGAGAAAATTTCTCGCCTTAAGAAAGAGAATAAAGTTCTCCGCATGGCAGCTTCAATAAAAGATGGAAAAGTCAGTGTTGGTATGCTGGAGGTTGGAGAAGATGATCCGTTGTACAGCGTTCGTGGCGGTGAAAATGCATTTGTATTCCACACTGCACGATACACACCAATCCCTTTAACTGTCAAAGGTTATGGAGCCGGAGCCGGAGTTACAGCCGCTGGTGTATTTGGTGATATACTTAGAACTGTGAGTTGGAACTCGTCTAATTTTTAATATATGATTTTAGTAAATGATTTTGGAGGATGATATATGGAAACTTATGTTCTTTCAGTTTTAGTTGAAAACCGCGCCGGAGTTTTGAGTCGTGTGTCTGGTTTGTTCAGTCGTCGTGGATACAATATTGACTCTTTGACTGTGTGTGAAACAAGTGATGAGAAAAAATCAAGAATGACAATTGTTGTTCACGGAGATGAATATATTTTAGAGCAGATTGAAAAGCAGCTTTCTAAACTTGTTGAAGTAATTTCTATTAAGCACTGTTTGCCTTCAAGCACCTGCCAGAGAGAAATGGCATTAATTAAAGTTAAGGCAGAAGGTTCTAATCGTGGCGTAATTATTGAAACCTGTAATATATTCAGAGCTCATATTGTTGATGTTTCAAGTACTTCTTTAATCGTAGAAGCAACTGGTAGTGAAGATAAATTGAGTTCACTTATAAGACTTTTAGAGCCTTATGGAATTCTTGAACTCTTAAAGTCAGGTCTTGTTGCAATGGACCGCGGCGAAAAAATAATGGAATAAGTATTTTTCTGGGGTGGTTGAGCGTGTCGAAACTAACCCAGAAAAATTTTACATTATATGGTGGTGGAGGGCTTTGCCCCGACTGGGCTCAACCACCGCGTCCTTTGCAGCCGGCGTTTATCAAATCTTATACCACTTGGTGTCGAAAAGCTGCCAGGAATTATTTTCAAACGTGGCTTCTCCAAGCATAAATGATTTTACTGTAAGCGGGAGCTTTATGAGAGTTGAATTTAAGTTGATTTCTTGAACTTCTGCAGGCAAAGTTTTTTTTTCGTAAAACGAAGCAAGTTCAATTTCATATAATGCGCTTTTATTTATTTTTATCTGAATGAAAAATGCGTTTTCCTTTTCTACAATTTCTTCAAAAATTACAGAACTTATTTTTTCTGAAAAATTAAAATCTTTTATCCAGAGGGGATAGGTTTTTATAAGTATATTATTGTCCCTGTTATTGTACATTTTTATAAGCTCATTCTGGATTTTTCTTAATAAAACCTGAGTATCTTTGTGTGGAATAAGAACCTGCATAAAATAAAGTATAGAGTAAAAATATAAAAATATGTAGTATTAAGATATGAAAAAAATTCTTCGTATTGTCTTCATTTCTCTTTTAGTTTATCTAACAGTTGCTCTTTTGTTCCTGCATTTTTTTACGAAAAAGTACAAGGTTTCAAAGCTTTCTATGAACGGAGAAAACTTTTATTCATTAAACATAAGTGCCTATAACGGACAGATAAAAGGCAAAGGCGGGAAATATATGTTTTATGCTTTTACTGACAATATGAGAATTCATTTTTCTAATGAACAGTACAAGCAGAATGGTGCCGGCTTAAAGCTTAGAATGAAAGCAGAAAAATTAGATTCCTGTTCAAGCGGCTATTCAGCTTTTGGTTATTTATACGATGAAGATTTTTTCGCTAACAGAAAATTAAAACGAGTTCTAAATAAGAGACCTCAGGTTACCTGTGATTATAAGGCTTTGGGTTTTGATGAAGTTGATGTAAGTTTTTGTCTTTCTAAAAATGACAAAACTCCAAAAGGCTTTTATGTTTACAGTGAATGTCCTGTTGTTATTTCCCAAACTGAAGTGTGTAAAAGTGAAATTGGCTGGAGCCGCAAAAATAAAGTGGTTTACGAAGCATTTGGAAACAGCGGTGGAAAAGTATATTCTGATTTTTCCAGCGTAGATTTTTCAGGTACAAATGCTTTATACAGACCTGCAGACAGTAATTTAAAAGCGTACAATAAAATTGAACTTGAATTGCAAAATGTAAATGATTATGGAACTTATAAAAATCAGCTTGCTGTAAAGGCTGAACTTTGCAATGAAAAAATAAAGATAAGACTAAACGGTAAAAATCCAAAGTATACAATTCAGACTGCGGCTTTTAAAAATGAACTTAACACTTTAGCCCTTACGAAAAACGAAGAGTATGTTCTATCAGCTTTTGCGAGAAACGATTCTTATTTTAATTTAAGTGAAGCTGCTGTATATAAGCCTCTGGTAACAGATTTAGGGCTTGTAATTTACTGGCCAAAAGAAAACTGGCGATGTCCTTTATACGAATTATTCAGATGGGAGAATTTTCCAGAAGTTTTGTTTTTTGACTTTAAGGATTATTCTGTTCAGAATAAGTTTTTTACCCGCCTTGCATACTTTGCAGAAAAAAACGGTTACAAAGGAACTTTAGTTGATGACGAGTTCTGTGAAACACACCATGGTTACAATGCGCATGATTACAGTGCAGAAACTTTGGCAAGCTTTTATAACAAGGCAGAAGCAGAAGCTTTTAATTTAAATGAATATGAATTGCTTTTAAAAGAAATTCTTTTGCGTAATAAAATTATTCTTGAAAGAGATGATGGTTTTGTAGAAGTTGGTGAGGGGGCTATAGTTTCGTTTTCACAGGAATCTCCTGAATACCTGCGATATACTTTTTTAGCTCACGAATGCTGGCACGGTATTTATTTTACTGAAGAAGATTTCAGGGATTTCGTTGAAGACCTGTATTATAAATTTGATGCACAGTCCATGGATTTTTTACAGACATTCTGGGAAAAACAAAAAACTTTAGGCTATGACAGAAGTGATTTGTATTTAATGAAAAATGAATTTATGGCGTATATCATGCAGCAGGGAGTTTCTAATACCGCAGCTTATTTTTTAGAAAAGGCGGGCTGGAATTCTGTACAAAGAGATTTAAAAGACTTAGCACAATATGTTCAGCGCACAAAAGCAATTCATTTCCAGGAGGCTGCTGAAATATTAAATGATTACGCCTTCAGGAACTGGGGACTTTCGTGCGGAAGAATCTATCTGGTTTCAGAAGTGTCTGACTGATTCTTTAAGTATTCAGATTTAACTTTTTATTTTGTAGAAATCTAAGTTAAATCTTTTTTCAGCACCGGTTGTTGTTGGCGGTCCGTGTCCCGGCATAAGAATAGTTTCATCGCATTGAGAAAAAATCTTCTCCCTTACTTTTTCACACAAAAGCTTTGTGGAATATTTACTTTGTGTAGAGCCAGCAACTCCTGCCGAAATTGAATCTCCGGTAAAGATAACATTGCCAATCTTAAAAGCCATTCCGTCTGAGGTGTGGCCAGGAATAGAAAAGTATTCAACTATAAGGCCTGCAATCTTTTTTCTGCCGTCACCTGTTAAAAGCTCTGTTTCAAATCCTTCTATTTCATAATCCGCTGCATAAATTTTTGGAGTGTATATTTTGTTCAGGGTTTTTAAGCCTGCGACATGACTCGGGTGATTGTGAGTAATCAGGACTGCTGCCAGTTTATATTTTTCTTTTTCAATCTGTTCAATCATTTTGGTTGTAATTTTACCTGGATCAACTATGATTACCTGTTTAACCTTTTCATCATCATTAACAATAATGTATGAGTTTGTGAATGTGTCGTAGTTTAAGTTAAAATATATTTTCATTTTTCTATCTCGTTTAGCTGGGTTGAAAGGTTAGAAGTAGTTAAATCATGAACTAAGCCTTCTCTGTCAATTATTGCTTCTCTTGTATTTGAAAGCTTGAAAGAAACATTGTCTCTTATGGATTCATAAAAAATTGTTTTCTTTAAGTTGCAGTTTTTCATTGAAACTGTAAAAAAGATTGCTTTAATGAATCTTGTGTTATAAAAGTCGCAGTCATCAAAGCTGCTCTGGTAAACTGTAATGCCGTTAAAATTGTTATGGATTAAATCGCTTCCTGTAAAAATTGCATGAACAAAATTTGAGCCGGCAAATGAGCAGTAAATAATATTTGTATTCAAAAAGCTGCAGTCAGTAAAAGTTGAAAAGTCGTAAATACACATTCTCTGTAAAATATTATTTCCGGTTATATTTGAAAAACTGCAGTGCTGAAAATTACAGCAGAAAAATTTTTTATTAGATATATCTATATTTTCAAAGGAAACATAATTTGCATTTAAGCCTACGATTGTGTCATGAGTTTTAATATATTCTATTATCTGCTGAGATTTTTTTTCGCCGTCAGAATCGTGCTTAAAGCAATAGCCGTCCTGAGTTTCTAAAATATTTCCGTTTTCATCAAAGCTTGAAATTGCTAAGTTTGTGCATTCGTGGATTTTACATTTACATGAACTAAACATAATTAAACTTTACGCTATTGAAAGTAAATAGTCAAATAATATAATATAAAAATATGTGTTGGAAATGCGGTAATAATATTGAAGTGGAGTTTGTTTCCAGAAGTTCTGAGTGTTCATTTTGTCATGCTTCACTACATTCTTGTAAAAACTGTATGTATTTTTCTCCCGGCAGTCATTATGATTGTCACGAAAGCGTAGATGAACTTGTTGCAGATAAAGAAAAAGCAAATTTCTGCGATTACTTTAAAGCCCGTAAATCTTTTTCCGGTGTTTCCAATGCAAATAAAAAAGCTGAAGATGCAAAGAAGTTATTGTCGTCTTTATTTTCATGATATAAAAAAATGATTAACACTGATATTGATTTTGCTTTTATAGATTCTGGAACGGGTGGAATTCCCTACATGCTTAATTTAAAGAAAAAGCTCCCTGAAGCCCGCTGTGTGTATTTGGGTGATACAGCTCATTTTCCTTATGGCGAAAAAACTATGGATGAAGTTACTGAATGTGCTTCCAGGACAATAAAGCTGATTGTAGAAAAATGGAATCCTAAAGTTTTAATAATTGCCTGCAACACCATAAGCGTTACTTCGCTGGCACCATTAAGAAAACGCTTTCCTTCGCTTTCAATTGTCGGGACTGTGCCTGCCATAAAGCTTGCTGCTAATGTTTCAAAAAATAAAGTGATTGGCCTGCTTGCTACAAATGCAACTGTAAAGCATCCTTATTGCCAGAATTTAATTGATGACTTTGCCAGCGACTGTAAAGTTTTCAGCAGGGGAGATCCTGAACTGATTTCTTTTATTGAGCATAAACTTTTTACTGCAAGTGAAGAAGAAAAGATTCAGGCTGTTCTTCCATCAGTTTCATATTTTAAAAGCTGTGGATGCGATACAATAATTTTAGGCTGCACTCATTTTACTCATATTGCAAATATTCTTTCCAATGTCTGCGGAGATGAAATACAGATTGTAGACAGTCGTGACGGTGTTTCAAATCAGGCTATAAGGATTATGAACAGCGATTTAAATTATAAACACATTGATTTAAAAGAAGAGCTCCCGGAAGATATGACTTTTTTTGTTACCAGATGTGAAACTGAAAAAGATGAAACAGAATATTCAGTTCTTTGCAAAAACTTTAACATCCCCTGGGGCGGGCTTTTGAAACAGTGAACTTGAAACTAATAAATTTCAGGCTCACCGTTTTTTATTGCAGACTATAAGCGTGCTGCGATTTCGTCTATAAATTCCCATGAGTTTACAACTTTCTTTGCAGCTGGATTTGCAAGGCGTGCAAGGTCACCTGTCATGATTCCATCTTCAATAACATCCAAAGTTGCTTTCTCAAGTTTCTTAGCAAATTCTTTC
>JAEEGL015759613.1_pt1 | contig 25720 bp, 19 predicted proteins | sample 9134231 | NCBI WGS metagenome assembly JAEEGL01 (sample SAMN16246548, study PRJNA631951) | gut metagenome | biome: gut microbiome; feature: rumen; material: fiber-attached | host: Bos | place: Iran: Karaj | collected 2018-10 | reverse complement strand
TGTTCGCGTGTCCGAGCATCTCTTGCACAGCGCGTAGTTGCGCGCCATTTTCAAGTAGGTGCGTTGCGAAACTATGACGTAAGGTGTGTGGTGATACAGGTGAAGTAATGCCTGCCTCAGCAGCGTATTTTTTAATTTGTTTAAAGAAGTATTGTCTGGATAATGGTTCCCCATATCTATTTAAAAATAGATACTTAGAATCACTTCCTGGGTTTTTGCATCTTACTTCATCAACATACTTTTGGATGTATTCAATAGCGAAGTCTCCTAATGGGACCTTTCTCTCTTTAGCGCCTTTACCAAAGATTGTGATGATGGCTTTCTTATAATTAACACGACTGCGTTCAAGAGCGAGTAATTCGCTTACACGTAGGCCTGATGCGTACATCGTTTCGAGCATAGCGCGATCCCTCAAACCTTCTGGTCTTCTGATATCAGGAGCGTTTAATAAATCTTCGACTTCTTCGATAGATAAACAGTTAGGAAGTCTTTCTTGTTTCTTCATGGTTTTAACTTCAGGAATTTCATCGTTATAAACCTTTTCTTTCTTTAAGAAGATAAAGAATCCTCTTATAGAGGAAAGTCTTCTCATCGCTGTAGAAACGGAGTGGCCGACAATAGATTCTCTTCTCACGAATTCATTGAGATCTTCAGGAACTAAATCCTCTACGTATTTGCGGTCAGGAAGGAATTCGAAAAACTGCTTTAAGTCATCGATATAAGAAATGACTGTTTGTTTGGATAATCCCTTTTCCACTAAAAGGTATTGTTGATACATATCAACGGCATCAATTATCTCTGTCATTTTTCTTCACCTCGCTTGCGCGCATTAACGCTTTCTTTTTAAGTTTTCGATTTAACTCATTAATAAGAAGCTTTGTGCTGCTTTCTTCTTCATGGATTTGATAATCGAATAAGCTCATTTGAATGGCCATATCTTTAGCGTCTATTAAGTTTTGTAAGGTTACACCCACTAAACGGACAGTCATCTTTGAGAAATTCTTATCATATAAATCCATTGCCGCATTATAAATAACTTCAGCGTTGTTAGTTGGATTGGTTAAAGTAATGGATTTATTGTGGCTTTTAAAGCCGTTCTCAGAGATTTCTGCCTCTTTGACGACTATTTGTATGGTTGGACCGAGCTTGTTTTCTCTAATCGCTCTTTCAGATACTTCTTTAGATAAATATCTAAAAGTGGTGGAGATGAGGTCGTGATTAGAGGTATCTTCCATCAAAGTTGTGGAATTGCCAATCGATTTTGGATTCCAAATATCACTGTGAACTTCATCTGATCCATATCCATTTACCCAGTCTTTAATCACTGAGAAGAATTTGCCGAGTTCTTCGTGGAGTCTTGTATCATCGGAATTACAAAGGTTGGCCAAATCACCAATGGTATTAATGCCCATCGCCTTAAGTCTTGGAGCGGTTTTTTTACCAATTCCGTAGAATTTATCTATAGATAGTGGCCAAATTATCTTGCTAACTTCGCTTTTATGGATGATTGTTAAACCCATTGGTTTTTTATAGTCGCTACCCATTTTCGCTAAAAACTTGGTGGGAGCCACACCAATGGAACATTTAAGTTGGGTTTCTTTATATAAATCTCGCTGAAGGTTTCTAAAAAACTCTTCTGCATTCTTTTGCTTTTTAATGATTTCCGTAAAATCTGCGAAACACTCGTCTACAGAGGCCTCTTCCACTTTGGAGGTATAACGCCTTATAAACTTCTTAAATTGGTCGCTAAGGGCCGAATAAAAGCGATAATCCACAGGTTTAACGATGAGATGTGGGCAAAGTTGTTTAGCTTTAAACATTGGCATTCCACTAGAAACGCCATATTCCCTTGCTTTATATGAACAAGTAGAAACAATTCCGCCTCGCCCTTCATGCCCGATAGCGACAGCTTTGCCTTCTAAAGATGGGTCTTTAATTTCTTCGCAACGAACGAAAAAGGCGTTCAAGTCAATGTGAACAATAACTCTACTCATACATCATTATTATATAATGGTGTTTTAGATTATGTTAACCAAATTATAACAATTTCAAAATATCTTCTGGTTGAAGAGCGAATTTATCAAGTTGTTCGTTGATGGATGCGTGATCCACGAACACATCAGGAATTGATTTAATGATGATTTGTCCTTTAAAGTTTGCCGCGACTAAATGAGCGCTTAAATATTGAGCAAAACCATTTTCTACGGAATATGCATCATAAATAATGACGCGATTATATTTCATTATTTCATTAGAAATAAGTTCTTCATCCATTGGTTTTAAGTAAATGGCGTTATATAAGGAAACGTTCTTTTTGTTTTCCTCTAAGAGTTTCTTTAAGTCTAAAGTTAATGGACCAACGGAAATAATTGCGGTACCTTCACCAGATAGCTCTTTCTTCCATTTTCCAAAGGAAAGTTCTTCTCTTTGATTGTTTGGAAGCAATTTAGAACGTGGATAACGGATGCAGAAAACACCGTGATTATTAAATGATTCTTTGAATAAAGCATATGCTTCGCTTTCTCTAGAAGCCATCGCTACGACAGTATTTGGTGTCGCTAACAAGAAGGATTCATCATAGATGCCTTGGTGAGTATTGCCATCTTCACCCACTAAACCAGCGCGATCAATTAAGATGGTTGCATTAAGATTCATTCTTGCGATATCGTGGCTGAGTTCATCGAACGCTCTTTGGAGGAATGTTGAATAGATGGAAACAATTGGATGTTTTCCGCTTGCGGCAAGACCGCCTGACATAGTTAAAGCATGCTCTTCGGCTATGCCGACATCAAAAGAACGTGTTGGATATAGTTCAAAGATTGGTTGAAGTTCGCTTCCGACTGCAGTTGCAGGAATAACAGCAACCGCTTCTGGTCTATTAGCCATTTCTTCTAATATAGCTTTGCTATAAATAGTGGACCAAGACTCTAATTTCTCATCAACATTGAGCTTTCCGGTTTCTTTTTCAAAGCTGCCTACGCCATGCCACTTACCAGAATCTTCATTCTCAGCGAATTTATAACCCTTACCTTTAATTGTCTTAATATGGATAACAACTGACTTTTCGTAGCCCTTAGCCTTTTTAAAGGCTGCTTCCATGGCTTTGATATTATGACCATCAACCGGTCCGATATAAGCAAGGCCGATATTATCAAAAACATTCATTGCCATGACGTGGCGTTTGAACCAGTTCTTGATTGCACCAGTCCAACCGAGAATCCAACGGCCAAATCTTGTTTTCTTCATGATGCGTTGATATCTATGTTTGCTACGGCGATATAAAGATGAGTTAGAAAGACTTCTAAATGTCTTAGAAAGACCACCGACAGGTTTGGTGATAGACATATCGTTATCGTTTAAAACGATAATAACTTTGTTATTTCCACTGGCAAGGTTGTTTAAAGCTTCAAAAGCTAAGCCATTAGCGATACTGGCATCGCCAATAAAAGCCACGATTTCATATTTCTGACCATTAAGGTCGCGCGCCATGGCCATGCCCTTAGCAGCGCTCAAGGATGTAGAACTATGCCCACATTCGAAATGATCATACGGAGATTCGTTCATCTTTTGGAATCCAGAAACACCATCACTTTTTCTTAAACGTTCTAAAGAACGACCAGTCAGAATCTTATATGTATAGCATTGATGGCCGACGTCAAAAATGATCTTATCTTTTGAAAAATCAAAACTGCGGCATAATGCAATGGTTGCGTCCACAACGCCTAAATTAGCGGCGAGGTGTCCACCGTTAATTGATACTTTATCAACGATGTAGTTGGTAATGTCCGTGCTTAAAAGAGCGAGTTCCTTAAAGCTCATCCCTTGGAGGAATTCAGGGTTCTTAATATCTTCGATTTTCACTCTTTTTAATGGTTTTTTCTTGGACATACCTATACTAATAAACTACTAAATTTTAACTATTTTAAATTACTTATCTTCGATACTTACAACTTGCTCCACTTTTTCTTCAGCGGCTTTCAAGGCACCTTCAAGTTGTTTGATAATTTTCATGCCTTCTTCGTATAATTTGAGACTTTCATCGAGTGATAAGGTCTTGGAAGATACCTCATCCACGATTTCATCTAAACGAGCTATTTCTTTTTTGAAATCAACTTTCTTTTCGCTCATAACTATTCCTCCACTTTGTTCACTGTACTATTTATAGTACCATCATTTAATGATGTGATTATTTCTTGTCCTGGTTTGACATCCTTAATGGTTTTAATAACTTTCCCATCCTTTGTTGTGGAGATGGAATAACCGCGATTAAGGACTTGCTTAGGATTTAATGCCTCAAGTTGGTCGGCTCTTCTTTTCACTTCAAGCTTTAAGAACTCAATCTTATCCGCCATTGCTTCTTGAAGTTCTTCACAAAGTGAAGCGACATCTTCTTTCATATCTTCGACGCGGCCTCTTAAGGCTTCTTGCATTCTTTCAATGCTATCTTGGAACTTCTGCTGAATTTCACGCATATCCACGGTAGCAAGCTCTGCCGCTCCCGTTGGGGTGCTGGCGCGTTTGTCCGCTACATAATCCACAAGTGTTGTGTCAATTTCGTGCCCGACAGCGGCGATAACTGGCATTTTGCTATTAGCAATCGCTCTCACTAGTTCCTCATCGTTGAAGGCACTTAAATCTTCGCTTGCGCCACCCCCACGTCCGATAATAAGCGTGTCTAGGTCATACTCTTGGCTGCGCTTGAAGGCGGCAAGAAGCTCCTTTGGAGCAGCTTCACCTTGCACAGAACTTGGGAAGACATAGATTTCGCAAATCGGATAGCGGCGTTTGATGTTTGTGACGATATCCTTGATTGCGGCGCTATTTTTGGCGGTTATAACCCCAATTTTATTTGGGTAGATATTTATATCTCTTTTACGAGATTCATCGAACAGGCCTTCTTTTTGAAGGGCTTTTTTGAGCATTTCTAACTTGAGAAGCATCTCACCTTGTCCGAGTTCATTCATTTCATAGGCGATGAGCTGGTATGTACCCCTAGGCGTATATACATCAACGCTAGCCATCACTACGACTTCATCACCATCTTTAGGATCGAAGAGCAAACGGCCGGCGTAAGTGGAAAACATCGCACAGTTAATAAGAGATTCTTTATCTTTCAAAGAAAAATAAAGGTGACCGTTAGCCCCTTTTTTGAAATTGGATAGTTCTCCTCTGACGGAGATAAATTTCAAATTTTCATCATTGCTGATTACGGACTTGATATAACGGTTCACATCGCTAACAGAATAGATGTTGCGTTCACCGATCATTTATTTAAGTACTCCATCCAAGATTGCGTTAATGAATTTAGCTTGTTTTTCTTCGATATATTTTTTGGCTAAGTTTACCGCGGTATTAATAACGACTTTTTTATCAACTTTTTCTACATAGTAGAAATGAGCGTATGACATCAGCAAGATGGCCTGTGTTAAGAGAGGAAGTCTTTCCCACTTCCAATTTCTTAGGAAAGGTTCAAAAGCAGTCTTGATTGCCCCGTAGTTTTGCAAGGTTGCAGAAACTGATGTTTTGATAAAATCATCGACTTCATCATATGGTTGTTCGCAGAGCTCGCTAATAAGTTCTCTAGCGTCGCGGAAAGTTTTTCCACCACCCATGACAAAATCGTTTAGTTCGTTATAAACGACAGTCATGATGATATAGTGTTGTTGATTGCGATTAATGCTCATTTTCAAATACCTCTATATTATTTTAAATAATAGATTCAACTTTCACCTGAACATTAACTGGCACTTGTTCTGTGAGCATGAAAAGAGAATTATAAACTTCATCTTGAATCTCACTGACCACTGTTTGGATGTTCTTTCCTTTAGCGATGTCAATGTAAATATAGATGTGAACGATGTCTTTGATGATATATGTTTGCACCGGTTTATTAAGAGTCATGAATTGGAATCTTTTCATCATCTTTTCAGATTTAGCAATACCTTTAATATTCATTAAAGCAGATGTCACAATCTGATTGAAAACACGATATGAAATACCGAGCTTTCCTTTCTTACTTTCTTTGTCTAAACAAACATATCCAACCATAAAAGTTTTCCCCTTTCACAGTATATATAATATATAGCAATTTCTTCCTGTTGTCATTTTTTTCAAAAAGAAAAAAGCGATGGTCTCCCACTGCTTCTTCTTATTTTTGCATCGTTATTTAACGATATTTTTGCATAGTTCGACGAGCTTTGTTGGTGTGAATTCAAACTTCGCAATCACATCTTTGGCAGGTGCGCTGGCACCGAATGTATCAATGCCCATGTGATACTTCGCATATCTATCCCAACCAAAGGTTGAAAGCATTTCGATGGACACTCTCTTCTCCCATGGTAATGATAAGACAGAGGCTTGATATTGCTCATCTTGTTCAGCAAATAATTCCCAGCTTGGCATCGAGATAACTCTCACATCGATGCCTTCTGCTCTAAGGAGTTTTTGTGCTTCGACAGCAAGACTTACTTCACTGCCGGTGGCGATAAGTTCTAATTGAGCTTTCTTTTCTTCCTTGGAAATGATGTAAGCGCCTTTCGCTAATCCTTCCGCACTGCTACCTTCTAGTAATGGGAGGTTTTGTCTAGAGAGAATCAAAGCTGTTGGAGTGCTAAGGCTCTTGAGAGCTTCGCGCCATGCAGCGTATGTTTCGCGTTCATCACATGGACGGATAACACGCATATTTGGAATACTTCTTAGCATAGCTAATTGTTCAATTGGTTGATGGGTTGGACCATCTTCACCGACGGCGATTGAGTCGTGTGAGAATAAATAAATGGCTGGTAAGTGGCTTAATGCCGCCATACGGATAGCTGCTTTCATATAGTCAGCAAAGACCGCAAAGCATCCCACATATGTACGTAAGCCGCCGTGCAAGAGCATACCATTTTGAGCACTCGCCATCGCGAACTCACGAATGCCCCAGTTGACATTATGTCCTTCTCTATGAGAAGGTTCAAAATTAACACCACCATCGAGTTTGGTCATGACACTGCCAGCAACGTCAGCGCTACCACCGACGAGGTTTGGAAGCTTAAGCATATACGCATTGAGTGCTTTTCCTGACGCAACACGTGTGGAGGTGGAAGAACCGGCTTGGAATTCTGGGAAGACGTTTGGTAAGTATTCTTCAACATTTAAGTTGATGAGTGAGGAGAATCTTTCCGCATCATCAGGATACTTTTCTGAGTAAGCCTTAAAGGCTTTATTATATTCTTCGTGGGCTTTTTGACCACGAGCAATAAATGCTTGAGCAAATTGTTCTTTCACTTCTTCTGGGATAAAGAAGTCTGGATGATCAAAGCCATAAACATCGACTTTCGCGTGTTTGCCATCTTCTGCTCCTAAAGGAGAACCGTGGACTTTGCTAGTTCCTTGTTTAGCGGAACCATAACCGATAACGGTATGGATGAGAATCATGGTTGGCTTGTCTTTAGATTTCTTCGCTTCCACGATGGCTTTATCAATTGCTTCAATGTCATTGCCATCTGCGACTTCTAATACATTCCATTCACTAGCGACAAATCTCGCTTTGACTTGTTCGGAGAATGATAAGTCGAGAGCGCCATCAAGTGTAACTTGGTTAGCGTCATAGAACAAAATTAGCTTATTTAATTTTTGGTGTCCTGCTAAGGAGATTGCTTCTTGAGAAATACCTTCTTGCAAACAGCCATCACCACATAATACATATGTGTAATGGTTCATAATCTTTTCGCCTTCTGGGTAATTGGCTTGAACGCTTTGTTCTGCCATTGCCATGCCGACGGCTTGAGCGATGCCTTGTCCTAAAGGACCACTAGTAGCATCAACACCTTTTGTCCAGCGATATTCTGGGTGACCTGGTGTTAAAGAACCAAGTTGACGGAAATGTTGGAGGTCATCAAGACTGACTTCATATCCAGATAAGTGTAACATTGCATAAAGCAATGCGGATGCATGGCCAGCACTTAAGACGAAACGATCACGGTTGAACCATTCGGGGTCTTTGGGGTCGGCGACCAAGTGGCGTGTCCATAAAGTATAGAGGATTGGAGCGCTACCTAATGCCATGCCTGGGTGACCGGAATTCGCTTTGTTGATCTCGTCAATACATAACGATCTGATGGTTGCTACTGATAGTTCATCGATTTTTTTGTTCATTTTCTAATCTCCTTCAATTAGTAGTTTTTTAGTATATTATCAGTTTTTGTATAAACAAAGTTTATAATTTAGTCTTCATCCTTAATGATAATGCCTAAATCTTCAAGCTGTTGAGGGGTTACTTCAGTCGGTGCCATACTCATTGGATCGACGCCCGCTAAGTTCTTCGGGAAAGCAATGACATCACGGATGTTATCAGTGCCACCAAGAATCATCGCAAGACGGTCTAAGCCAAAGGCCATGCCGGCGTGTGGAGGTGTGCCATATTTTAAGGCGTTTACAAAGTAACCAAACTTCTTTTCCACTTCTTCATCGCTCAAACCGAGGATATTGAAGATCTTCTTTTGAACGTCTTGGTTATAGATACGAAGAGTGCCACCGCCAGCTTCATAACCATTGATGACGATATCATAGGCATAGCTGATAACTTTTGTTGGATCTTCATCTAAGTATTTGAGGTCTTCGTCCTTTGGACGAGTGAATGGGTGGTGAGTGGCGACAATCGCGCCGCTTTCCACGTCTCTTTCAAACATTGGGAAATCAACGACCCATAATAAATCATAGGTTCCCGGCTTGATGAGACCGAGTTGTCTTCCATATTGTAGACGTAACGCGCCTAATAATGGGGTCACACGGTTGTATGAACCAGCAGAGATGATGATTACATCACCATCTTCAACTTCTAATTCTTTCACTAAAGCCACTTTTTCAGCGTCAGAGAGGAATTTTACGAAGGAACCGGATAATTCCCCGTTTTCCTTTTTAAGGACGGCCAAACCGCCTAAACCGAATTTCTTGGCTTCGAGTGTTAAGTTATCAATAACTTTACGGCTGGTTTCAGAGGCCACACCAGGAACACAAATGCCCTTGATGGCTTCTGCAGCTTTATAGGCTTCAAAAGTTGTTTCTTTAAAAACTTCTTTTAAATCATGGAGTTCAATACCAAATCTGGTATCTGGTTTATCACTACCAAATCTCTCCATCGCTTCTTTATATGGCATTTGACGGAGTGGTAATTTAACATCATAACCAATGGTATTCATGAATATCTCATGAATTAATCCTTCCATCATCTCCAAGAATTGATTTTGATCAAGGAATGATGTTTCAATATCAATTTGTGTAAAATCTGGTTGTCTATCAGCGCGTAAGTCCTCATCGCGGAAACAACGGGCGATTTGATAATATCTTTCAAATCCCGCGACCATCAAAAGTTGTTTGAACATTTGTGGGCTTTGTGGGAGCGCATAGAAGCAGCCATGATGTAAGCGTGATGGCACGAGATATTCTTTTGCACCTTCAGGTGAGGATGCGCATAACATAGGTGTTTCAACTTCAATAAATTGAAGTTTGTGCAAATAACTATGAGTGCTAATCTTGATTTGGTCACGAATGTCAAAGTATCTTTGCATACATGGTCTACGTAAATCGAGATAGCGGTATTTTAATCTTGTATCTTCCAAAGCGTCGGTTTCGTCAGCGACGATTAAAGGAGTTGTCTTAGCGGTGTTAACCACCACTATTTCGTCGGCGACAACTTCGATATCGCCGGTCTTAAGGTTTGGATTTGGAACTTCTTTCTTACCCACTGTACCTTTAACTTGGATGACGTATTCATTACGAACATCTGGGACTTTTTCCGCATCTTTAACCATCACTTGGATGATGCCGGAGCGGTCTCTTAAATCGATGAACATAATGGAACCGAGGTTTCTTCTCTTGGCTACCCACCCTAGAAGGGTGACTTGACGGCCAACATCTTTAATGGATAATTCAGTGTTACGACATGTTCTTTCCATATTATTCCCCTTTCTTGCAGCAGCACTCATCGCCTTCGCAACATTCTCTTTCATGGCTACCACAACAGCAATTTGCTAATAATTCATCGCATTTATCTTCAAGGTCGGCAAACGGAACAACGATTTGTTCTTGCTTTGCGAGATCTTTAATAATGACTTGTTCGTTTTTGATCTCTTCTTCGCCAATAATGACTGCGAGCTTTGCGCCCTTCTTTTCAGCGCGTTTGAACATATTGCCAAGTTTCACATCATCAAAGCACATATCAACGCGATATCCGAGTAAGCGCAATTCATCTGCGACTAGAAGCGCGTATTTTTGACTTTCTAAACCAATTGGCATCACGTAAGCATCTAACTTTATATTAGAAGACTCTTCTAATAAACCATCATCGGTAAGCACACTAACGAGTCTTTCGATACCGAAGCTTAAACCAACACCCGGAGCGTCTGGTCCACCGATTTCGGAGACTAATTTATCATAGTGTCCACCAGCGCCTATCGCTCCATAATTGAAGCCTTTTCTAGAAGTGTAATGGAACTCGAAGACGGTTTCACTATAGTAATCAAGGCCTCTCACTAAAGTGTCATCAACTTCATATGGGATCTCTAATTCCTTTAAGGAATCAAGGACCAACGAGAAACGTCTTTGGCTTTCTTCGGAAAGGAATTCGCCCATCTTTGGAGCCCCTTTCACGATTTCTTGATCTTCTGGAACTTTGCAATCGAGAATTCTTAAAGGATTAATTTCATAACGCATTTTGCAGTCTTCACACATATTAGCGATCTTATCCTTAAAGAAATCTTTAAGAGCGGTTCTATAGGCGTTTCTAGAAGCGATATCACCTAAGGTGTTAATTTTGATGACAACATTTTCTAAGCCGAGGCTTTGGAGAATTGTATAGGCAAGAGCGATGACTTCCACATCTGCGTATGGACTATTGTGACCAACGCTTTCGACACCAAATTGATTGAATTGACGGTATCTTCCTAATTGTGGTCTTTCATAACGAAAGACAGGTCCACAATAATATAGCTTTAATGGAAGTTCATTAATCGGGAGCAATTTGTTTTGTACGATTAAGCGCATAATGCCCGCGGTGAATTCAGGACGGAGAGTTAAACTTCTTCCGCCTTTATCATCAAATGTATACATTTCTTTTCTTACGACGTCGCTAGATTCACCCACACCACGCACAAATAAGTCTGTGTGTTCGAGCACAGGAGGTCTAACTGGACGGAAGGCATAAAATGAAGCAATTTGGCTCATGAGGTTTTCGACATAAGCATAATTCTCTGCTTCCCCACCAATAATGTCGTGGGTGCCTTTAACATTGATAATTCCCATATATTTATTTCCTTTCTTAATTTACTAATTTATTAGTGAATTACTCTTGTGATGGAGTAAACGGCGTTGATTGATCTTAACAAGTTAAACACGTCATTAAGTCTCTTCGCATCGCTGACCATCAGTGTGGCATTAATATCCACGTTACCTGTATTAGTAAGACGCACATGAAGGTTGCTGAGTGTCACCTTACTAGCTGTGAGTAATGACATGATATCTACTACTAAGTTATTTCTATCTCTAGCTTGAATGAGGATGTCGACTGGATAGGTCGCAAATTCGATATCATCTCTCCATAAGACTTCAACAAGACGTTCGTGCTCATTGATGACATTTGGACAATTGTTACGATGTGCAACAATTCCTTTACCTTTGGTAACATAGCCAACGATACCATCGCCTGGAATCGGGGTGCAGCATGTCGCTAAGCTAATAGCAATCTTTCCGACACCACGACAATATACTGGACAGGCATCGCCAGATTTAGTCTTGATTCTCGCCCCAGTTGGAATGTTGAGCGGTCTCTTGATATGTAAGAATTCGATAATCGCGCTTGGAACTGGTTTACGCCCACTGACACCGACAAATAAATCGTCGAGATTATTGAATCCAAAGTATTCAAGTGTCTTATTATCACTGAGAAGATTCATCATTTCTTCTTCTTCGACTCCACGGTCTCGGAAGGCGTCCAAACAAGATTGTTTTCCTTTGGAAATCTTATCTTCTCTAATTAGCTCAGCATTCTTTTTTGCAATATATTTTCTAATCGCTGATTTGGCTGCACCGCTTTTCACAAAATCAAGCCAACCTTCGCTTGGACCGGGGTTGTTCTTGTTAGTCTTAATTTCGACTAAGTCACCGGTTTTGAGGATGGTGTTAAGTGGCACCATCACACCATTAACGAGTGCGCCAACACATGTGTCGCCAACACGGGTATGGATGTGATAGGCGAAATCAACAGGTGTACTTCCAGTAGGAAGTTCAATAACTTTTCCTTTTGGAGTGAAGACATAGACATTGGCTTCAAAAATATCATGGGCGAGCGTGTCCATATATTCTTGTGCGCCACCGCCTTCAGCGTTGCTACTGATAGAAACAAAGTCTCTAAACCAGTGCAATTTATTTTCAATTTCCTGTTGTTCTTTTTGTGAGTTATAGCCGTTACCTTCCTTATAAGCCCAGTGGGCAGCAACGCCGGTTTCCGCAATCTTATCCATTTCTTCAGTTCTGATTTGCACTTCATAGAAGTTGCCATCTCCACCCACTATCGTGGTGTGCAAAGACTGATACATGTTCGCCTTTGGCATCGCAATGTAATCTTTGAAACGACCAGGAACTGGTTTATAAGATTGATGAATTAAACCCAAAATCTCATAGCACTGGATTTCGGTCTGGGTAATAATACGTAACGCTAAAATATCGTAGATTTCATCAAAAGGATGGCCTTTAATATACATCTTTCGATAAATCGAATAGATTGATTTAACACGAGATGAAATATCAAATGGAATACCATGTTGGAATAAGATATCAGCAATCTTTTTCTTCAAGCTTTCCAAAGAACGACCCATGGTTTTGGCTTTCTTAGAAAGAAGTTTGGTGATTTCGTTATATCTCGTTGGTTGTAAATATTTAAGGCATAAGTCTTCGAGTTCGGATTTAATGACATCAAGACCAAGGCGGTGTGCGATTGGCACAAAGACGTCCATGGTTTCATTTGATAAAGCAATTTGACGATTTGGTGAAAGAGCTTCTAAGGTTCTCATGTTATGGAGACGATCGGCGAGTTTGATTAAAATAACGCGGATGTCTTTCGCCATGCCTAAGAATATTTTGCGGTGGTCTTCCGCTTCAAATTCTTCGCTGGTTATCTTTGATAATTTTAATCTTTGAATCTTAGTTAAGGAGTCAACGATCATCGCGACTTCATCGCCCCATCTCTTCCTGATGTCTTCGACTGTGACATCTGTATCTTCGACGACATCATGTAAAAAACCGGCCGCAATAGTCTTTGGACCGCATTGGAGCTCGGCGAGAATATAAGCAACTTCCACTAAATGATGGTAATAAGGTTCACCACTTTTTCTGAGTTGTCCTTGATGCTTTTGAATAATGAAATCGTAAGCTTCTCCAATTTTGGCTTTATCGGTTTGGGAAAAGATGTACATTGAGTAGAGATCTTCGATATCTTCAAATGTGTGTAAAGGATATCCGCCGTTAATCTGTAAAGTTTTTGCTTTTTCCATAACTACAAATATCTTAGCTTCTTTTATTTATTTTTTAAAGAAATAAACTAGGAAAGACTGTAATAATCAAAAGAAAAAGCCAATAACATGGCTTTATCTTTCCTCGAATTGGAGCTTATATAGTTTGTAATAGTAGCCGTGATTTTTTAACAACTCTTGGTGGTTGCCTCTTTCAATAATCTTACCGTTTTGAAGGACGATTATCTGGTCAGCCTTTTGAATTGTGGACAACCTGTGAGCCACTATTAACATTGTACCAATGTTTTTAATCTTTTCTAAGGACTCTTGAATCAAAACTTCGGTCTCAGTATCGATGTTCGCAGTCGCTTCATCGAGGATGAGGATTTGAGGTTTATGGAGAACAGTTCTCGCGAATGATAATAATTGTCTTTGGCCTTGTGAGAAGTTTTCTCCTCTTTCAATCACTTCTTCATCGTAACGTTTCTCTAATTTATCAATAAATTTGTCCGCGTTAACATAACGGCAGGTCTCATCAATTTCTTCTTGAGTAAATGACTCGTCATGAAGTGTGATGTTGTTTCTAATCGTGCCGCTGAACAAGAAGACATCTTGCAACATCTGACCAATCGCTTTCCTAAGCGATTTAATCTTGATATGTTTGATATCAATACCATCGATTAAAATCTGACCCTTTTGAATTTCGAAGTTTCTGACAATGAGGCTTAGGATGGTTGTCTTACCCGCGCCGGTAGCACCAACAAATGCGCATGTTTGCTTTGGCTCGATGGTGAATGAAACATCCTTAAGGATCCATTCGTCTTCTTTATAAGCGAACCAAACATTTTTGAATTCAATTCTTCCGTCAACGTGATCGATATCAATCGCATCAGGCCCATCTAATACTTCAGGTTGGACATCTAAAAGATTAAATAATCTTTCGGACGCAGTAACCGCTCTTTGAATGCCATTTAATTGATCGGCGATATTTTGAATTGGGTTGAAGAATTTGGAGAGGTATAAGTAGAAGGCCACGACTTCACCAGCGGTCAAAACCAAATTCAACGCAAAGGAGAATGTGGTCGCGATTGCTAAGAAATAAATGAACGTAATGAGTGGTCTATAAATGCCAAAGGCGACAAGAATCTTGTATCTAGCTTTACGGAGAACTTCGTTTTTCTTGTCGAACTCTTTTTTCTTTCTTCTCTCTTGATTGAAGATTTGAATAATCTTCATGCCGGACAAATTCTCATTGAGGAAGGTGTTCAAATCGGAAATATATTTTCTTTCTTCAGTGAATATCTTGTGGATAATCTTTCTAAAGAAGAAGGAAATAAGGAACACCACTACAACGAAACCGAGCATCACGAGCGAAAGTTTCCAAGAAATGAAATACATAATCGCATAGACACCAATAATCGTGAGGATGTTTCTAATCAAATTAACCAAGATGCTGGTGAATAATTCAGATAATGAAGCGGTATAGCTCACCACTCTTGTCACTAAAGAGCCAACCGGCATTTCGTTAAATTGGTTTTGTGACATGTGCAAAATGTGTTCAAAGACTTCCATACGAAGCTTATAAACGATTCTTTGACCAGCTTTTTGGAGAATCATCGCTTCTATATACACTAGTCCTTGAGACACAACAGATAGCGCAAAGTAGCCAATCGCAATCCAGAGAACAATTCTCAATGTATCATCTGCAGGAGTTTGTAGGTTATCTGTCAACTGTTTGATGAATAGAGGTAGAACGATGTCGAAGGCGACGTTCAAAACAATCAAAAGACCAGAAATCAATAAGGAAACCCATTCGGACTTCACATATCTAGAAGTTCTTTTCATCATGACGCGGAAAGGAATCTTTTTATCGCCCTTTAGCTTTTCAATATCTTCAGCCATATTAATCGCTACCTCCTTTCACTTCTTTTTCTAATTCTTGGAGATAGACCATTGTTTGATAAGTTTGGGAAGTCTTCATTAACTCACTCGGAGTGCCGAAAGCTTCTAACTTACCATTATTTAAAACAATAATTTTATCTAAGTGACTAACCGTGGAAACACGAGAAGCAACCACTAAAGTGGTTTTTCCTTTTCTTTCCTCGGAAATATGTTTCAAAATTTCTTCTTCTGTCTTGACGTCAACAGCGCTGACAGAGTCATCTAAAATCATGATTGGAGCGTTTTTAATAAAGGCTCTGGCGATGGAAATTCTTTGTTTTTGACCACCGGATAAGGTGACGCCTCTTTCCCCTGAGACAGTCTCGTATCTTTCCTTAAATCCACGAATATCATTATCGACATCAGCAAATTGAGCGGCTCTTCTAATATCTTCATCCGAAACTTCTTCATTAGAGAAGCTGATGTTATTTCTAATCTTGTCGCTGAAAAGGAAATTGTCTTGAGGGACATAAGCGATATTGTTACGAACTGACTTGATAGAGCAACTCATGATGTCGTTGTCATCAATCTTAATTGAGTTAGGTTCAATGTTATATAAACGAAGAAGAGAATTAACTAATGTGGTTTTACCACAGCCAATCTTACCAACGATACCGACGGTTTCTCCTTCTTTAATTTCTAAAGAAATATTTTCTAAGGAAGGTTCTTTGCTTCCTGGATAAGTGAATGAGAAATTATCAAAGATAATACTACCTTTGACATCCTTCAATTGTTTAGCGTTTTCAACGTCTTTAATTTCTTCTGGCTCATCTAAATAATGAGTGATTCTTTTTAAAGAAGTTTTTGCTCTTGAATACATGGAAATAATTTGGCCCATAGCGATCATTGGCCAAATCAAAAGATCAAAGTAACCAGTGAAGGTCACTAAATTGCCAACATCTAAATTGATTGCCTTGCCAAACATGACGACTGGAGTTCCAGTGGCAGCAGCATAAACAAACCAACCACCAAAGCCCATCAAAATAGCGAAGATAAGGGCGATAATGATTTCAATTAATAAATCAAATAAGACATACAATCGAGCGAAAGAAACGTTGATATCTTTATCATGTTTTGCCTTCTTGGCAAATACGTGTATTTCGTGCGTTTCTTTAACAAAGGCTTTGATAACTCCGATACCGGTGAATGTCTCTTGTGTAAAGTCATAAAGAGCGTCGAATGATTGCTGTCTAATATCCCATTTCTGAGACATAATCTTTTCCACTAACGCGCCCCAGATAACAATTAAGATAACAGGGATGAAAGCGATGATTGATAAAGCCCAATCAAGCAAGACCATTCTCACAATCACTAAAATGGACATAAAGATGGCATCCACCATCATAATGGTGCCCCATCCAAAGAAGTCGCCGATAGTTTCAATATCATTAGTGAACCACGCCATGACGGTTCCAACTTTATTCTCGTGATAATATCTCTGGGATAATCTCTCGGCCTTAAGGAACATCTCTTCTCTGAGCTTAGCTTCGATTTTGAAACTAGCGTGGAAGATGGTAAATCTCCAAATCATACGGCCAACCATCATGACTGCAGCGACCACGACCGTCGCGATGATAATATAAATTAAACGCTCCTTAATTTCGGGTGGCATAACTGTTGATGTGCCAAGATCAGTCAAGATGTTAACAATCTCACCTAAGTATGTCGGAATGAATAGTTGAGCGATATCAACCGCGACCAAAGCCGCAATCCCGATAATGAAGAAGATTGCGTACTTCAGATAGTATTTGTTGATGTAACGTCCGAATAACATAAGCGAAAATTAAATAATTAATTTCCTATCAGTTTATCATAATGTTATAAATTATCAATAAATGAACATAGTAAACAAAAAGATTCTCCCATAAACAGAGGAGAGAACCTTGTTAATATTATATAAGGTAGAAGGTTAAATACTTATTTCAATTCTTTAATGTCTTTAACCAAGAATTCTAATGATCTAAAACCGCGATAATAGGAATGTCTAAGCCTGCCAACCAAATCGACAAAACTATAATCTTCAAATAAATCTCTACCAAAACCAAATCCGGTAATCTTTGAGTTTTGTCCGATATAAGTCATTAGATGCTCACCGGTTTTTGAGAACGTTAATGAATCGGTTCTTAAATGTTTAAGTAGGAAATTAGGAGCCTTCCAACCTTCACCAAAAGGTGAAAAAGACTGTATAAGTTCATAATTTTCTTCAGTAATCTCTGTTAAGCCGAGCTCCACTTCTTGCGCTTTTGGAGCAACGATTGGTGTTTCATCAGCGAATTTGATAAAGCATCTTTTGAATTCCTCAAAATCTTTTCTATTGATGGAACAACCACCCGCTAAAGCGTGCCCTCCAGCGGTTAATGTGAGGTGTGAGCAACTCGCAAAAGCATCCACTACGTTGAATCCTTCTGGTGCTCTGCAACTTCCTTTTAAGACATCACCTGTCTTCTCTAGTGTAAAGACAATTGTAGGTTTATGTTGCTCACTGCAAATATGATTAGCGATTAAACCTAACAAACCTTCTTTAACATCACTAATGATGACAATCGCACTTTCTTCAACGTCAAAGTTTGGAACAATATCTTCTGCATCTTTGGAAGCTTGTTTTCTCTCTTCGTTATTCTTGACAATCCATTGATAGAGTTGATTGACTTTATTCTTATCAGGAGTGACGAAATAACGAACGATATGATTAATACTGTTGTCGCTTAATAAACGTCCTAAAGCGTTTATTTTTGGGGCTATTCTCATACCGATCGCGTTCTCATCAAAAACACCATCTTCTTTAAGAAGATCAATCGCATAGAATTCACCATCAGCATAATTAGAGAAAACTAATCTTAAGAAGTTTCTGTTATAGTCCGTTAAAGGCATCATGTCGCTGATAACGGAGATGGCCGCTAATGTGGAAAGATATTTATCAAAATATCCTAAGAATGCCCAGGAGAACATAAAGGAAACAAATCCGGCGCTAGTCGGTACTTCTCCAAACTCGCTATAGGAAGGATGAATAATTACATCAGCGTTAGGAACTTTATCTTGTATGGTGTGATGATCGATAACTAGAACTTTAACACCATTATTTTTTAAATAATCAATTGGTTCAAAAGCGGAAATACCATTATCGACAGTAATCACTAATTTCGCGCCTTTAGAGACGATTTCTTGGGCCTTCTCTAAAGTGATACCATATCCGTCGTTATAGCGGTTAGGAATGTAATAAAGAGGAATTACGCCTTTAAGTAATAAGGACTTAGTGACTATGGATGTCGACATTATGCCATCCGCATCATAATCACCATAGATAAAGATTAAATCTTTATTATCGACAGCGGATTGGACCAAGGCGACCGCTTTGTCCATATCTTTAAATGAATGGCCATCAGCAAAAGAATCGATGGATACGGGGGCGGTAATCGCTTCGTACTCTTTTTCATCAATATGGAAATAATCTAACAGTCTTTTAAATAAAGTTTTTTTCATAAAAAGAGGAAAGGCCACCAATTAGGTAGCCTTACTAATATTAATCGTTAATACCGATAAATGTTCTTTCTTCAGGCTCTGCGGAGCGAGGAGTGTTAACAACTTTCTTCTTTTTTTTGCGTTTGAATAAGTTAGTGAACTTCTCGACGTTAACCTTGAAGAATAATTTATAGAAGAAATGAGCAACTGGACCCATAAGGGTGGTTTCTAAGAAGATGGCAAGCAAGATACTGGCGACCCAGATTAAGAACATCCAGGAGTTACCATTCGCACCAAATCCGAAGAAGTTAATACCCATATAGACAGCGAGGATGCCGGCGGTCAAGATTGCTGTATAAGCAATGGAATTCGCCTTGATCATAATCTCTTTTCTATTTTCAATAGAATTGTCATGGTTCTTATCTTCTAAGACGAGTTCGCGTTCTCTATTCATAAAGATGATAGAGATGAGTAATGACACGAACGCGACGACTGGAAGAACGACGATTGAATAATTGATGAATGCGACATGGAAGATACGGCATGCTGCTAAAGCACCAGCGACGATGGCGGTGACACCGGTTGGAACGATGAACGCCATGATACCACGTGATAAGCGATATCTAATTAATAAATAGAAAGCGCTGACTGCTAAACCAACAAGGGTTCCCCAAATAATTGGGAAGAATTCTGGTTGTTCAACAGAGACGGATTTGACAGCTTTGAAGGAAACCTTCGCATCGCTATCTTCGACTAATTCGACGATTAATCCTGGGATGCCATCAAATGTATCACTATAAAGACGGGAACCAACTTCATTGCCTTCGGCATCGAGGGTGACGTAATAAGCTTTATAGTTTTCATCATAGATGACAGAATCGAGCTTCACGACACAATATGTGTGGGTGATGGTGTCTTCCGCACCTTCGGATTTAATTGTCTCTTCAACTTCGTTGTAGAAGATATCAGCAACTTTATCCGACATCTTTGTGGATTTTGCTTCATCATCTGTGTAGAGGTAGAGATTATCAAAAATCTCTCTCACTTTTGCTTCTTTGACTGTGGTCTTATCGACATCAGATTCAATGAAGACTTCGGTATATGTTGGATTGGATGATTTGGTCTTATAAGAATCAGTATTACCGATGACACCAAAGGTGATCATGCCGGCGATACCAGCGACTAATAAGACAGCGGCAACGATACCAACTGGTTTTTTCTTCTTGGTGAAATCTTTATCAGCGTAAGAACCATAGAAGGTTTGTTTTTCTTCTTTTAAGACATTTGGAACGCGCTTGCTATCAATACCAAACACTTCGTATTTGCCTTGTAATTTTGTGGTGTTGGTCGCCATCCACATGAGGCCTCTTAACACTAAGAGGTTGAGGACTAAGGAAGCTAAACCACCAATAACGGAAATAACCGCAAAGCTTCTCATTAAGGCGCCGCCAAAGACATAGGCGAAGACACCAAGGATAACAAGGACGACATTAATGTCGAGAATTGGTAATAAGGATTTTTTCGCGGCTTCAGAATTGGCTTTCTTTAAGGAACGGCCACGATAAGATTCTTCTTTAATTTTGGTGAGATAGACAACACCAGAAGCTAAGCTTGCTAATGCAACAGCGACTAAAGCGATTAAACCAGCAGCGTTGAATTCAGCAGTAAATAAGATAATGCTGGCCACACCTGCGTATACGCTTGCGATACCTGTGGTGGCAACGCTTAACGCGCCGATGCGATAAAAGACTGCTAATAATAAGGAGATAATGACCACACAGACGATGGTTGCTCTTAAGGTTGCAGACCATTGAACAGAACCGTCGACATCGACTAATAATTCAGTTGCTGCGGCCACTCTTTCGGAATACATGAAGTCAACTTTGTAATCGAGTTCACCACTATTGATTAAGGCGACATAATAGTTCGCGGTATCAAAGGCTTTTCTCACTTCGCTAGCTTCGTATTGGGAATTGCTATTAACATCTTGGATGTTAACATATGCAGTTAAGGCTTTAATTTCTTCACCATCTTCTTCTTTTTCCATTAATTGGGAAACATCGAAGCTCATGAAGACTTTTTCTGCCACTTTAGCGTCGTAGTTTTCATTACCTGAGATGGTCATGGAAAATTTGTCATCTTCGTTATAATCGTGCCAGAGATACATACACCATGTGTATTCTGTCTCGGCATCATCACCTTCGCCGTGAGTGTGAGATTCAGCGGCTTCAGTGTTGTTATCTTCTTTAAATTTCTTAACTACTTCGTAGATATCTTTGAAACGTCCACCGACAGGAATATTGATGCTTGGAACATTTTCTTTGGTTTCCACATAAGCTTTACCATCGATGAATTTTTCATCTTCTTTACTATTGTCTAACACTAATTCGTCATCAACTCTGGAGGAAATAGCTAATGAACCATTAAATGTCATTAATGTTTGAACATAGTTATAGTTAGAATCAGTATCTTGTTTTAAAGTAACTTTAACGGTGTCATAACTTTCAGTTGCGACTTCATAGTTTGTCACCTTTAAAGTATCGAGACGTTCAATCATGCTGTTAGCGATAACTTCAGATGGAGTTTTGCCATCGCTTCTTTCTTCTTCGAGTGCACCGCCATCTTTGCTATCGACACGGAACACTAATTCACGTCCTTCGGAATATTCAATATTTGAGGTGCTCTTTTTAAAGACATTAGTAAAGGTTGTACCCATTAACACTAATGAAGCACCTGTGAGCACAATATATGACCACAATCTTCTCATATGTTGTTTTCCTCCTACATATAAAAATACACATGCGCTTACGCGTCATTAAAAAATATAAACTAATTGCACTCAGTTTGCAATAAATAAAATGCGCACGTGTATGAAGTGCGCATATGTAATTAGAATAAACTAGTTTGATGAGTAATCTTTAGATGCTTATAAGCCTTTGGATTTGCGACACGTCCACGTGGTGTGCGATCGATGAATCCAATTTGTAATAAATATGGTTCGTAGACATCTTCGAGATTCATAATTTCTTCGCCGATGGCGTTGGCTAAGGTGTCTAGACCTACAGGTCCACCATTGAATCTTTCAATTAATGTTCTTAAATATCTAATATCGACATCATCAAGACCAATCTCATCAACCTTCAAAGCATTTAAAGCTTCTAAGGCATCGTTGAGGTCAATACTATCTTTTCCTTTGAAGTTCGCAAAGTCTCTCACCCTTCTAAATAAGCGGTTCGCAATACGAGGTGTGCCACGGCTTCTTTTGGCGATTTCCACCGCTGCTGAATCAGTGATTTTGGTGTTGAAAACACGAGCGGTTCTCTTGACGATTTGTTCAACTTCGTCTTGATCATAAAAGTGCAATTTTTCGGTGAAACCGAAACGTGCACGTAATGGCGCGCTTAAATCACCGGCTCTGGTGGTCGCTCCAATAAGGGTAAATGGAGGCAAATTCATGGTCAAAGCCTTGCTATTCATATCGCGGTTGATAACCACGGAAAATTTGAAATCTTCCATCGCCGTATATAAGGATTCTTCCACTATTCTGGGAAGTCTATGAATCTCATCAATGAAGAGAATATCGCCTGGTTCAATACCTGATAAAATCGCCGCTAAATCGCCAATCTTTTCGATACTTGGTCCGCTTGCAACATGCACGTGTGTGTGCATTTCATTCGCTATAACATACGCGAGCGTGGTCTTGCCTAAGCCTGGAGGGCCATAGAAAAGAAGGTGATCTAATGGTTCATCTCTATGAAGAGCGGCACCGATAAAAACTCTTAAGTTTTTCTTAAGATCTTTTTGTCCGACATATTCTTCTAACGTCTGGGGGCGAAGAGATATTTCTTCTTGGGTTTCACTATTATTGATATGAGCATCTAATAAACGTGACATAATTATTTCCTCAATTTATTGAGCGCCATACGGAGAACTTCTTCCGCGGTAGCATCTGGTTCGTTAATTGTGGCAAGCACTCGATCGATAGCGGCGCCTTTAAAGCCGAGACCTTTAAGAGCTTCATAAACTTCTTCATAAACACCTGGGTCACCTTTATGCTCACCGGTGCCTGTTAATTGACCTTTAAGGTCAAGGATGATTTGAGCAGCGGCTTTCGCTCCAATACCTGGAAGTTTCTTTAAATAGGCAACGTTGTTGCTAGCAATAGCTTGCACCACTTCGTTTGGTGTGGTTGTGCTTAACGCACCAATCGCGCTCTTTGGGCCTAAACCTTTCACTTTAATAAGGGAGAGGAAAACGGATTTTTCATCCAAAGATGAGAAGCCAACAAGATATTGTTCATCTTCTCTAACTACGTTATAGGTATAGACTAAAACTTCTTCCCCGATTTCATAATCGTCAATATGGGAAACAAGAACTTGATAACCGACATTATTGACGTCGATCACCACTGTGTCTTTGTCTTTTAAGGCTACCTTGCCTTTGAGAAAGTAAATCATTTTTTCTCCTCCTTATCTATAAATAACAATAAATATAATAATGAATAATAGGGATAATACCGCGGCTAAGAGACTAGCAATAACGATGATTTCCGCCTTATTTTTCATAATTAATCTCTCTTAAATGGTTCTGGAGTAGGAATATCAGAACGCTTATGTTCACTGATTCGATGGAGATATTCAATTCTCTCCTTCACGCTCGGAGCAACCTCTCCACCTAATAGATATTTATCTAAATCTGCATAGGTGACACCCATTTCTGTTTCATCGGTCTGCCCTTCGAATAATCCGGCAGTTGGAATGCGTTCTGCTAAAGAAATTGGGACACCGAGAATCTTTGCAGCTTTCACCACTTCGCTTTTTGTGAGATGAACGATTGGTAAGATATCGGCAGCGCCATCACCATATTTAGTAAAGTAACCGGTATATCTTTCATCCATATTATCTGTGCCAATCACCAAACTCTTATGAGTTTGTCCATAGGCGTATAAAATGGTCATTCTAATTCTAACTTTTAAGTTAGATTGACTGGCTCTATCAATAATCACACCTTGATCCATGAATTCATCAATTGTGTCATGGAATGGCTTACTGCCATCGATGACGATATAGTTCAAATCTAGGGATTCTGCAACCTTTTTGGCGTCTTCTAAGTCGCTGGGGTGGCTATCAATTGGCATCATAATACACATCAAGCGATCTTTACCGACAGCGTTTTTCGCTAAAGCGGCGGATAAAGAAGAATCGACGCCACCGGACAGGCCTAAAACATAACCATCCATGTGATTATTTTCCAAATAGTCTTTTAAAAATTTTTCAATAGTTAACAAATAGTCTTTTAAATCCATACTATCTATAATACTCAAATGTGAAATCGTCTAAATAGACGATGTCTCCATCATCGGCCCCCATCTTCTCTAATTCATCATCAACTTTAAGTTTTCTTAATTTAGTCATTAACACCATCATACCTTCATCAGTAGAAATGTTGGTCATGCGATAGAACTTAATAATCTTGTCACCGCTGATGCGATATTCATGTGCAGAAATCTTTTCAATAACAAATGGTTGTTCTTCTTCTGGAAGCTCATAGAGCTTGGTATCAAGTTCTTCGCTAGCCTCATCATAAAGTGGGAACATCGGTGTCTTCTCTAATAAATCAGCGCATTTAAACATCGCTTCTTTGATACCTTCATCAGTTAAAGCGGAGATTGGAATCACTTCTTCTTTCACTTTCTTTTTGAAGGCTTTTAATCTTTCTAAAGCCCCATCTTCATCCATCTTGCTAGCGAGGATAATATATGGACGTTTATCTAAACCAAATCCATAGGATTTAAGTTCGTTTTTAATCACTTTATAATCTTCAACAGGATCTCTTCCTGATTCGCCCATATCAACAACATGAACAATAAGACGACATCTTTCAATATGCCTTAAGAATTGAAGGCCTAATCCTTTCCCTTGATGAGCACCTTCGATAAGACCTGGGAGGTCCGCCATAACGAATGAACGGCCATCACCCACAGAGACAACACCTAAGTTAGGAACGATTGTGGTAAACGGGTAATCAGCAATCTCTGGTTTAGCGGAACTCACTACACTTAAAAGTGTAGACTTGCCAACACTTGGATATCCCACCAAACCGACATCCGCTAATAATTTTAGTTCCAGAATCAATCTTTTTCTTTCGCCTGGTTCACCATTCTCAGCAATCTTTGGAGCGCGGTTAGTTGGAGATCTGAAGAAGGAATTACCTCTTCCACCTCTTCCACCTTTTGCCACTCTAATCATCTTACCGTCTTCATTGAGGTCGCCAAGGAACTTATGTCCTTCTTCCTCAAAGACCACTGTACCTAATGGTACTTCGATGATGACGTCGTCAGCGTATTTACCAAATTGATTTTTGATACCACCCTTTTCGCCATCATCACCGATAAAGGCTTTGCTATGACGGAAATTAATGAGGGTATTGATATGAGAATTGGCTTTTAAATATATAGAAGCACCGCGACCACCATTACCGCCAGCAGGTCCACCTTTTGGCACGTATTTTTCACGCAAAAAGGCAATGGCGCCATCGCCACCTTTTCCACTTCTAACTTCGATAATCGCACGATCTATAAACATAGTTTACTTCCTAATCACTTCTCTAATAATAACGGTCGGCTTATGACTTGATTCTTCTGAAAGCTTTCCAATGTATAAGGATTGAATACCTAACACTAAGAAAACAAATACGGAAATGAATAACAAGACATTGATTCCTAACCATGCCCATAAGGCTACTTCACTAATAGCAAGTTTACCTAAAATATTCAAAATAAATAACACTAATTCAGCGATACCTGATAACAAGAACAAACATCCGAAGAAAGC
>JAEEGL017043499.1_pt1 | contig 25721 bp, 23 predicted proteins | sample 9134231 | NCBI WGS metagenome assembly JAEEGL01 (sample SAMN16246548, study PRJNA631951) | gut metagenome | biome: gut microbiome; feature: rumen; material: fiber-attached | host: Bos | place: Iran: Karaj | collected 2018-10 | reverse complement strand
TAAATGAATAATGAAAAATGAATAATGAATAATTAAGGGTTCTCCGCTGCCGCGTCGGTCGGTGCTTCTGCCTACGGCAGAGGTCTCCCCCGGAGACCCGCACCCTGCGGCCGGCATTATTATGAGCGTAGCGAATAAAAAGGTTCTGCCGAAGGCAGGTTCTTATATATAATCGGGTAAGGGCGGAGCCCTTCCACAATTTTTCATTTTTCATTTTTAATTTTTCATTATTGGAATTTATCGCCTCAGCGATAAATTCCAATTTCATCCGATCTCCCACAGTACCGTTACGGTATCCGAAACCTCGATATCCTCCGGTTCCAGATCCATATCGAAACCGGCGGCCTTTGCCATCGGCGCGCAGTCCTCCGCCATGATCCGGTTCACAGGACGCACCTCAAAATCGATCTGTATCTGTGAGTAATTGATCGACCGGATCCACTTCAACTTTACCCCCGCTGCCTGCGTCAGCACTTCGGCTTTTTCAGTCGCATCCTTCACCGCCCCGGCGAGCAGCTCGTTCTTTGCGCTTTCCGGGTCCTTCACGGTATAGCTGATGCGGAACTCCGGCTTCACCGGGCAGTTTGCGAGGGCGTAAAGGATCTTGCCGAGCCGGTCGTTGTCCGAATCGAATTCCACCTTCATCACGTGGCGCGCACGGTACCCTATGAACCGCTGTTTGTATACGCCGTTTTCGTTATAGCCCTCATATTCGGTATCCACATTGAAGTCCAGTGTTTTCAGGTCGGCGCGCTCGAAGCCGAACCCTGCCAGCAGCTCGCTCAGAGATGCCGTATCCTCCGCGGAGCCCTTCAGCGCCTCGCCGTATTCAGGGTACGTCTTTTCCGCCGTGACCGTGATCCTCGTCATATCGGGTTTCACCTTCAGCCGCGCTTTTCCCGTAACGCGTATCGTTCTCATTTTTTCTGCTCCTTTCCCGGCGCACCGCCGGTTCCATTACGGCTTTATCATAGCAGGTTTATAAAGAATGCGGGTCGTCTGCCAAGCGACAAACGACCGCGCCTTTTTATGAGTGGTAAAGCTTGTTCTTTTCGATCGTGGCTTTGATGAGATCGCAGTTCACGTTCTTCTCCTCCGCCTGATGCGCGATGGAGGCGATATCCTTCGGCAGGCAGCTGCCGCCGTAGCCTCTGTTGTCGTCGTACACGAACGTGTGGCTGGTGCCGATGCGAGGATCGGCGATCCAGGCTTCTCTGGCAACGTCGTAATTCGCGCCGAGGGCGTCCGCGATGTCCTTCATCTCGTTGCAGAAGATCACCTTCGCGGCAAAGAAGCTGTTTTCCATATATTTTGCCATCTCAATGGACTTCGCGTCCCCCTGATGGATGCTGATATTGGAATTATACACCGTCTGGTACGTTTTGATCGCCAGATGGATGCCCCTTTCGCTGCCGCCGAAGGTCAGCCACTGCCGCGCCTTCAGGTCGCTGAACGGGTGCGCCACCGTTTCGCCGTAGTATTCCGGCTGGAACACGATCTCTTTGTTGTATTTTTTGCGCATGTCATCCGTAAAGCCGACGTAAACCGTAGAGCGCAGAACGATCAGAGGCACGTCCAGCCAGGCGATCACGCTCTCAACGATATCGGTGTTGCAGCTGCCGTCCTCGCGCGAGGGCGTAGGCACGCACACGAAAACCGTATCGCACTCGTTGATCTCTTCTTTTGTGCCGACCTTCAGGTCATAACAGACCGCGTTCGGGAAAACCGCCTTCATGGCGCTTCCCACGTGCCCTTCGCTGCCTACGATTCCTATTTTCATTTTACTGTTCCTCTTTTCTGCCAAATATGCTGCGGTCACTTTTTGCTGCGCGAAAGCATTATAACAGACCCAAAGCGCCGATGCAACCGTTTAATTTGCAGATATTCTTTTTTACATTCTGCCGAACAGATGCGCGAAAAAATACATGATCCTGTGGAAGAACCCCACGATGCTGCCGATAAACCCGCTGTGATGGGTATGGCAGTAGGGGCAAAGATCCTCCTGGGCAACCAGCTGCGCGCCGCAGCGGCTGCACTGCCCGGCGGAGTTCGGCTGCGTATGGCCCAGCGCATTCACGGCAAAGGGCTCGCTGATCTCCTGCGTGCCCGCGGCGTCCGAAAAGTGCTTGCCGCACATGGAGCAGGTATAGTACGCGGTGCCGCCCGCGGTGCAGGTGGGCTCGGTCACGTAGGTGAGCACGGGGTTATGCGTGTGCTGGTCGGGATTCAGCTTCACGCGCATGGTATCGGCCGCGTCGGTAAGGAACTGCAGCTTGACGCCGGAAAGGGTTCTGCCGCTGCGCTTATTGGCGTCGCTGCCGGTGCCGTAGATGGGCAGATCCAGCGTGGATCCGAGCGAAGCGTAGCGGCTGTTCCACACGCTCTTGTCAAAGAAGCCCGAACCGAGTTCCACCGTTGAACTCTTGCCGATAAAGGTATACCCGCTGCCCGAGGTTTCCGGATACAGCGGCATCACGCCGGGACGGTGGTCGGTGTTGTTCATCGTGTTGGCGTCGTAATACGCGTCCCACATGGCGTCGTCGATATGCCACAGCACGATGCCGCCGTGATCAGCACCGTATGCGTTCGCAAGGCCCCGGTCCCACTTGGCGAAGATGCGGTTTTCAAGCAGATAGTATTCGCCGGGGTTCTGGGTGGGGATGCGCAGCAGGCTGTAGCCGGCGTCGTTCGTATAGTTCTGGGCGGTGAGCGTATACTCGCCCGTTGAAGCGGCGTTCTGCGGCTCCACCCAGCCGAGGATCACCCTGCTCCAGGGATCCAGCGAATTGGGCACCGTGACGCCCGTATCGGGATCGGTGCCGTACAGGCCGGAGCTCATCAGGCTTAAGAAAGATACGTCGTATTTGCCCCACTCCAGCCGCGTGTTGTAATCGGTATCGTAGAGGTCCGGCAAGCCGAGGTAGTGCCCCAGCTCATGCGCCAGCGTACCGATGGGCTCCTGCGTACCGTCGTCCTCCTGCTCGGAGATGGCGATGTAATCGTTCAGCGTCACGCCGTCCGGCGAAGGCAGCGAAAACGAAAAGCCGTACAGGTCTATGGCGTCGGCGATCTTATAGGCGTGGCTCCACAGATACGCCGTTTTGCCGTGGCCGTAACCGTAAGAGGACGAGGCCTCGTACCCCGCGAATACAAACGCGAGCGCCATTTCGTTTGTGGTGATCGCGCCGTCGCCGTTCACGTCGTAGGCGGAAAAATCAATATAGGCGTCCGCCGCCTGCAAAGCCGCGAGCATCGCCTGCATCAGCGTGAGGTTCGTGGCCCTGTCCTTCGCGCTCAGAACGGTGTATTCCAGCGTCCAGTCGTCGTGCGAAGAAGAAAGCGTCACGTGGATCACGCCGTCGTCCGCCGCGTCCTTCACGTTGGTGTTGCCGCCGCTGCCGTAAACGGACGATTCCCGCACCGGCGTGAAGGTGAACTGCCCGAAGGACATATCGGTGTAGTATTCCGCCAGCGAATAATCGGCGCGGAAGATCTCCTGCGACCAGTCGAAATCGGTGCGGTACGCCTGATCGCTGAAGCCGACCACGATCACGGCCAGCGGCAGATCGTTCACCGCCGGGTCAAGCGCCGGAGCGCGCATCGGGCCCGCGTTGCGCTTCGCGGCGGTATCGGCGATATCCGAAAGCGTCACCAGCGTGCCCACGTGGGATTTGCACGCGCCGCCCTCCGGATGCGTACCGGGCGCGGCGGGCGCAGCCAGCGCCGCAGCGGAAAACAGCAGCATCGCCGCTGCGATAACGATAACGCAAAGCGTTATTCTGAGAGATTTTTTCATACAGTAAGACCTCGCTTTTCACCGGCACGGCCCCGCCGCCCCGGATTGATGTATTTTAATTATAACATAATTTACGAAAAATGTAAAGCGACAGAATTTATCCGACGCGGTAGGTCCTGATCACGGTCCGGGAAGCGAAAGCGACGTCGAGGCAGTAAAACAGCACGCCGTTTCCGGTATCGCGCACCGCGAGCCCCTCCGCCTCGGTGAACGCGTTGCCCATATCTCTCACAAACGCTTCTTCCGTCTTTCCGGTGGCGAGATCCACGGCGTAGGTGACCTTCTCGTTCGTCCCGTCGTTGCTCGAAAGATAGAGCACGCCGTCCAGCACGTCTCCCCCGGTGATCTTCGTAAGGGTTCTGTCGGTCTTCACCGCGCCGAGATACGAAAAATCGTCGGCACGCAGCATGCGCACTTCGGTAACGTCCCTCGCCTGCGTGTAATAGATGACGCCGTTATTCACGCAGACCCACGGGATGTGCCCGTTGCCCTGCCCTTCTTCGGGCAGCACGTGATACGATATGAAATCAAGGGTTTCGGCGTCAAAAACCATAACGGCGGGGTTCACGAAAAAGAACGCTTCGCAGGCGGCGTAGATCTTGCCGTTATCATACGAGCAGTCCCCGAGGTGCGAATAGCCCTTTGCGGCGACTTCCGCCGGCAGGCACAGGTCGCTGCACTTCAGTATCTCGCCCGTGGCGGCGTCGATCTTTACGATCGCGTTGTAATTCAGGTATTTAATGCACCCGGTCCCGTAAAAAAACGCGCCGTCGGCCGCGACGCCCTGGCAGAACGCGGCGCCCTCAGAGTACGGGTACGCGAATTCGTTTTCGAGAACCAGAACGCCCCGCGTTACGGCGGTCGGCGACGATACCGCCCCCGCCAGCGCGAACAGCAGCGAAAAGAAAAATCCGGATATTTTTCTGATCAGAATGATCACTGAGCTCATATTTTACCCTCCCGCGGCGGTACGGCTCACGCTTCGCAGCGCGGCGCGTTGATCAGCTGCAGCATTTTATACATGATACCGAAGGCGGTGAGCAGCGGCATGAGCTTTTCAAGGATCCTGCCGAAGAAGAGCCTCGCTTCTGCGCCCGGTTCGCCCGCTTCGTACATATCCCACTCGTTCGCGGGGGCGTATTTGATACAGATGCAGTCCAGGTAATCGTCGTAGCCGCCCTCGCTGATCATCGTTACGCCGAACGTCTGCAGATCCTCAAACAGCCGCACCTTTTCATCGTACCGGTGCATGTTCCAGAGCGAGAATTCTCCCTTGTTCACGCTGGCCTTCCAGAAGCGCCAGCAAAGCTCTGAGCGTAAGATGTGCTCCGTTTGTGTCTCGTCTTCGGCGGCCGCCTTTGCGGTCTCCCAGAGCGCGTCGATCGCCGCCACCTCACGGTCCGTGAAACTGAAGCTCTGCGACGGACCCTCGCCGATGCCGACGTGCCCGCTGCCGCCGCTGCCGGCATTATCAACGTGCCGCACGATGATTTCTTTGATGTTCTCCCCGCCGGGGCCGTAATACGCGTCAAGAAAACCGTCGATCTCCGGCTCAAGGTCGCAGTACGGGTCCTGCATGCATTTCGCGAGCATGTAGGCGCGCAGTTCGCCGAACTCTGCGTCGCAGTTCCAGATGTAGTAGTTGCCCTCCGCGTAATAGCCCTTCACACTGTTCTCGTAAAATACCTGAATGTTGCGCTGGATCACGCCGAAATCGGGGAAGATGATGCAGGTGTTGCGGTAGTTGGTGGTGTAATCCCAGATATACAGCCGGTCGCAGATCTTCGCCCAGTCGGTAAGATCCTTCATAAAGGCGACGTTGTTTTCGCAGTCGGGGTCGTCCAGCGCGTGGCAGAAGCAGCATTCGATCGAGCACAGCCGCACGATCACGTTATCGCGCGGGACGATGCCGGTGGGCGCCTGCCGCGTATACTGGTACGCGAACGTATCGATCGCCACGTTATCGAACCCGGCTTCTTTTACCGCGTCGGCGATCTGATTGGCAAAGTTGATCATCGTGGCGGACTGCACGCCGCCGTGCGCCGCCTCAAACGCCCTGCAAGCGTCGCACTCGCAGTAATTCATATTGTCGTTCTGCGTCACCGAAACGATCTGCAGGGTAGCGTTCGGATCGTGCCGCTCTTCAAGGATCTTCATCACGTTTCGGGTGGCGATCCTGAGCACTTCGGGGTTCGTAAGGCACGGCTGGTCGGCCGTGCGCTCGCCATCGTGCAGCGCAAGCTGCTCGGGGTCGGTTTCAGCGTGCGCTTCGGTCTCGCACAGGCCGCCCATCGTGTGGCAGAAGCCGCCGATATAGTTCACGGCGACGCCCATCTCCGTGGGGAAGCTGCGGTTCGCGCCGCCGGTGAGGCCGTTGGCCATGGAATATTCCGCGTCGTGGGGGCTCTTCCAGTCGGTATCGGTATACTCAAAAAAGGGCTCGTATACGATATCGGTATCCGCAGGCACGGCGATGCTTTCCGCCTGCGGCAGCACGGTAAGAGATGAGGTATATACCTTTCTGCCGCAAAACTGCTCCAGAAAGCGGTACGCGGCGATCTGCAGCCCGCGCACGCCGGCGCCGTTCATATGTACACAGCCGTCAATCACCGCGATGCGGTAACCGTTGTCGGCGATCTCCGTTACGTCCAGCGCGGACGCCCTTCCCACGGCAATGTAGTTTTCATCCGCGGCAGATACCACGGCGATCTCTTCGCCGAACACTGCCGAAAGCTCCGTTTGCAGCTTCCCGGCGGCGAAGCGCTCGTAATCCGTAGGCTCCTCCGGGATAAGCACGCACCACGCCGCGTCCACCGCAACGGCGTCTTCTTCAATCGCGTACGCCGCCGGCAGAACCGACAGGCACAGGCACGCGGCAAGCAAACAGCACAACACCTTTTTCATACATTTTTACTCCCCTTTATATAAATACGTAAAAACTATACCATAACCGCAGAACAAAAATCAAGAAAAATCACGCAATTCAAAATTGATTTCAATGCATGATCACGGTATGCCGGAGCATCAGACAAAAAAAGCCCGGACGCAGAAAAACGTCCGGGGTATGCTGCAATGTATACTCAGCCTTTTTTGCGCACGGCGCCCACGATCGCCATGATCACGCCGTAGAGCACGCCCGCCACGGGCCAAACGATCCAGCTGCGTTCCCACCGCCCGGTAATGAAGCTGTAGGCAAGGAACCCCGCGGTAACAACGCCCCAGTAGATCGTGGCAACGGGCGCGTTGCGCATCTGGTTCACCTTGTTCTCGCGGGAGTAATCGCCCTCTTCCAGCAGCGCGTTGTAACCCCCGCGTACGATCGCGGCCCGCACGATCAGCCACACGCCCAATGCCACCATACACAGCAGCGCCGCCACAGCAACCACATAGCCGAAATCGCCCGTTTCCTCGCCCACGGAGGGCAGGCACATCGCGATAAAGATCGGCACGGCCGAGAGCACGCACAGCACGATGCCCACGGTGAGCTGCGCCGCAAACGCGCCCTGCGTGCGGTCCCGCTGTTCGCGCACGTAGCCCGCCACGCCGTATTCGGTCTCGAAGCATTCCTTATCCATATAATCGAACCGCTTGCCCGCAAGCCCGGTCACAACGAACAGCGCCACCGCGCCGCCGATCAGCAGAAACAGCGGCAGCAGCCCCAGGCCCACGGCGACCTCCTCGGTCAGAGCCAAAAGGCCCGCATCCTGCCCCGCGGCAAGCAATATCAGCGCTACGGGCGAAAGAATGCACATGAGCACGCCCAGTGAGATCCGCCCCGCCGCCGTTTTACGGTGCTGCAAAAACTCCTGCGCCTCCTGCATAGATACGGTGCGCAGCGATCTGCCGCCCTCCTCGGGCAGCGGTTCCTCCGTACGGGCGGGCTCGCCCAGCTCGTCCTTCAATAAATAATCGGTTGATACACCGAACAACTCCGAGAGCAGCAGCACGCGGTTCATATCCGGCACACTCTGCGCGCTCTCCCATTTGGATACGGCCTGGCGGCTCACGTCCAGCTTTGCTGCAAGCTCTTCCTGCGACCATCCGTTCTTTTTTCTCAGTTCCGTAATTTTTTCTGCAAGTATCATTGTATATGCTCCTTTCCGGTCCGCCGGTCCCCTGCGCGCCGCAAACGGCTCCGGGACCGGTCCCGATCACACCCATAGCGTACCACAAATGCGGGTTGCAGACAAGCAGGTTTGCCTTGAAATTGCGCAACCGGCGGTTGCGAAGGCCGTTTTTTACCGAAAAAACCGGTTTTTTTCCGCACGGCAGGTCATTTTCCGGAAAAACCGGGCACATATGCGGATTTGCAAAAAGGGATTGCATTTCTTTTTGCGGGATGCTATAAAAGAAGCAGAAACCAACGGGAGATGATCGCCTTGGCCGCAGAATTTTACGAGATCGACACCGAACGCCGCAACCCGCGCTCTGAAAACATCGACACGCTCACCGCTTACGACATGGCGGCGCTGATGAACGAAGAGGACCGCCTCTGCGCCGAGGCGGTGCGCGCCGTGCTGCCCGAGATCGCGCAGAGCGTGGATATCATCGCCGGAAAGCTGCGCGCCGGGGGCAGGCTGTTTTACTGCGGCGCAGGCACCTCGGGCAGGCTGGGCGTGCTGGACGCCGCCGAGTGCCCGCCTACCTTCGGCACGGACCCGGGCACGGTGGTGGGGCTGATCGCGGGCGGGCCCGCTGCCCTCACGGAGGCGGTGGAAGGCGCAGAGGACAACCGCGCCGCCGGTGAAAAAGACCTGCGCGCCCACGGTTTTTCTACAGCCGACGTGCTGGTGGGCATTGCCGCCGGGGGCCGCACGCCCTACGTGCTCGGCGCGCTGGACCATGCCCGTTCCGTGGGCGCATCCACGATCGCACTGGTGTGCTGCCGCGGCAGCGAGCTCTCCCGCCATGCGGATATCACCGTTGCGCCCGTGCCCGGTCCCGAGGTGATCGCGGGCTCTTCGCGCCTGAAAAGTGGCACCTGCCAGAAAATGGTGCTCAATATGCTCTCCACCTGCGTGATGGTGCGACTGGGCAAGGTGTACGGCAACCTGATGGTGGATCTCAGAGCCACCAACGAAAAGCTGCGCCGCCGCGCCGTTTCCATTGTATGCGCCGCCGCGGATACGGATGAGGCTGCCGCCGTGGCCGCGCTGGAGCAGTGCGGCTGGCACTGCAAAACGGCAATCGTGATGCTGCTGCTCGGTGTGGACGCCGACGCGGCGCGGGCTTTGCTTACCGCCGCGCAGGACCGCATCGGTATCGCCCTGCGGATGCACCGGGAGGACGGCGTATGACGTATTTCTGCGGATGGGACGGCGGCGGCACCGCCACAAAGGTCTGCCTTATAAACGAACAAAATGAGCTCGCGGCGCAGGGCGCCTTCGGCCCGCTCAACCTGAACGGTTCCTCCGCCGGGACCGTGGAAGAAACGGTGAAAAACGGTATTGCTTTTCTGGCGGCGCAGCCCGGGGGCCTTGCCGCCTGCAAGGGGCTTGTGATCGGCTTTGCGGGGTTCAGCAACCCTGCCGCAGCGAAAGAGATCGAACACGCCGTGCGCGCCTGCGGGTATACAGGAAACCTCCGGCTCACGGGGGACTGCGAGATCGCGCTGGCGGGCGCGGTGGACAGCCCGGGCGCGGTGCTGATCGCCGGGACCGGCTCGGTATGTTACGGCAAAAACGCCGCGGGCAGGCCCTTCCGCACCGGCGGCTTCGGCTGGCTTATTGACGACGCGGGCAGCGGGTATGCCATCGGCAAAGAAATCCTCTCCGCCGCGGCGCGTTTTTACGACGGCTGCGGCCCCGTTACATGCCTTTCTGACCTTTTACGGCGGGAAACGGGCATAAAGGACCTGCGGGAACTGCTCGCCTGGACGTACGCGCCCGAAACCGGCAAAGCGCAGATCGCCGCCCTCGCGCCGCAGCTGTCGGCAGCGTTGGCACAAAACGATCCCGTCGCCATCGCCATCGAACGGAAGGTTTCGCGGGACCTTGCAGACCTGGCGATCTCCGCGTGGAACAAGGCCGGGCTCTCCGCCGGGGAACTCGCCCTCACGGGCGGCGTGCTCACCCGTTTTGCGGGGATCCGGGCGCAGGTAACGGAGATCCTGCATGCCGCCCTGCCGCAGGCGGCGGTGATCGCGCCCCGGCACAGCGCCGCATTCGGCGCCGCCGCGCTCGCAAAAGAGGCGTTCGGGCAGTAAACCCGCCGTGATCAAAACCCTGCGCCGCATGTTTTTTTGTATATCATTGTAAACAGGGTGAAAACCTGCGGCGGGCAATCGCCGCAAAGAACACGCCTGTGAAAGGGGATCTGTGATGAGCTTCAATAACGATTCTCAATTGGTCAGCCATTTACGGCGTCTGCTGGCAGATATGGCTGCGGGTATGCGCAAAGAAGACGCGGAAATTGCCGTAAGATCGGTCGTACCGTATTTCAAACGGTTCGACGGACGTCCGGATATGGGCTTTTGTACGCTTTCGTCTCCGGAGGAGCTCCCGTCGGACCTGCGGGTGGATTATGTGTATATCCCCACCTATCTCGCCTGCGCGATCCTCATGCGCGCCGCGGTCGAAAACAAAAACCTGCTGCAGGATGAGCGCATCCGGGACACCCTGTTTTACGGGCTGAACGGCTGCATCGGCCGCAATTTCTTCGGCCACGGGTACGAAGGGGTATCCGGCTTTCTCGACGCGATGGAGATCTTCGCACAGGGTCGGGTGCTGCGGTTTGTTGAACGCCGCCCCGAGTTCAACGAAAGCTTCACCGCCGCGATCAACGAAGCCGAGAGATATCTGAAACAGGAGCTCTGCAGCGGCAGAGAGATCGAACCGTGGAGCAAAAAATCCTATGAAGAACGGGCAAACCGCGTGCTCGGCCTGCTGCTCAGGGAGTCGAAAGAGCCGGTGGATCTGTTTGTTTACGGCACGCTGATGAAGGGGCGATCCGCCGACGTCATTCTGGACGGCTGTGCGTACCGCGGCAGGTATTGGCTGAAAGACTACGGCATGCTGGACCTCGGCGCATACCCGGGCGTTGCCGCATACCCCGGCGAAAGCACGGTGGGAGAGGTTTATTCGGTCCCCGCGGACCTTCTCCCCTCGCTGGATACCTACGAGGACGAGGGAAAGCTCTACACAAGAAAGATCGTTACGGTTTCAAACGAAACAACCCGCATACCGGTTTACGTTTATATTTACAACACGCCGCAGGGGCACGGCCTGCAGCGCACCCTGTGGGGCGCAAAGCCCGAAGACGAGCTCTGGTACGCCTGCTACGGCTCAAATCTTTCCGCCGCGCGTTTCAGCTGCTATATCGAAGGCGGCACGTGCAAAGAAAACGGCAGAACTTACCCCGGCTGCACGGACAAAACGAGATGGATCGACGAAGCGGTCATGACCTTCCCGGGGGAGGTGTACTTCGGCAGCCGGAGCAGCGCGTGGCAGAACATGGGCGTCGCGTTTTTCGACCCGGCGGGAAAAGGCGCTGCGCCGATGCGGCTGTATAAGATCAGATACTCACAGCTGGACGACCTCCGCCGGATGGAGGGCGCCTCCGCGGATTGGTACGGCAGGACCGTATGCCTCGGCGTAAAGGACGACCTGCCGATCTACACGATCACAAGCGAAACCCGACGCCCGGAAAACGCCCCCTGCGAAAGCTACCTGCGGCTGATCGAAAACGCCATGAAAAACGAGCTGGGGCTCGGCGACGACGCGATGCCGGAGGCGGTAAAAAACGCTTTGCAGAACAGTTAAATAAAAACCGAAACAGCGCTGACCTTTCCCCGGTTGACGCTGTTTTTTACACAAAACCGGCCAAAAATGACAAAAAATTCTTCTCTGCCGTTGCCCCGTGCTATGTTGGAACCGGAAAAGGAGCGATCTTTTTATGTCGGAACGCAGCTTGCAGATCTCGCAGATCGTCGCGCTTCTTACGGCAGCGCCGCTGGCGGCAGCGTATACGGCGCTTCTCATCCTGCTGAAAATCGGGCAGCCGGAGATCATTTACGGCATGATGTTTGTGATCCTCTGGGTCACAGGCTTCTGCGCGGCGGTCGCCTACGCCGTTTCGCTGATCTTGCTGCTCATATACCTGATCAAAGACGGCAGCGTCGGCAACCGGGCGCTTTCGCTCTTGGCCGTCGTTCTCCCCGCGATCCTCTTCGCATGGATCGCCGCAATGTTCTTTGCGGGTTGAATGGTAACTTGAACGGACAGTAAAAAACCCGGCATATTATCAAAAACCGTAAAGCGGGCGCAGATCGCCTCGGCGGCGAATGCTTCTGCCCCCCCGGATACATATGAAAAAGAATACAACGAACCGTAATACTGCAAAAAAAGCGGCCGCCGCAGCCGCTGTGCTCGGCCATGCCGTTTTCTGCGTGTATCAGAGCCTCTTCTGTTTTTACAACGGCTCCCGTTTTATCAACGATCTGCTTTACAAAATCAGCAAAAAGCTCTGCTTTGCCGTTTTTGAAGTCAGCGAAGACATGCTGCTTACCGTCGCCCCGTGGTGGCTGCTCGGCATGGCGTGCACGGTGGCAGTGACCGTGATCATGTTCAGAAAGAAGGCCGCCCGGTATGCGGTCCCGGTCTGCATTTCATTTGCCGCCGGGGTTTTTCTTGCCGTCATCTGCGGGAACGGGTATTACTTCCCCGATCTTCCCTACGGCCCGATCTATACAGTATCCGGCTTTTGGTTCCTGCTCGATACGGTCTTCGTTTTAGTGTATTTCACAAAGCAGAAAAAAAAGAAAACGCCTGCAGCAAACTGAACCCACCGCAAAAAAACAATCGTACATAAAAAAGAGTAAAAACTTCCGCACAGCCGCGGTCCGGTTTTTACTCTTTCATTTTTCTTTTTTCATTTTTCATTTCCCATGCCCGAACTGCGGCAAAGGAAAAAGAATTGCCTTCCGGTTCACGGCTTTTTTATAAAGTACGGCCCCAGCGGATCGCCCTCGTGCGTCACAATATAGCTCCACGCGCCGCCCGCCGCCATCACGTAGCATTCCACACGCTCGTCCAGCAGGGCGGAGGTAAGCTGTTCCGGCGGCAGATGCAGAGCGGTCTTTTTTTTCTCAAACGGCTCCATATAAACCGCCCCGGTCTTATCCTCCGCGTCAAAGGCAGCCCGCGCGGCGTCACCGATCAGATAGGAACCCTCCGGCAGCAGCTCCCACGAAAAAACGTGCCAGATATAATTGCCGGTCTGTACAACGTACCGTTCAATTTTTTCTTCGCTGATATCGCCCGCGAACGTCCGCATCCATTCTTTTTCAAATGCGCTGAATTTTCTTCTCATACTGCATCCTCTCTTCCTTATTACTTTAAGTCGGATCAACTCCGAACTCCGAATTCCGCTCTGAAAAACTGGGGATTGCCCCCCGCCTTTCACATTCGGGGCGTCGGGACGCCGCCCCCTACGAATTATATCTCCTCTCTCCGCTCTCATATCTCCGCTCTGTTTTTTACCTCCGCTCGCATCAGGTTTACCCCGAAGGCCTTAAAGAGCGTGCGAAAGCCGTTTTTCTCATAAAAGCGGATCGCCGCAGCGTTTTTGCCGCTGACCGAGAGTGAAACGCGTTCGATCCCCTGCGCCGCCAGATGCGCCTTCAGCGTATTCATCAGCGCCGTGCCAACGCCCCTGCGGCGGGCGGCGGCGGTAAGGTCGATGTGCAGGTGCGCCGGCGCGAATCGCGCGCAAAACGTCTGCGCGGCGCACACGCTCCATCCCATCACGGCGTATTTCGGCCCGAGCCGCGCAATCTCCGGCAGAACGTTTTTGCGGAACGTCTTAAAAAACGCTTTTGTGTCGGCGGCGCAGAAAAGATAGCCCACCGGGCGGTCGGTTTCATCCACGGCAACGAAGCTGCTGCCCGCCGCGTACTTCACGTAGGAGTCGCAGTACGTCAGCAGCAGGAACTGCCGGTCCTTTTCGCTGTCCAGCGCGATGGTGGAGGTCTCTTCACAGATATCGCGCAGAACCTCCAGGTCCCGCGCTTCGCAGCGGCGGATCGTAAATGTAAATTCCGTTCTCTCTTCCGGCATGTTTTCACCTCATGCTTATTTTTTGTTCAAAGCCGCCGACATTCGGCGCCGCGCTTTTTCAGTATCAGTTTGACGTGCGTGGGAAGATTCAGCTCCATGCCGAAGTCGTTTCTGATCTGCCACGCGATATACGGCAGCGTGAAACGGTCGCACCAGGTCACTTCGTATTCTTCCGGGATCAGCTTCATCAGCCCCTCCGCGGATAGGCCGAGGTAATTTTCATTGACCTCTCTTTCCCAGTTTTCCGTATATTTGTATTTCAGCAGATAATGCACCAGATCTTTACGGCTCTGCAGCGGCCCCCAAACGGCTTCGTAATCTTTCAGGTGCGCGGCGTACCGCTTTTCGGCGCGGACCAGCGCGATCTCCTTTTCGTCGGCAGCCGCGAGGGTGGTTTCGGATACCGCCATATCTCTGATGCACACGTATCTGAACCCGCTGTGAAAAACCCTGTTCCAGAACTGCGCGATCTCTTCCGGCGGGCAGTAAGAATACACCTCATGCACAACGCTTGAGATGTTCAGCAGGCTCTTTTCAAACGGGACGTTAAGACTGTCCCAGTCTGCAACGACTGTAGCGAACGGCACGTTGCTCTTTGCCGCGCGCACCATCTCCGGGCTGATATCGTACCCGTAATACCGGTACTCGTCGCCGAACAGGGCGTAGATCGCCTTGAACAGATCGCCGTTCGCGCAGCCGAAATCCACGATGTTATCAAACGGTTCAAACACCTTATCGAGAAAGAAAAGCTTATCCAGCACCGATTTCTGCATCCGCGCCAGATAACCGTTCAGATTCTGTATTTCATTCTGAATCATATCGCCGCAAATACCCTCCCGTTTTGCCTGCGCTCAGAAAGAGCGCCCCTCTATTTATATCTATACATAAAACCGCGCCCGTTGTCAATATTTCACCCGGCGATATCTGCAAATTCATTGCCCGTTCCGTCCTGCTGAAAATCCTTTCTTGCGTTTTACGATAATTTCGTGTACAATCAAATCAGAACAAAGAAGGGGGAGAAAACGATGCCGAAAGCAGTTTTATCCAACACCTACACGAAACCCGAGCGCGCCATGTACCTCACCGGCCTGCTGGGGCAGAACATCATTTACAACGTGATCGCCACCGGCATGGCGTACTATTTTCAGTCCGTCATCTTTCTGCCGGCCATGGCCATCAGCGTGATCATGGCGCTCGCCCGCATCTGGGACGCGATCAACGACCCGATGATGGGCACCATTGTGGACAAAACCCGCACCAAGTGGGGCAAATGCAGGCCCTACCTGTTTTTCGTGCCGCCGGTGGTGATGGTGACAACGATCCTCACCTTCGTGAACCGCCAGTATTCCGCTGGGAACCCGGCGTGGATGAACACGCTGATCATCGGCTGGGCGGGCGTGTCGTACATCCTCTGGGGCATGACCTACACGGCGGGCGACATCCCGATATGGGGCATCACCTCACTGATGACCGAAAACGAAAAGGACCGCTCCAGCATTCTGGGCCTTGCGCGTATCGCGGGCGGTATCGGGGGCGGCATCGTGATGCTCACCGTGATCAGCGTATCGCAGACCCTCGGCAACACCTTCAAAGATAAGTTTTCTCTCTCAACCAACGACGGCATGCAGTGGGGCTTCATCGTGTTCTGCGGCGCGCTCACGGTGATCGGCTGCCTGCTGTTTGAATGCGCGGCCTTCACCAAGGAGCGCGTAAAGCAGCCCTCGGAAGAGAAAAAGAGCTTTACCGACAATATCCGCATCATGTGGAACTGCAAGCCCTTCCGCCGCGTGCTGATCGCGGGCGTGATCCGCTCGCCGATGAACATCCTTTCCATCGTGGCCATGACGCTGCTCTCGTATTACTACGGCGATATCAACGGCAACGGGCAGGATTACACGAAGTTCATGCTGATCCTGGGCGGCGCGATGTTCGTGGGCATGTTCGCCGCGATGGGCGTCGTGCCCGTACTGTGCGACAGAATGGAAAAGCGCACGGTGAACAACGCCTGCAGCGTGCTGGCGGCGATCCCCTTCGTAGGGATCTTCGTGCTGTATCTGATCGACGGCACCAACCTGATGGCGATGCACTGGGTGATCGTGATGGCAGTGCTGTTCTTCTTCGGCGGCGCCACCATCGGCGCCTGCCAGGTGATCCAGTCCATCCTGATCGCGGACTGCGTGGATTACGACGAATACCGCACCGGCTACCGCCCGGACGGCGTCTTCTTCTCCGGCCAGAGCTTCATCGTAAAGCTCGGCGCGGGCATCTCCTCGATCATTCAGGGGATCGTTTTCGCCGCGGTCGGCTTTTCCGGCGACGCGGTCAACGCCGTGAACAATACCATCAGCGCCTCCCCCGCCAGCGACTTCATGTTCGCCACCGCGCCGGAGTTCGCGAAGTACCGCTTCGGCATGTTCTTTCTCGTTTCCATTCCGTCGGCGATCGGCTTCGCCCTTTCCGTGATCCCGATGCTGAAGTACGAGCTCACAAACGAAGAGCAATCCCGCATCCTCGCCGCGCTCAACGCCAAACGCAACGGCGAAACCCCGGCGGAAAAAGCAGAGCAGGTTTGAACCGGCCGTGTTTCGGTAAATGCCGCAAAAAATCAAACGGCTGACGCAGAAAACGCATAATATCAACGATTTGTGCGTTTCCTGCGCTTTTTCCGTTATAACAGAAAACTGTTCGTTCTTGTGTTTTCCGCACAACTGTTATATAATAACGCTGCATCTGCATACAGCAATCGCTTTGGGAGGGCAGAATATGACACGGCAGGAGATCTTTGATTTTATCGACGCGCAGAAAACGGCGTTCATCGGTTCCGTTGACGAAGACGGTTTCCCGAATATCAAGGCGATGCTGGCGCCGAGAGAGCGGGACGGCGCCGCCCTTTACTTCACCACAAACACGTCTTCGATGCGCGTGAAACAGTATCTGAACGACCCGAAGGCCGCGGTCTATTTCTATCACCGCGGCAGGTTCCGCTATACCGGCGTGATGCTGAAGGGCACGATGGAAGTCCTGACAGATCCCGAAACCAAAGAACGGATCTGGCGCACCGGCGACACGATGTTTTATAAAAAAGGCGTCACCGATCCCGATTACTGCGTCCTGCGGTTTACCGCAGCCGGCGGCAGATATTATCAGAATCTGAAAACCGAAAGCTTTGCATTCTGAACCCGGCGTATCCTGCGCGTGCCAAAAAAAGGAGAATGTTTCCGATGTGGAAAAGCAATAAAGATTTTGAGATCGAAGCGCGCGACGCTGAGGTCATATTAAAAAAATATACCGGCGAAAATACGGCCGAAGTTGTCATCCCTGACGGCGTGACCTGTATCGGAAAACATGCGTTTACGGACTGCACAAAACTTACAGACGTAACGATCCCTGACGGTGTAACGAGCATCGGATACTGCGCCTTTGAAGGGTGCACGGGCCTTACGGAAGTCATCCTTCCGAACAGCGTAAAGCATATTGCCGAAAATGCCTTCTACGGATGCGAACGCCTTGCGTCCATCACGATCCCGGACGGTGTAACGCACGTTGGGCGTTGGTCGTTTGACGGAACCGAATGGTATCGCGGAGAACCGGACGGCGTGGTATATATCGGCAAAACAGCCTATACGTATAAGGGAAAAATGCCCGCGCAAACCAAACTTGAACTGAAAGACGGAACGACGGGAATTGCCGGAGAAGCATTTTTCACTGCCGATAACCACAGCCTTGTCGGCATCACGATTCCGGAAACGGTCCGGTATATCGGCTCCGGCGCGTTCTCCGATTGCAAAGGGCTTACGGAAATCACGGTTCCAAGCAGCGTACGGGTGATCGAAAACCACGCTTTTTCCGGCTGCAGCAGTCTTAAAACCGTGAACCTTGCGAACGGCGTTACGTCGATCGGGAACTGCGCGTTTTCCGGTTGTTCTTGTTTAACGCAAATATCGCTTCCAAACAGCTTAAGAGAAATCGGCGCATATGCTTTTTCCGATTGCAAGAATCTCAAAAGCATATCGATCCCGAAAGGTATGGCGCAGATCGACTCCTTCGTGTTTTCAGGCTGTACGGAACTGACGGAGGTAACGATCCCAAGCGGCGTAACGCGTATCGGGAACGGCGCGTTCAAGGGGTGCAGCGCGCTTACGCAGGCAACGCTCCCGAACGGCTTGACAGGCATTGGCTATCAGGCATTCTGCGGCTGCGCGGGCCTTACCGCGGCGGTAATCCCGGACAGCGTGACCGAAATCGGCGACCGGGCGTTTGCGGACTGTACGGGGCTGACGGAGGTCAAACTCCCCAGATGCTTGGAATATCTCGCAGAAGGTCTTTTTCAGGGATGCACAGGCCTGACTGAGATAAAGATCCCCTACGGTGTGGAGCGCATCGGAACCGGTGCGTTTGAAGGCTGTTCCGGGCTGATTCAGGCGCGTCTTCCAAAAAGCGTAAACGAACTCGGACACCGCGTGTTTTCCGGCTGCGCCGCATTGAAGGGCGCCGTGACGGTTCCGGACGGCGTTGAGAAGATAAACGGCCTCTTATTCAAGGGCTGCGCAAGTCTGACGGAAATAAACCTTCCTCGCGGCGTTACGGCCATTGGTGAACGCGCCTTCGAGGGGTGCGCCGGCCTGCTCTCGGTCTCTCTTCCAAACAGCGTAACCCATATCGGGGCAAACGCTTTTACGGATTGCGAAAGCCTCAACCGGCTTACCGTCGGCCCCGGCAACCGTGTATATCACGCATCCGGCAACTGCCTTATCCATACGAAAACAAGAAAGCTTATCAGAGGATGCGGCAACAGCGTGATTCCCGCAGACGGCAGCATATTCAGCATTGGAGACAGCGCTTTTTCCGGCTGCGGCAGCCTGACAGCGATCACAGTTCCGAACGGCGTAACGCACATCGGGCAATGCGCGTTCAAAAACAACGCCGCTCTGTTATCGGTTTCTCTGCCCGCGAGCCTGACACATATCGACGATTCGGCGTTTCAGGGCTGCGTGAGCCTTACGTCCGTAAGTCTGCCCGAAAGCCTGACAGCGCTCGGCGATAAAGTGTTTGCGGGCTGCACCGGGCTGCGGCAGGTCACGATGCCCCGGCGCCTGGGATGGAGAAAAAAAGCGACGTGCCCCGATTGGGTCAGTGTTGATTATACTCTTACCGACGATCGCCGCAAGGCTGTATTTGATGAACTGTTCTGTAATGCGGCAACGCGCTTTCGCATCAAACGCCACGTCACCTACATCGACAGCGACGGCGGGTGGCGGTATCATTATGATAAATCATCCACGTCATACCTGACGCCCGAATATGAAGATATGGTGATCGAGAACGGTCAGCTGATCGGTTTTTACGTGTCATATGAAGGCAAAAACAGTATTCTGCCGGTGAACGGCACGCGCAGCACGAAAGTGGTCCTCTCGGAACATACCGAACCCGGCCCGGGGCTGGAGCACAGCTGCGAATGGACGCTGGAAGAAAAAACAAAGTAATCCATTCAGGAGGATATAAACAATGGCAATATCAAAGATCGTGATCACGGGCGGCCCCTGCGCGGGAAAAACAACGGCAATGAGCTGGATCCAGAACGCGTTCACACAGATGGGATACGCGGTGTTGTTCGTCCCTGAAACGGCGACCGAGCTGATCTCGGGCGGCGTAGCGCCGTGGACCTGCGCGTCGGCCGCGGATTTTCAGAGGTGCCAGATGCGCCTGCAGCTTGAGAAAGAACGGGTTTTTGAGCAGGCCGCGGAAACGATGAAGGCAGATAACGTGCTGATCGTATGCGACAGAGGCACGCTCGACAGCAAGGCCTATATGGACGCCGCCGAATTCGCTGCGCTGCTTGAAAGCATGCAGACCAACGAGATCGAGCTGCGCGACCGTTACGACGCCGTGTTCCATCTCACGACCGCTGCGAAAGGCGCCGAGGAATTCTATACAACGTCAAACAACGCCGCGCGCACGGAATCGGCAGCGCAGGCCGTTGCGCTGGACGACAAGCTGATCTCCGCATGGACGGGGCATCCTCACCTGCGGGTGATCGACAACGCCACGGACTTCGAGGGAAAAATGAAGCGCCTGATCGCCGAGATCTCGGGCTTTCTGGGCGAACCGGAGCCCTTTGAGATCGAGCGGAAATTCCTGATCGAATATCCCGATACGAAGTGGCTGGGATCCATTCCCAACTGCCGCCGTATCGAGATCATCCAGACCTATCTGAAAACGGACAACGGCGATGAGGTCCGCGTGCGTCAGCGCGGCTCCGACGGGCATTATATCTATGTTGAAACAACAAAGCGGAAGGTCAGCGGCGTAAAGCGGGTCGAGATCGAGCGCAGGCTGTCGCAGGCTGAATATCTGCGCCTTCTGATGAACGCGGACACGGCAAAACGGCAGATCCGCAAGGATCGCTACTGCCTTATGTACGAAAACCAGTATTTCGAGATCGACGTATATCCCTTCTGGAACGATAAGGCCATTGTGGAACTCGAGCTGAACGACGAAAACACCCCGATCCGCTTCCCGGAGCAGATCAGGGTCATCAAAGAAGTTACAAACGACGATTCCTATAAAAACGCATCGTTGGCAAAAATATAAAAGAACATACGCTTCCCCGTTAAAAAAACCTCCGGGATCCGTTTCGGATCTCAGAGGTTTTCCTTTTTTTCGTATCATAACGCGTCAACGATCTTTTTGAATTCCGGGGTGTTCCGGATCGGGTCGTACTCCCCCGCCACCAGCCCCTTGTCGCGCAGGATCTCGGCGTCGAACTTCTTCCTGCTGTCTTCCCAGTCCGGGATGTTGCCGTCCCCGTCCGTGGCAAGGAACAACGCGTACATGAGCTTATTGAGCAGCGCGTAATTGTTCGGGTACTCCGCCACGCCCGCGCGGGCGATCTCAATGCAGTCGTCTACCCTGCCCCGGCTGAGGGCGGCCTGAAACCTGTCAAGATACTGTTTTACGTGCATCTGCTCAACGGTTTTGTCCGCGCCGATCAGCCGGTCCACCGTGACGCCGAAATAATCGGCGATCATCGGCAGGAGCTCCATATCGGGATAACAGGTCTCGTTCTCCCAGCGGGAAACCGACTGAAAAGAGCCCCCGAGGATCTCGGCAAGCTCCTCCTGCGTGATGTTTTTCGTCTTTCTTAAATTTTTGATATTCTCACCGATATTGAGTTTCATTTCTTAATTACCTCCGTTTTTTCTGAAAGCAGCGCTGTTTTCTGATTTCATATTAACAGAACGGAGGGGCGATTACAATATCACGTTGCGGGAGAATTTTTTTCTGTAGTGTTGAGGCGCAGGGCAGCAAATACCCTTTTCCACCTCAAAACAAATATAATAAATAACCGTCAAATCTGCAATAGTGAAATCCGTCCGTCACCCCGCGCAGCGGGATTTCATCCCGAAGGGATTTCATCGCCATAAGCGATTTCACCCGTCCGTAAGGACGGATTTCATTTAAATATGTCAGTTCTCAGTTGTGTTGTATCCGATCCCGCAAACTGTTTATTGTAAGACCGGTCCTGAAATGGTAAGATATATCTGCCGGCAGCAAACAGAAAGGAGACTTATGTATGGAAATCGGAAAAAGAATCCGGCAGATGAGAACAAACAAGGGCGTAACGCAGGAAGAACTTGCCAATGCGCTGAACGTGTCGAATCAGGCGGTATCCCGCTGGGAGACCGGCATTACCATGCCGGATATCAACCTGCTCCCGTCCATCGCTCTGTTTTTCGGCGTCACGATCGACGAAATATTCAACCCCTCGCCGGAAGAAAAACTGGAACGCCTTCGCCGCAGGTTTTATTACACAGAAGATTATCTGTCGGATGATGAATTCAGATCGGCGCTCAGCTTTCTGAAAGAACAGGAAGGCGTGTATGACGATACGGCGGATATCTGGCACCTTATTGCGCAGTTATATCTGAACAGGATAGAAAAGGATAAAAAGATTGTAGACAAATACGCAAAAAAAGCAATGCGGCTTGACGCGGATAAATCTTTTTGCGTGCGTTTTTTAGTGGACACCGAACACGCCGTTTACACAGATTGGGATACCGCCAACCACAGCAAAACCATTTCATTCCTGAAAGAGATGGTGGGGCGCTTCCCGGACGTCATGAGATATTACTGCGCCCTGATCTATAACCTGATCGCGGACCGCAGAGTAAAGGAAGCGGCAAGCTATATTGCTGAAATCGAAAGACGGTTTGACAAAGTGGAATGGGTGCCGATCTTCCGCGCCAGACTTGCGCTTGCGGATTTCAGGAAGGACGACGCGATTGCCATTATTGAAGAAACGTACCGTTTATACCCCGACGATGAGGGAACCGTATTCGACATTGCCGGTTTCTACGGGGAAATCTGCGAATATGAAAAGGCGATTGAATTCTATCAGAAATCCTATGAGCTGCTTGAAAGCCCGAAGATGTACGACGCGCTGGTGGGCGTCGCAAGAACCTATGAAATGATGGGCCGGTATGACGAAGCGATCGGCGCATGGGAAAAAGTGAAAGAAAACATTGAAAAAGAATGGGGCATTGACGAAGGCACGCAGGTTGAAACTGTTGACAGGGAAATAAAGCGGGTTCGCGGTCTGATGTGTAATCAAAAATAAGAAACGCGGGCTTATGCGGCTGCCGAAACACAGGATCGTCAGTTTAAGCGGCAGATTGAAGGCAGAAAAACAGACCGCCGTGCGGCGGTCTGTTTTTCTGTGATCCATTGACCAAAAATCAACAAAATAAACGCTTGTTTTTTTAAGGCTCGTGTTTTTCCTTTTTATTTTACTGAGGCGTCAAAACATATTCCCCGTTTTCAAAACGCAGAATAAACGTATAGCTGTCTCCGTATTCAGAGGGGATCTGGAAGGTCGCAACGTCGATATTCTTCACGTTCTTCTCCCAGTTGTTTTCGGCAACGGTGATCCGGACAGTCAGTGTTTTCAGGTCTTCATCGTTTTCAACATCTTTTTTTGGCAGGGTGAAGGTATACGTCGTGGCTTCAAGAAAAGAATCAACGCTTCCGTTCGAGAAAATTTTTGTTGCGCCTGCCGTTTCCAGCTGAAACGCCGCCTGGATCGACGTCAACCGGTCGGGCACTTCGTTTACAACGTTTACCGTAACGCCCTTTCCGGCAAAAAGACCGGACGCACAAGAACACATACCCAAAAGCATAACCACCGCAAAAACCGCAGCAGCAAAGCGAATATAAGCTGTTTTCATAAGCATCATCCCTTTTTACTGATTTGTTTTATTGTATCATAGAATAATCAAAGATTCAACAAAATTGAAAACGATCGCGATATACAGTCGGAGGACGGCTTGCGGTCGAGCGCGGTTTATCTTCCCGCCCCTCCTCAGGTGCCGCCGCCAGGTATGAAATCCGCCGCAGACGATATGTAATCAATCCGAAAAATCAGATGCCATACGCCTGCGGCGATTACATACTCGCTTGCGCGTTATTACATACCAATCCTTCGGATTGGATAAAAAAAGGACGAAGAATAAACTTCGTCCTTTTTGGCGCCTCATTCCTTATTTGAACCCCTGTGATTAATTGTCAGAATCAGAAACGCCAAGCATTTGCAACATAACAGCTCTGCGCTGATCGGCAAACGCCGGATTGCGGAGATCCGTTTTAACGTCTACCGGATATCCCAGCTCCCAATATGGTGTATTGTTGCCCGCTTCGATCACCGCCTCCAAAATGTTTCTGTTCACGTGCAGATGAAAGCCGACGCCGTTCATGGCAAAGCGTTCGCATCCGGGCACGGGTAATATACCTGTCCGGCTGATAAAGATCTTTCCATACTGAAAATTGACCCGTCCCTGTCCACGCTCACGGTAATTGATGCTCCCACCGTAATGGATCGCATAGTCTTCGCTGTCTGTGATCGGAATATTGCCGATAATTTCATATTCGCCATAAAAAATCCTGTTATCGGCCATCACACCAGAGGGCAACGGACAAAGCGACGCAAGCTCGGCAGTTGTCACATCTCTGCGTTCCGTAAGAATCGGATATGCGGCGCATTCCAACGCCGTACCCATAAAAATATCCCAAAACGGCGTTTTTTCTTTGCGCATTTTCGGATAATCCACAAGTATCCGCCCGTAACCGTATGTCCGCCGCCCAACACGGAAGCGGAACACGTCCCCCTCACGGTATTTTACGTGTTTTCGCGGCGCAGCGGCAAAGGCGCCGATTTCCTCAAGATCCGCCGGCGTCGTATCTGCGCACCATTCGTTTACCCAGACAACAAAATCTGCAAAACAGGTTATTTTTCGATTTTCAATTCTGTTTTCATAGTAGTTCTTTTCATTGTCTGCGGAATATAAATTGATATACTCATCGTAATAGCTCAGGCACATTCCATGACTTTTTCTTTTAAGCAGAACGGCGGCGCTCAGCTTTGCCGGCTTGCCCTTCGAGGTTTTCGGATAGATCGTTTTTTTATCCGGAGAGATCACCTCCTCCATTTCTTCTTCCGAATACTGTTTTTCGCTCACGCAAACCAGCTTTTTCAGCGTACAGCCATCGGCATAAGCGATCGCGGTAAACTTGTCAAAATGGCTCGTTTTTACATAAAAGCGCTCCCACGTTTCCTCCACCGGTACAAGGCCGAAACAAGCACGCTGCGCATTGGTAAGCTCAAATTCATTCATTAGAAACTCTCCTTTTCAGTTGTAACCATAATATCTACTGTCCAACTATCGGTTCTGAAAATATTCACAATAAGCAGTACTGAACCTATCAATACGATAATTAAATAAACCCAATACTTTTTAGGAAAAGGAATTCGCTTTTTCATGTGATTATATCTTTGCGTTATTGATTGATCTTCTTTTCTATCGTAATACAAGATGCAGTCAGCATTCTTTGTATTCTGCCGCAAAGATTTCTGTATTTCCTGAACGTATCTTCGTCAATCGACCCGTTTGCGTTGAGCAGCTTTAACCAGCTTTCCGTTTCAACGCATTCTTTGCGGGCAATTTTAAATTTAGACAGCATATCCGGTAAGCTTTGCGGAAATTGCGCTTCAGAAATATTAGCAAAAACGCTGGAAGATGATTTGCGGATCTGAAAAACTGTATTTGCGTTGTCTTTTGATTCCAAAGTTTTGCATAAGGCGTCAATCTGAACCGCCAATTGCTCCGCATATTTCAGCAACGGATTATCTTTCATACCTTCACCTCATACTAAGAATAGCAGAAACCTACATAAAAATCAAGGCGCAGCCTTGTATGAAATCCGCCGCAGGCGGCATGTAATCCGTCCGAAGGACGGTATGTAATCAATGAGAAGCATTGTATGTAATCCGACCGAAGGTCGGAATGTAATCAGTCCGCCAGGACTGTATGTAATCAAGCCGCCGGAAAACATGCAAGCGCAAGCGCTTGATGCCATACACGGCTGACGCCGTGATTACATACAGCGCTTGCGCGCTGATTACATACCAACCCGCCAAGGCGGCTTGGATAAAAAAATCAGCAACCGAAGTTGCCGATTTTTTTTGCGCCTCATATCGTTTTTGCCCCCGCTAATTACAAGTTGGAGGTAAAAATGTAATCCCGAATTTCTTAAGCTTGTTTATTATCCTTTCATCCGCCATCGGATCATATTCAGAATTGCAATAATCAAGATGATACAAATCGCAGGTGATACTCCAGATCAGATTCTCTGCCTCATCTGAATTACGCAGTCTGTAATACAATAAAGCTATGATCGTTTTTTTCTTAAATTTTAGTTTTTGTTTTCCGTTATCTGTTCTTGATTGGTTCTCTAAAACTGCAAACCAGAACACAGAAGCGATCTGATAATAATCATCTTCCGATCGACCGTCATCCAGCAATATCTTGAATAAAGCC
>JAEEGL015002310.1_pt1 | contig 25722 bp, 35 predicted proteins | sample 9134231 | NCBI WGS metagenome assembly JAEEGL01 (sample SAMN16246548, study PRJNA631951) | gut metagenome | biome: gut microbiome; feature: rumen; material: fiber-attached | host: Bos | place: Iran: Karaj | collected 2018-10 | reverse complement strand
TTACAAAATTAGCAACAGGTTCAAGACCTCTAAAGATAACTTCTCCATCTTCTTCTACTCTTTCTCCAGTGCGGAAAGAAGGATCTACTAATGGAGTTAAATTTTCTGCGGTATAACGAGAATTTTGTAAACGCTCAAAAATAGGGCCTTTTAAGCTATCTAAAACAGAAGGGTCTTCTAATAAGAGAGTATCATTAACATTTACAGAAGCTACTTGAGTACTAAGTAAATAGTTATACTGATCTCCTGTCTTCATAACAAAACTTACAGAGAAATTTAAAGTACCTTTAGATGGAGTCATTTCATTGGTAATTACCCAACCAAAAACAATATGGCCATCTTCATAACTATCATCTGGAGCTAATGCAATAGAAGGATTAATTGGGAACTCAGCATTACGAGAAGCATTAGCTGGACGGAATTGCCAGTTAATTATAATAGAATCAACTTGGAATAAATCTTTATAATCAAAATATTTATCAATTTTGAAATAAAGAACTTCTGCCTTATGATCTCCACGAACGCCAATGCCATTTTTGCTAAAAACTTGAGGAACACTAATAGTTCTCTTATTAGCATCAATTTCAAAGAGAGGCTCATCAAGAGGCATTAATAAAAATCTATATGGGGCTTTATGCCCGCTAGGACCAAAATCAGTTGCTAATTTAGAAATTTCAACAATATTAGCATAATATTCAGCTAAATTTGAAACCCTAATATCACTACCGGCAGCTTGTAAAGCCTTATTAATTTCAGCCATACGAGCGCTAATAAGATCTCTATTCTTTTCAGTAACCTTTGAAATCATAGGTTTTATCTTCCTTTCTTTCAAATTTTAGAGAGGAGAAAGAACTTCTCCTCTCTAATTATATTTAAAAATTTATATATTATTATTTACTTATTTCTACCCAATTTTCCACTTCTTCTTCTGGAACTAATACAGAATTTCTTAAAGTAATTCCATCATCACAAGTAAGAATTTTGTCAGAATCAGCAATAATTTTAATGAGTTTTACACTATAAACTCCTTCAATATGAATAGGAGTTAAAAGAGTACCATTAGTACCAAGATAACGATAAAAAATTTGTTTGGTCATTTCTTTTTTCTCCTTTTTATATTACTTCAAATTGAGTATCTCCACTTAATACAAATGCTTGACCTACAGTAGTATTTTCAATTCCACTAATTGTTCCAACAATATCTGTTTCATCATCATATTTTGCACTATAAAATTTGACAACAGCATAACCAGGATTATTGGTTTGATTAACTCTTATTAAACGTCTATCAGCAGAACCAGCTCCACCATAGTTTGTTAATAAAAGATCAATATTAGAAGGATTATTAGCAGTACCAATTTCTAACCAAGCATTATTTCCTAAGTTTACATTGTTAAGAGCAAGAGTACCAATTCTAAGAATTTCACTACCAAGTCTAATAACTACATCATTTGCTTCTTTAAAACATACAGAAAAAGCATAAGCTTGTAAATCTATTAAATGACGAGGTAATTCGTAAGACTCTAAAACAGAACAATACTAAAAAGCATTAGTATTAATAGCTCTAATACCAGAATCAGCATAATCAATATATTTTAATTTTGATTTTTTCTCATAATAAGCTCCTGCCATAGCAAAGGCTTTCTAACCAATTACCCTATATTTATTATTTCTTTCAAAAAATACATGAGTAATTGTATTATTATCATAAAATCCTTGATCTGCAATATGAGTTACAGGAACAGTAATTTTATTTCCATTATAAGTTATTGTTCCAGAAGCTGGCAAAGTAATTTTCCCACTTAACACTACTCCATCTTTTAATTTAATAGAACAAGTTGGGCCAATAACATTATAATTACTATCAACAACTTTATATTGATTATTTTCATCATAATATCCTTCAACAATATCAGTATAACCATTTACAACTGGAGCAAAATCAAAATACTGACTATCTGTTACATGCTCATAAACACTCTTTTCTTCAAATACAGCATAGAAATTCATATTTCTTGTTGGGGCTAAAATACTGAAATCAACTACTTCATCACTATCTGCTGCATTAGAATATCCTAAGAAAGCATATTTCTAATCAATTGATAATTCACTTTCATCCATATAAGGAACATTTGAAGGTTGAACTATTGTTCCTCTTTCTAAAGTATATGGACAATAAATAGTTTCAAAAGGAGTATTTAAATTATCTTTATAAAAATAATTCATTTCAAAAGGATGAGGCTCAAAAATAGCATAAAGAACTTGAACTTTCTTTTCACTATCAATAGTTGCCGCAGCGCCTGCTTCAGTTAATTCCCAACTAGTGTTTTCTTGATTTCTTACTACATAATAAACTGGATTATCTCCTATTTCATCTGGTTTATTAGGACTAAATCCTTTAAAATCATAATTAGATCTTGTAGGAACTTTTAATCTTGATGCAGGAGGAAGTCCTATTGTATTACTATCGCTAAATGTCTTATTATCTAATACAATTTCTTTTCCAGAATTAGGGTCAATTTCAACATATTTTGTTAAGAAAGAAGTCTCAATTTTTTCTGCTCTGATAACAAGATTTGGCCAAGCTGCCGCATAAGTATTACTTAAAGCTGTTTCACTAATACCAACATTAGCATTTGCATTAGCAACAAATAATTGTCCAGATAAAGCAGGATATGTCTTATTAGAAATTTCAGTCTAAACATTATTTGTAAACTGATTAATAGATGTACTTGTATCAGCATAATCTGCTAAGAAAGTATCTAATAAACTTAAATCAGAAATAATAGCTTTTGGAGCATTTTCATCAAAAGTAAATATTTTACCATTCAAAGTATCATTTTGCCAATCTTCATCTAACCCTTCATATAACTCATAAGTGCTATGATCTGTAAGAATATAATAATTAACATTTTGTTGTTTACTTTCACCATATTCTACTTGAGTATATGGAGTCCAATTTACATCTGTCATTTTAATAGATAGACGATTACCTCTACCAGAGCCATTTTTCTTTAAAACTACGTTATTAAGAATTTTATAAGAATCATAACCCATAGCATCGCCCTCTATGTCAATTTCATTAACAGGAGAACCAGTGCCTCTATTTTCTAAAGAATCTACATAATCAGTTACTCCTGCAATATATAATCCTTCATAGCTTGAAGGATCATTATAAATTAATTCATCATTTACCATAGTAGCAACCACTGGAGTAGTAGAAAGAATTTTAGTTAAATCTTTATTCTAAATAAAGATTATTCTTTCTATTGTATTTGGTAAATGAACAATCTTTAAAGGTGCTCCTTCTGCGAATAAGACAGAACTTAAAGCAGTTCCTAAAGCTCTAAACTCTGTTAATTTTTGAGGAGAACGAACATCTAAAATATCACGGTCTGGTTTAGCTAAAGACCTAATATTTGATAAAATAATTTTTGTTAATAATGATTTATCAGCATTTCTATCTGGTAAACCAGTTTCATCATTTACACCAGTACATAAATCAAATGGATCAAGTTTATCATTATAGAAATAATCAGGAGCATCGCTGCCAAGAGTAATATCTAATAATCTAGGAGTATTTGGAATATAAACTTGATTTACATATTTTGTACTTAAATCTCCAAGAGATGAAATATAAGAAGAACCAGCAAAATAATTTAATTGCTAATCTACATTACCATATTGATATCCTTCTAAAACAGAAGGTAATACAACTGTTGGCATTCCATCTGGATATGTTTCTTCGTTATAAGCGGTGCTATTCTAAAAAGTATTTTCATCAACAAAAGTAGTAATATAGAAATTCAAATATGGAGTTACTTTATATTGAGGATCTGCATCATAATATTTAGCAATTCCTTGCTTATATGGCATATAAGTAAATGTATATTCTTGAGAATCTCCACTTTCTGAATCAGTAATTACTTTTGTAATAGTACTTACTCCTGGAGTTAATCCTTCAGAATCTATGGTATCAAGATATCTATCTGAAGTTGTATTTCTCTTATTACCAGTAGAACGGAACATAATACCAGCCATACCACCAGTACTAATAGTAAATGAACCAGCTAACCATTTTGAATCCATATATAATAAACGGTTATTAATTAATAATTCTCTTGAAAGTTTTCTATCTCCTTGACAAGCATATAAATAATTCGCTGTTGTCATATTACCTTCTTGATTTCGCCATTCTTCAGTAAGAGGTAATACATATTTATAATATTCATCAAGCCCCATTGCAATTAATGGACGACGACCTCTCATTGCAGTAGAGTCTCTAAATACACTTGGACTGCAATTATAAGCACCTTCAATATTTTTATAAGATAAAATACCATCTTCTCCACCGCCTCTTAATGTACGATATACACTAAGAATTTCTTCTTTAAATAAATCATTAAAATTCATCCAAAGAACACTTTCTGCAGTTGAGAAAGTCTTATTTTCAGTGCAATTTTCATCATATCCCCAAAGTTGAGCACCAACATTATTAAGACCTAACTAAGTATCAATATCATAAAAGATTGGATACCAAATATGTTCTCCGCCAAGCTCATGAGGGCCGTAAGAAGCAAGCATCATATTTTTACCACGAGAGTCATAACATAGTAATAATTCTGTCATAACGAAATAAACAGCACAGTAATGAAGATCTAAGTGTTTGTCAAATTCTGCAAAGAATTTCTATCTTCTATATTCTTTACTATCTTTGGTAAATGTACCATAACGAATATTGTTTTCAGTAGTATATTCAATACCTTCTGCTATTCTTTGTTCTTCTTCAACTGTCCCATTAACTCTTAAAGTAATAGATTGTTGTCCAATAACCTCAGATAATGGTTTATTGGTTACATGAAGAGGGTCTGTACTATCTAACCAATCAAATAAAACTCTTAAATTCTATAATTTATCTAACAAATAAGCATTAACTGTTTCTTTATCCGTTCCACCAATATCTGCTGAATAATTTTCAGTATTTTCTTTGCCAAGAATAATATTTTGCCCATACTCAAACTAATCAGCATATTTATGATAACGAGCTTCAAAGTGTTTTACTACCTCAATACCAGGATCATTTTGTGAAATAGGCATTTCAAATTTTGGAGCAGTTGCTTCTTGAGGATATCTAAATGAACACCATAAACCTTGATTATCTCTTAATTCCCAACATTCAGCGACATCAGCAATTAATGGATGATAGGTTACTTCTGAAGTTGTTCCATCTCCATTATCAACAGTTTTCGTGGCAGTTGCATAAGGATGTTCAACCTCTAATTCAAATCCATATCTTTCATTGGCACTTTTGTCTAAATTACAATTATAGCGTCCAATATAAGTATATGTATTTTCAGCAGTTTTATGGAAAGCTAACATTGGGAAACCATAAACACAAGTTCTATATCCACTTCCATCAATATTTAAATCATCTAATGGGTGATGGACTTGCCCTGTGCTAGTTTGATAATAAATTCTATTTCCCATCAAATTAGCAAAACCAGTATTATAAGAACCAGAAGATTCCATATAATCAATCTTCCAAGTAAATTTATTTGAACCAAAAGGTTCGCTATCTTCATGCCAATTTTTAGTTAATTGTTTTAAACCAGTTGTTAAAGTTTTAATTTGTGCTTTACCAGTAGATTTATCAATTGATCCATCATCAATACCAGCTTGTATTTCATCTACCTAAGCTTGAATTGATTCTGCAAAAGTCCCATCTTGATTAAAATAATAAGCTGCGGCAATCTTTTTACCAGCTAATGGACCATTGGTATAATTCCAATTTTTAGCTTTTTTAAATTTAGTTTTAAAATTACGTCTTGGATAAATCTATGATGAAGTACCTTGAACATTAATATTTACATTATCACCACTATAACTTGGACAATGTGTATAATAATCATATGGAGTAATTTCTCCAGTTGATAATAAATAATCTCCAGTTGGGTTTACAAATTCAATACGAGCTCCATCAATACCTGCGGCAGTTTTAGCAAAAGGTAATTCAGTATTACCAGATGAAGTATTCCCAGTCATATCAATAACGACATAAGGCATTGTAGGATCTGACCTATGAGTTTCATTATATTCTAATAATTTTTGATATGATAATTTTGTTGCATCATTAATATCAGTTAATTGATTTTCATCATATAAATCAATATTTTTCATATCAGAGATATAATTGTGAATTACTTCTGGCATAGTTAAAGCAATTGGATAAACTCTGAATTTATATAGATCAAAATCGCAATATTCAGAATTAATTTCAAATGCTTTTTCTGTCATTGAGAAAGCATTTGTACCAGATAAATTACCAACACCAGATAAAATACCATTCAAATAAATAGATAACTAATTTTTTGCTTTATTTTCAACAAAAGTAATATTGATAATTTCACCTTCACGATATTTTACATTAACAACTTTACCTCTTGCATTGAAATAAGCTTCTTGAGTACCAATAGCAAAACCATAATTATCATCATTTAAGAATTTAAATGCAATATATTTATCAGTACGAACTTCTTTGCGAGTAGTATTAGCTTCATTCATAACAAGATTGCCGTCTGAATCTCTCTTAGGAGTTCCGCCTCTTGCAATGATTTCATCATAAGGTAATTCTTCACCAGTTTTACTAGCGACACCTTCACTACTAATCCATTCATAAATTGGAATTTCAGTAACTAATGTAGCAAATTTTTTAGCATTTCTAATACGGAAACGAATCTCAAAAGTCCATGCTCTACTATCAGTATTTATACCAATATTACTCATAGGAATTCTTACAGAAGCTCCATTAGAAACAGATAAATAAGATCCATTACCATCATTATCATCTAACCATCCATTATTATACCAGTTAAAATTATTTAACTAAGCAGAATAAGGAGCTTGGGCGAAAGCTGGAGTTACACTAGAAACAAAATTAATTCTATTTGCTTTAATTTGTTTATTAGAACGACCCATAGAATCAAAATTAACTTCAAGCTAATCACTATGAATAATATCTAAATTACGAGCACCTTCACCAGTAATAAAGAAATTAATATCTTTACGAGTTCCTCCACTTACAATAGAGAAATGATTTTCTCCAAGAGTATATTTAGAAGTTAAATCTAAAGTCTGCCATCTTAAAGAATTATAAGAAATTTCTGCTTCATCAAATAAAACACCATTCTATAAGAATTGTACAGGAATTATTGAACCAGTAGTTGCAGCAACTGAACTATATACCATATATTTAATAACTGCTGGCTCATACTATACAATAGTATCTAATTCTTCTTGAATCCAAATAATAGGATCTTCATTCCCACTATCAACAAAAGGAACTTCATAATAAATTTTTTCACTAGTAAATTCTTGACTATTTATTACTACTGATAACCATAAACCAATAGTATGTGTTCCATGTGATTGATGAGGAATATCAATATATTGTCTATTTTTATCATTTGCTTCCTATAAAGCTTTATATAAAATTCCATCACCATCATCAATATTATAATAAATTTTAACAGGATTTCTCTAAGTCCATAAACCAGTAAAATATGGATCATAACTTAAAGTAGCTGCACCTAATTGGATAGGAATCATATTAATATCTGTTGGTTTTTCAAGATACATCTATAAAACTCTAATAGGAGTAAATGTTTTTGATAAGCCTCTGCCTTTATTATAAGTTGAGTGGTCTGAAGTAACTAAAGCAGTAATTGTTAAATTCTACCCAATAGGAAATTCACTAGCATTAATAGTACATTTAGTATTGTTTCTTACTCTAAAAGTAGGAGGATCATAGACAACCTACCCAGTACTATCTGTCATTGTAATTTTTAATGAACAAACTTCATCAACCAATGATTTAGGGTAAAAATTAATTTCTACATTTTTTTCATAAATGAAAGTTCCACCAAGTAAATCAATTCCTGACCAAGTTAAATCTAAGTCAACAATGCTTGGGGTACTTCCTCCGCCACCTTCACCTGAGCCACTAACAGCAATTAAATTAGCAACAATTTTATGTTCTGACATATTTAATTCTAAAACTCTAAAAAATCTACCATCAGAATTTAAAATTAAACTATCTGGTTTTGGAATGACACTACTTTCTAAAGCCTCAAAATTAATAAAATAAGTGGTATCTTCTTCATCATCAATAGCTTTAATGATAGTTTCTTCAGTCCCATTGCACCAAGAAAATCCTGTAGAACTACTACTTCCCATTAAATATCTTTCATTATTTTTATCTAAGTAAATATTCCCACTATCATAAGCAAAATAAATATAACCATCATGCTTTGTTAATTTTGAAATATTTTCTTCAAGACCTCTAACAGGTTGAAAAATTTCTGCCATTTCATGTACTCCTTTCTCTAAAAAATCTAATAAAAAAAGGGTAAGGAATGGAATATTCCTTACCCTTGTTAATATTCCTTCATAAATTATAAAAACTATTTATGAAAGATTATCTTAAAATGTCCTTACTTTATTTTATCAATTAAAACTGCCCCAAACAATATCAACAGCAACATTGCCAGGAGTAGTTGAAGATGCTGCAGTAGGACTAATTTGTAAAGAAGATGATGAGAGTGTAAACGCAGGAATTGCTTCTCCAGTTCCAACTCTAGAATTATCACCACTATCTTTAAGGTCTAAAGCTACAGTAGCTACATTATTACTACCAGAAACTGCACCAGAGAGAGTTACAAAAACATCATCTGGGAGGAGATATTTTGAAGTAGTATAAGCATTTACATGACCATAATCATCAAGGCCAAGAGCAGTAATAGCATCAAAACCATTTTCTACACTAATTGTACTTGCTGCTGCGGTTGTAGCATTATTAGTATGAGTTGCACTTAATGTATTATGACTTATAGTGAAAGTCATGGCCTATGGGCTTGTTCCACTAATAGCTGAACTAACAGCAAGAGGTCCGCTAGTAGCGAGAGCGATAGAGCCACTATTACCAGCATTAGCTTCTACTAAATTTACTGTATTATTTGCAGTATCTCCACTTAATTGATATTCAATTTCAGTTGGAGCAGCAGGAAGTTTAAATGTTTCAGTCTAAACTTCACTAATATGACCATATCCATCTGCTTTAACACCATGAATAACAGTAAATGTACCACCATAATCTAATTCATTAGTAGTAGAAGGAGCTGCTGCAGTAGCAGATAATACACCATTACCAGTAGTAGTTAAAGAATCATGGCTAATAGTAATAGTTGCAGGGGTTGTTGAAGTAGCAGAAGTTGTCGCTACAGATAATTTATTTCCTCCAGCAATTACAACTTCTTGTGCATCATAATTCTAATCATGATCTTGTAATTTAATATGATTATTTTCAGCAGTAAAATCATAAGTAGTATCATAATCATCGCCGGCTGGGATATAATCCCAAGTGATACTAGTAAGATATCCAGTATTTGGATCTTCAGTTCCAGTAGCAATAAATAAATCTCCTACTTTTGCTTTCTCTCCAGTCGCGCTTCCTGGAATAGTTATTTCTTGATTTACTTTATAAGTATCACCATTTTTAACATTTGAAGCGGGTAACCCATTAGCTGGTACTACTCCTCTATAAGTCATACCATCAAGTTCATTAATTTTTGCATCAATCTGTGCTTTAGTGTAAAAATCAATCGCACCTTGATTATATACATTTGTACCATTTACTACATAGTAGAGATCTTGCCCAGATGAAGCAGTAATTGCTGTAGTACCATCACTTAAAGCAATTTCAATCTAACCAGCGCTAGTAGCTTGAACACTAGTAATTGAATATGAATCAGGAACAGGCAATGTAACTTGTTTAGTTTTAACACCAGTTACATGGCCTTGATCATTTCTACTAACGCTACTAACAACAGTAAAAGAGCCTCCAAAGGCTGGTTCATCGGCTGTATCAGTTCCATTATTAGCAGTAGTTACAGGGACATTAGCATGTTGAATAGTAATAGTAGCATCTTTATTACTATTAGAAGCTATCATACTTATATTAATAGCGGTGCTAGCGCTAAAGGTCATAGTTCCTTGTGGAACATCATCACTATCCATTAATTTAATAGCATTATTAGCAGTCTCTACGCTATGATAATAGGTTGTATCAGCACTGCTAATCTTATATTGAGCGGTATTACCAGAAACTGCTTCAAAAGTAATTCCACCATCGGGTACTAAAGTTACTCCACTACCAGTAGCTCCATCTCCACTAGTTTTAATAACTAAATTGTCACCAGATTTTTGAGCAGCAAGATCAATTGCAACACCTGCTAAATTTGCAATATCAGATGAAGCAATCGCAAAAGTTCCTGTCATAGCGGTTAAAGATACATCATCAACATCTTTTTGATCTATTTGCCATTTATATACTAAAGCAGCAGTACTACTACTACTATCTTTAGTGATACTAAAACCTGTAATATGATCGTTATCATTAGTATTGGTATCAGGATTTACTTGAGTCCAAACTGGTCTAGTAACACCATTATTGGTTTCAAAACCAGTTACAACAGCTAAAATATTACCATTATGAGTATTTTCCGCATCTGTAGTATCTGGGCCTTTTACATAATAAAATTGTCCTACCTGCACTCCAGTGGTAGGCAAATGAGCAATGGTGTCAACAGTAGTAATAGATTTATTTAATTCTATTAAATTAACTTCTGCATCTGTTGCAGTAGAAGCACGTTGGCCTACATATAATCTATTAGTATCTTCAGTTAAATAAAAAGTACCATCCTATATAGTAATTTTAGGAGTCCCATCATTCTTAAATAACTAACTATGCTAACCACGCTTAAATAAAACATTTGCATCAGGCATTTTTATTTTCCTCCTTAATTTGAATTATGGCTTGTCTCATTAATAAGACCTTGCCAAGTTATACTTTCTTTAATATTAATAATTTCCTATACAATATTAATATTTTCATCAGTACCTAATTTAGATAAATCTCCAATTTCTCTTTGATAAATTGTCATAGGAACGTAATCAGATAAAATTCTAGAAGGTATTGATACTAATTCTAATTGGCCTTCATCTGTAACATTAAAAATTCCTGGTTGAACAGATTTTATATAAGATCTTTCTTGAATAAACTATTGATTTAAATCACCAACCTAAGAAACACTAATAACAATTTGGTCATTTTCATCTAAATTCAAACTATCAAGTTTTTTCTTATCATCTTCTGTTAAAAGATGTTCATCATCTTTCTAAACATAATTACTAAGATCAACATCAAAACTTCCAATTCTTTCTAAATTATTATTTATAACAAAATATTCATCATATCCATTTGACTCATCTATTTCATCTTTAGGTACTAAAAAAATAATATTAGCTGTACTTTCTTCATCATTTAAATCAATATCTTCTAAAGAATTTACAATCTAATATTTTAAATGAGACATATCTTCAATATATTGAAGAATTTCAGTTTTTGTAAAAGTGTTTTCTTTTAAATCTATAATATCTTTATAGAGTCCAGTAGGAGCAATTCCTTCTTCTGCATTTCCTGGTTGACCAATCTAACTTTCTAAATTAGATAATCTATCCTCTAAAATAGAATTAGTCAATTGTTCCCAATTTTCTCCATCAAAAATATAAACACTATTATCAATAATAGCAAAGTCTTTTTCTTTAGGGTTTAAAATATTTTCTAAAGAAGTCTCAATAAAGATTCTATCTCTATATTCTGGAATATTATTTAAAGCTTCTGGAATACTTACAGCTTCCCAATGCCCTATTGTGCTAGCATTATACTATAAAATCATCCCATCTTCTGGAATTCCATCAATTAAATTATTTAATGAAATATTAGATGAGTTATCTACTCCACTAATTAATTTATCTCCTAAATATAAATACCCAGTAAGAGAATCTTTATCTTCGTATACAAGATATAAAGTGTTTGGGTCTTTTTTTGTTAAATTATTATAAACAGAAATAAGACCACGAGAAAATTTTACAAAAGACATTTCTTTCTCCTTTCTTTTCATCTATTCATAATAATGTCAAATTTTTTATTTTTTATTTAATTTAATTTGGCCTTATTCCCACTATTTAGAAATATAGTTTCCATTTGCATTATTAAAATCTATATAGTAATGAGATTTTGCTCTGGAGCCCCCATTTTCTGGACTAGCTCCAATTACTTCTGGAATATTTTCAATAAAATGATCTGGGTCTTCTAAAGCATCTGCCCATTTAGAAATTAAATAATAATGTGAACCCATTGGAGTAGGACGACCAGCATTATCTTCTGAACCAGCTCCAATTTCTATAGCTCCTATACTATTTAATATCCCCATTAAGCCAATTCCGCTATAGCTTTCTGCGGTATAAGAAGGGCGATTTCCTTCTCCACTTTCAGTTGTAGGAGTTCCAAATAAAACATCATAAACATTACTTATTGCTTTTCCAAAAGCATATAATTTAGCTTTTAAAACTTTTCCGGTAATATCATTAGAATTTTCAACATATTCATTTTCCCAAGATATTTTATTATAATCAGGTTGAAAAAGGTCTACTTCTTCATTATTTTCATTTTTTATAATAGTTTTACGTTCTGGATTAACTAGACTTGCTGGATAAAATTCTTCTATATCTACATCTAAATGAAGAATATCTGGCATTTTTAATTTAAAAGCATCTTCAGTAGAAGCTTCTTCAACAATTTCAGGGCTTCTCCATTTTTCAACAGTCTCTCCGCCTTCTTCTTCTTCATATTTAGGAGGGACTGGCTCAATTTCCATACGAGGGACAGCCGCATTTAATTCAGCAATTAAAATATATTTTTCTGCTGTTCCTGTCTCATTTGTCACATTTGTATAAATTTTTTGCCAAACAGTAGCATCAAAAGTATCTCCATAGTAAGAAATATCTTCATTAGCATTATTAGAATAATTGTCATTTATTACTTTTTCATCATTTTCATTTAATTGATATTTATCAAAATATGTTTTATTAATTGAATCATAAGTATATTTTACTAAAACATAACGGCCAATATAAATTCCATCTTCTGCTGCTGCAGCATCCATTTCTTTTCTATTTGCATAGATTTTATCAAAAACATATGGGCTAGAATTAACCCTTTTTATATTTCCATAAAAACTCATTCTACGCCCACCGCCTTATCTTCATATAAAATATCTACGATTAAAACAGCATTATCTATCTCAGAAATTCTTCTTAAAGATTCAGCATCAAAATATAATTCAGAAATAATTGCTGTAGTATTAGTTAAATCTAACTCATATACTCCAGTATGATCTATAATAATCCCATTAGTTAAACTATTCAAATAAAATTTAGTACCAGGCAAACCCTAAATACCAAGTTTTGTAGCTTTTCCATAATTGGCTAGTAAACCTTTTTCACTATTTTCTCCAATCCATTGTACATCTTCTGGATAATTATTGCCATCTATTTGATAAAATCTGAACTATTGTATTTTTTGTTCATTTTGATTAGTTTCTGCCATCTTTTTCACTCCTTTTTATCAATAAATGCGTTCTGGAGCTTTTACAGAAGTAATCTACATAGTCCCATTATAAGCTAAAGAAATATTAATTTTATCCATTATATAATAACCTATAATTTTACTTAAATCATCTTTAATAGAAATAATTGTATTAGGCTATAAATAATAAATAGGAACACTATTAATATTTACTGTATCATTATAATAACTATATTGATATAACATATCATCTGCCTGCTCATGAACAGTTTTCCCTCTAATAGAACGGACAAAATACTGTTTTATATTATTTGGCAGAGAATCTGGATTTTCTATCTAATCAATATCATCTGCTAAATAATTTTCCCCATCACCAATAATAATATATTTATATCCATCTTTTAAAGCCATTCGTTTTTTATAGTATTGATATTCAACATAACTACAATAAATAACATCTGGCGTATCTCTATAAATAATCGTTTTTATAGCTGAATCATTAATTGTTTTTGGCCGATCTCCAATAACTGATACTGCAAATTTTCCAATACCCATTTCATCAGCTTTAAAAAATTCAAACCAAAAAGGCAATTTCTCAGGATTATAAACAACATCTTTTGTCCAATATTTATAAACTCCAGACTAAAAATATTTCTCTTTCTAAGAAAAAATATTATAAATAATTTTTAATGCACTAAGATTATTATTCCATTCTTTTTGTTCTATACTCTAAGTTTTTAATAAGTTAATAAAGAATGAAGTATCAGTATCTGTAACATTAAAAATTTGATTATTAATAGAACAAGTTAAATTAATAATTGCTTCTTCAGACTAATTTTCTTCTTTTATTTTAGCTTCTAATCCAGTTATTGTAATTGATAGATCATTTATTTCTTTTTCTAACAATTCAATACTCGCTTCACACTACGCTTTATTAGATTCTAAATTATTTCTAATTTCATCTGATAAATCTTCAATATTTAATGAATCATTAATTGTTTTGAGCTCTTGCTTTTTAATTTCTAATTCAGCATTTTTAGTATTTAAAAGCTACTAATTAAAAGTTAGAAGCTCTTTATTATACTCTAAAAGTTTATTTTCCCATAAAATATTTATAAAATAATCATTTAAAATAGAAATTTCTTCTTGTAAATATTTTTTATATTTCTATTTTATTGTTAAATTAATATTATAATAATTTTTTTCCTAGGAAATTTCTTTAAGACTTTCAATTTCAAAATTTGTAATCTATGTATTATCATAAGTTGGAGTTTTTAAAGCTTGAAGCTTTTTCCAAGTTCCAGGATCTTTTTGCTATAAATCTGTATGAATATTATAATAATCATACTATACCTAATAAATATCATAAATATCCATCCAGCAACCACCAATAGAAGTAAAGTCTAAATAATACTATTCAAAACCAGTTCTTCCATATGGGAATAAATCTATATCTAAATCTGACCAACAATTATTTTTTCTTAAATTAATTTCATAATCATCTTTATAATGATTAGCATACCAATCATCAGCCATAATATGAATTAATTCTCGCCAATCTACATCATATTCTAAAGCATATTTTCTCTATACCCCATTTTCATTTGTAGCATTTGGATATAATTCATTCAAAATCTATTCACTAACAAAAGCAGATATATTTGTTGGCAAAATAGGGCGATAAATAAAAGAAGTCGTATAATCAGGGTTATACCCATAAGCTATAATATTTCCATTTTCTAAAGTATATTTTCTTTCAGGATTTAAAGTATTTATAATCTATGAAGTCATTGATGCATCAGATATTTCGCTGTAATCCCAACCTTCATTTAACTATCTTAAATCCATAAAATATGAATAACAATGAGAACAACTGCCATGATGATAAACTTCTGTAATATTTTCTTTATTACTATTTTCATACTTTAAAGTAATTACATCAGTAAAATGCACTTGATTAAGATCTGGATAGTCAAATAAATATTTATTTTTAAAAATCTCTATTCCAGTTTCTTTTTCTTCTTGAGAATAATTCGGATGATAATATCTTAACCATGTTGAATTTTTAGATAAGTCTACTCCAAAAGCAGAAGAATAAAAATTTGCCCAATCATTAACTTCCCACCATCCACTTTCTTCTGGAGAACAATTGAAAGGATAAGAATAAGTATGTTCATAACTATTAATAACTGCTTCTTTTTTCTTTATTAAAGCAGATAAAATAGATTGTCTTTTATTTGATGTCCAAGTATAACCATTAAAATCTGTATATTCTAATGGAGGATTTTCAATAGCATATCTGCCATGAAATTTAATGGCATTTCCGCTTAAATTTTTCTTTTCTCCCCAAATAATATAATCATTCTTTATATTATTCATATTAGGAGTATTTTGATACTAAGTAGTTAATAATGAATCATCAAAAGCATATGTTACTTTTTTATATAACTCACTAGGAGAAACATAATTATCATCCTTTAAATAAATTGTCCCATTCCAAGCAGTCTTTAAATAAGCAGGTTTTGCCTAAAAGACAAACTAACCATTAAGATCATAAAAATATTCATAATTACCAAGCATATTGACAATTTTATCTAAAATAGAAGTAATTGAATCTCCTGGTTCACCTTTTAATTCATCTGGATATACCAATAAAGTCATCCCATACCCTGCTACCATTTTATCTAAAACTGGTAACACCGTATAAACTTTATTATAGTCTCCTATCTTATGAATTTTAGTAAACTCTTTTATTTCTTGACTAATTGTACTATTTGCTAAAATATCTACTAAACTAATATCATCTTCTTCAACATAATTCCTAAAAATAAAATTAGTTATTTCTCCAGTTTTTTCATTAACCTCAATTTCTGAAGTATTATATGAATTTACACTTTCATATAATTCATATTCTGGTTCAATTCTTTCTTCTCCTTCATTTTCAGGTTTTTTCCCTACTAATTTTTCTTTAGAAACTAAATTAGTGTATATGTCACCATCATGTAATAAATAATAATCTTTCCCAAAATTATTATCTAACATTTCTAATGCATATGGCTCAATATCTTTTATTATTATATTAGAGTACCTTTCTTGTCCAAACTAATGAATCATTTCCTAAATAATAATAGTAATAGGAATCTTCTATTCAATTACCCAAGTAAATTGATCTCCCTCATTACAATTTTTTACTTGAAAACCATATACATCATTCTCATCTAAATTAACAGTATAACTTGTATTTAGTCCTTCGGTTTTATTTTCACTTAATAAAGGAACTAAATTTAACCAATTTTCTTCTTGACTATTAGAAAAATTAATCATAGCATCTTTAGCTATTTCATCCCCGACAGGAATATAATTTATACTTAAAATTTTCTATGCTCCTCTAATATACTAATAATCACTGCCATATCGTTCAGTAAATCCATCTAAAATAGCTTCCGCTACTAAATCATCTTGATAATTATTATAAGTACCAACCTCAAAAAGTTCGGGACGATTCCCAATAGTAAAAGACTATTCAGTTGCATCAGTATATGAATCAAAACGAACCGGTGCAGGTAAATTTCCTGATACATCACCATTTAATAAGCACATTTTATCTTTTCCGGTTAAATTAATAGTATAATTATTTAAAGTCTAAGTTGTTTTAAAATCAGTTAAAATAAAAATCCCCTATTTAAACCAAATAATATCTCCATAATCTTCATAACCAATAATATTATTTTGTAATCCAATTTCTATTTTTATTTTTGTACTAATTCCCCAATATACATTATTAATATTTAAATTTTTTGCACTTAATGTCAATGAACAAGTACGGCGGACCGCAGACTTACCATCTATTGTGATAGAGCCTGCGGTTACAACGCCTTCTAACTACTCTATTGGATGCTCATATTGATTTAAACTAATTATATGAGCATAAATAGTACGATTTCTATCATTGTTTAATTGGATTAAAAAATCAGAATCAAGTAATGGATTCATTGATTAAATCTCTCCTTTACCTCCGTTTTATATTTTTCGGCTAATGCACTTAAAAAGTTTCTCCAAGCTTCAGTTACTTTTTGCTGCTAATTAAAATAATTATTCTATTCATCTAATACAGCATCTTTCATTAACTCTGCCTATTGTAAATATTGCAGATAAAGAGCAATAGACTCAGAAGAAGAATTATTTAAATTCTATACATAATTTTCTAAAAAGTCAAAATAGGCTTCTACATAAACATTTGATTGTAAAAGATTAAACTAATTTACGAATAATTCTTTTATTTCTTTTAATTGCTCTTCAGCATTTTCATAAACTTCTTTCTATTCATATAAAACATCTTTAATATTATCACTAACTGAAATATTTTCATTTTCTTGCATAGAAATAATCTATGCTCTTATTTCATTAAATTTATTTATAGCATTATTTTTTGTTTCAATAATATTATTAAAATTATTTATCTTTTCTTTAATTTCAAGAGTATAATCTTGAGGGTTCTCTTGACTTTCTGCTACATTATTATAATTATTTTCCCAATTAGATATTAAAGTTTGTAAATTTGAAAGCTCCTAATCAAAATCAAAATTATCATATTGATCAGTTTTAAATCTGTCTTTGATTAAATTCATTTGTGCTTTAAAATCTAAAATTGTATTTTTAATAATTTCTTTTTGCTCATCTGTTAAAGCATTAGTATGATCATTCTCATATACTTTACAAATATAAGCTTTTTTAAAAATTGATTTTAATGTATTCTTTTTATTAGGATCATCTTCTCCTTCTTCATTAAAATCAATTTCTTTATATAGGTAATAATTTATTAATTCTTTTAATTTTTGTTTTATTTGTATAACATGATATTCCTCATTAAATTCAGGAGAAGGTAAAGTTTTAAACTAATTATACTCATTTAAGTAATTAATCATGCCATCAAATAAAATATCATCTCCATAGCTAGCAAAAATCTAATCTATATGAGATTCTAACCAAGAAATATTTATATTTCCATCTTCTGCAATATCTCCCAATAATATTTCAGAAAGATGTTCAGCAAAGTATAAACCACTATTATTAACTGTTAAATTTTTTTCATAGTGGCCATAAAGCTTTTCGTAATTCATTAAAGTTTCATTTTCATCTGCTCCACTTACAGGGTTAGCATTTAAAGTTTCTAAAGCTTCTTCTATAGACTATATAAATTCTCCATTATTTCTATAAATATAAGAATTTCTATCTAAAGAATTATCATTATCTTTATAGTAATCTAAATTATTTACTAAATAGCCTTCATCATCTTTATCTAAAGATAAAGTAGGATAAGTTTCTAAGTTTAAATATTCTTGCCAAGTGTCTGATAAAATGCTAATATTTTTTAAAACATTTATTCCTGATAAATTTAAACATATTAATTCATAAATTGGGATATTTTCTTCATTTAAAGTAATTGTTTTAAAAAATAATTCTTTACCTTCTTGCTGTTTTTGTTCTATAAACTAACCAACATAAGATTTAGCTCCTAAAGAATCTAATTGATCAATAGCATATTGTTTTGCATTATTTAATCTATCTATACAAGTATCTAAAGCATTTTTCATATCATTCCTTGGAAGTACATAATGAGTAATTTCTTCTTTAGCTGTAGGTTTGACTTTAGAAATATTTGATTTATAATCTTCATAAAAAGTAATAGGTTTAATCTAATAATCCTTATTTTCTAAATAATATGTATTATACTCTTCCTTAATGACAGGTAATTCTCTCCCGACAGACCCCTCTGCCGCAGAATAAATTCTATAATTAATATTATATTCATCACCCATAGCATCTAAAAGATCCATATCTAATTGAGATACCTATAACATAATACTATTAATTAATTTAAATTCATTTAATAAATAATTAGATAATTTTTCCTATTGCTCATTACGAGCCTAATTTGTTAAAAATTCTATAATGGTTTGATATTGTTCTGCATCTTTTGCTTTTAATAATAATTCAACATATTTATCATATAAAATATTGCCAGCATATTTATTATATAAAGTAGTATTATAATTTCTAATATTTTTAATACTTTCTTCTTTTATCTATAAATAAATAGCTTTTAAATTTTTTAACTATTCATTAGTTATTTCTATAGCATAATCAGTATACTAAATTCTATAAATAATTTCAGCTATAACCCCATTCTAAAGCTTTAGCATTTGAGGTACTTTTATATTCTATAAAGTAACTTCTTTACTATCATTTAAATCATAAAAGTGTTCTTTTCCATCTTCATAAGTAACAGAAAAAGTTGGATTATAATCACCTAAAGCTCGTGGCCACCAGCCACCTTTTTCATTATCATATAAAGGATCATATATCCAATTTTTATAAATTTCTCCTGTTCCATTAAATCTTTCATCATGAGAATGCCAATCTGTTACTCCATCTTTTGTCATTGGGATATAAGCTTTAAATAAACAAAATTTATCAAGTTTTAATCTATCAGATATAAATTGAACAATTTCTTTTATATCCATTGCTCTAGTTTTTTCTTCTTGTGTTAAAAATCCAAGTCCCTACCAATTCTGATTTTCTTCAAAAGAAGCAATAGTTTTATAATTAATATATCCTTGTCCATAAGGAGTTACCATAAATCTAATGCTAGGAGCATTTAAATCAAGATAAGGATACCCGCTAGGGGATGGGACCTAATCTTGATAATAACAAGCAAAGATAGGAATTACTTCACGTTTTTTTACATGTAAATGTAAAATTTCAGATACTTTTAATTTATCTCCATTATAAATACGCTCATAATATTGAGTATTCTAATTATAAGAATTTGTTAGTTGATAATAGTCAGAAGAATTTTTTAAATAATATTTATTAGGCTAATAGTCTTCTTCAATAAGTTCAATTGCTTCAAAATCTTCATCTAAACTAACATTGTTTGCTATAGCATAATCCTTCTAATTATAATTTGAATTAACTGTTACATGTTCAAAGAAATTATCAATTGGGCCGATTAACTATTCGCCCATTTGAGTAATAGAAGATACAGAAGAAATTGTATCAAATTCCTAATAATTATATTCTTTAGTCTATAAAGTTATACTTCTAGAAAACCCATCACTATCATCTACTGGAATTATTCTTAAACCAGCAATAGGTTTACTCTTTTCATAAATATAAGTACCAGTTGCCCCAATCATAATATCTAATGTATCACTAGTATCGGAGAAAGAAATAAGAATTCTATCTCCTGGTTTAAAATGAATACATTCAAATTTTGTTAATTCTTTATTTTCTAAATTAACAATATATTCTCCAGCATCATTTTTCTTTAATTCATTTAAAGTTTTAGTAGACCATTGTACTTCTGTATCATTTTCATTAGCTGAAGTAGATAAAAAACCTAAATCTATTAAACTTGAATAATTAAAATCAGCTACTTCATAAGCGGTACAAGTAAATTCATGCAACATTCTTCCTAATTCTGCTTTTGGAGATAAACTAACATTTAATAAACGAACTATATAATTTCCTTCTGTTGGAGATCTAAATAATTTTGGTTTTCCATTTGTTAACCAATCTAAAACTAATAATTTAAAATATCTTTCTGATGTTATATTTTCAGAAGTTAAATCGGTTTTATTATAAATTGGCATATTGTTAATTCTTTCTTTTTGAGAATCTACTCTTGGACTCTATTCAAAACGATCTAGCCCTATTTGTCTATAATCATCTGTGATTTTAGTTTCATCTTTTTCAATAAAAAATAATGCATTATCTGATTGAAAAGAGATTAAACCTGCGATAGGAAATTCTTTATAACAAACATTCCCATTTCTAAAAATAAAAGGATGTTTACTTCCAATAGTATCAATTTTTTGTTCTTGTAAATCATTTTTAAAAGAATTCATTTTTGGATTAAAACGAATTTTTAATTGGCGTTCACCGTCATAAAGGTACATATCTTCAAAATCAGCAGTAACAAGTCTTTCTGCTGGAATTCTTTTTGAATAAAAACCTTGTTTATTATATTGCTATACAGCATATTCGTAAGTAATTCCCTATTCTACTGTATAATCATAAAAAATTTGTTGATTTGGAATAGCATCAACAAAACGAAATCTTTTTATTTCTATCCAACTTTTATAGCCATCTTTAGAAGATTTTCTCAAAATCACAAAATTACCAGTTACAGTAAAATTATCATTTGAGTCTACATAATCTAAATAAAGTCTAACAACTCCTTCTTCCCAAGGAGCCCAATTTGTAAATTTGTAATCTTCTTCTAATCCAGTTTCAGCTACTAATTTTAAATTTTTTTCTAATGGGATAGATTCAATATTAATAATCTAATATCTTGGACTTTTAGCTATAAATCCATTAATTGTTGTAACAATATACTATAAATAATAAACTTTCCCATCGTCTAACTCTTCATAACAATTAAATTTATCAATAGAAGTATTACTAGCAATATCTCCACTACTATTATGTAATAATACTCCTGTATCAATAATAATATTATTTTCAGCATCAGTTAACTAAAATTGATAAGAATATACTTTCTCACTACTATCACCAGTAGCAGTGTTTTGAATATATTCTCCAATTATTTCATTATTAAAAATATTCGTATCATTAGCATTAAAATTAGCAATTTTTACGGTAGGTTGGGCAATACATTTAATAGTTCCAACAGTAGACCAATACCCTACAGCTCCATTTAAGTCTATAAAAGCTAACTGTAACTTATAATATTGTCCTACTCGTAAATCTATTAATGCCTCTTCTGGATCGGCTCCTATTGAAAAAGAACAAACTCCATCTATTAAATTAAATGAAATCGCATGCCCTTCTTTTATATTTTCTGTAATTATATATTTATTTGTAGATATAGTTCTTAATCGCAAAACCATATCTTTAATTTCAGCATTAGCAACCGCTCTGTTTAAATTAAAATTTACATTAATAGTTGCTCCACTTTTTTCATCATCTTTATAATTTAAACAAAAAGCAGGTAAAACTTCTTCAATGACTGGTGGATATAATCTAGCCATTATTTTTCCTCCTTTTACTCAAAATTACGATTTATACGAATGCGGCCATCATTTCTTAAATATAAACCAATAATAAATCTTTTATCTGCTCCAGCAACTTTTAAAAGATAAACTTTATCCCCTATCTAATAAGTAGGATTATCAGAATAAACCTATTCATTAAATTGTCTATCTGATGAAACAAGATAAATTCCATTCGCAGCACTTTTATTATCAGTGATTTCCACAATCTATGTTATATCATAAGGTAAATGACGAATTCGTTCAGCAATAATTGTATCTATTGACTGAAATAAATTTTCAGTATAATCTATATTCTACATAATCATTTACTCCTTTTTCTCATATTTCTATATAAAAATAAAATTTGAATTAACTTAATTAATGTATATTGACCTAATATAAAATAAAAAATAGGAGAGACTATTAAAGTCTCTCCTATTTTTAGAATTTACTTGTATACATATCCTAGAAGGTCATAGAAGACATATTCTTACGATTTGCATATTGTGAAGCTTTGTTAATCAAATTATCAAAAGCTAATTCAATTTCATTGTGATCGGTTACACTTGGGAATGAAGCTTCAATCTTAACATTCTAATCTAATGCTTGAGATTTCATTTCTCCAATCCAAGGAGTAATAATATTACTTAAGCCTCTACTAAATAAATTGGTTTGAACATCAAGAGTACGAAGAATTTTTGTAGCATCTAAGAAATTCTGAGTATCATCTTTATTTAATACTAACTCTTTTTCATGTAAGAAGGCTAATTTACCATTTTCTTCTATATTCCCACCATTCCAAGAACCAGTGTACATACCAGTTTTCGCTGAAGCTACACCAGGTAAATGCCCTATATAACCACCAGTTTTAAAACTCTAAACTGATCTAATAAAACGGCCGCACACACTACAGAATAATAAAGTCATACCATCTTTTTCTTCTTTTTTATTTTCATTATGTAATTCTCCTGGTCCACGCTTTTTGTCAGTAGCATCTTCTTTATTTACATACATTTTATAATGGTAAGTATCATCTGCTTCATAATAACCAGCATCTTTATACCCTGAACCTGGAGCTTCACCTGGCTAATGCTCTGGAGGAGTTTCTCCAATATATTGATTATCTCCTTGATTAGAAACTATCTAAATACCAAACTCTTTTTCAAGATATGCTTGCCATAGACCTTTAGCCATTTCCCAATCAGCATCAACAGCATCATTACCATTCTTCTAAACAAATTTTTCATGTTCTAATTCTGCTGCTTTATATGCTGTTCTAGCTTTTTCAAGTCCTGGATTAGAGGACTCTAATTCAGCTAATTTAGCAATCATATCATTAATACTCTTAATAAATTTTTCATTAGCTTCAACTGCTGAATTAATCTTTTTAGCATATTCTTCTTCCCAATCAATAGCTGCTTTTAAACTATCAACAAAATTACCTTGAAGTTCTTCACTTAATTTAGCAACTTCTTCTTTAGTTTTAGCACTACCTTCCCCAATAGCAGAAATAGCATTTGTTACTTCTTGAGTATAATCTTCAGTATCTACTCCAGCTATATGATTAGTTTCATCTACATCTTCATTATATTCATGTAATGCTTCAGATGCACTCTTTAACATATCAAGAGTAGCATCTCTTAAATTTTTCATATAATTTTCTAATGTATTAGCTCCGGTTAACATCCTTAATGTAGTTTCTTCCCAAGAATCTGCTAATTCAGCCTAATTAGTATTATATAATTTATAATATAACTCTAAAGTTCCTTCTTGATTTTTCATAGCATTTTGTAGTTGCTATTCAAAATACCCAAGTTCAGCATTTAACCAAGTATTTAATTCATCAATTCTTGCCTAACGCTATTCATCTGTTAAAGTTGTATCATTATAAATTTCAGCTAAAGCATCTTTATAAGTAGTCTAAGCTTCAAGAACGCGAGACTAAAGTTCGTTTATATAATCATCATTTAATTTTTGATACTCATATAATTTATCTTCATATTCTTGCTCTGCTTCTGCTACTTCATCTTCCATAGCAGTATAAACATAACCCCAATTACCATTAGCATCTCTCTATAATCTTACTTCACTCTTGGCATTACGAGCATCTTCTAAAGCTTGACGAGCCTATTCTAATTCAAACTTTTTACGAAGAGCATCTACATCATATTGACTAAGTTTTACCCCTTGAGCCTATAAATCATTAATTTCTTTTTGTAATTGTTTAAGTGCTTGTTTATCTCTAATATTATTACTATCATCAATAGTTTTTTGAATATCTCTATTTAATTTATTTAATTCATAAAGTTTTTCAAAATCCTGCAAATACTAATCATTAGTTTGACCCATTCTATCAAAAGCAGATTGTAAATAATCTAAAGTGCCAAAAGCACCAGAAACAGATTCTTCAAAAGCTTTTACAGTGTCTTCAATAGCTTTAGTATATAACTCTTGTGCTTTTTCAAGAGCTGCCTACCAAGCTTCTAACCATTGTTGTTGAGCATCATCTAACGCAGTTTGAGTTTCTTTTACGACTTTTTCCCATTGTCGCATAGCCTCTGTATCGCCATTAGCTACTGCTGCGTCATAAGCTTTTTGAGCTTCTAACTAATTTGCTAAAGCAGTTTCATAAATAGTGCGAGCAGCTGCTGCTTGAGTTTGAGCATTATTTAAAGCTGCCTAACCAAGCATTTTAATTAATTCTTTTTGTTGCTAATTAAGTCTTACTCCTAATAAATCTGTAATATTAGTATAATCTTCAATAATTGAATTATAATGATCAAACTAATCATAAGATTCTTTAACTTTATCATTCAATTCATTAAAAGCATCAATAATTTTATCAATTATATCTTCTCTCATTTGAAGGAGTTCTTTATTAGCATCTAAAATAGCATCTCGCCATTCACGGATCTAATCAATTTGTGCCTATGTAAAATCTCCATTAATTAATTGTTCATCTGTAATATTTTCAAGGTCATCTAAACTTAATCCTTTTGAATTAAGAATTTCTTCTAAACCACTTTGATAAATATCTACTCGCTTTAATGTTTCATTAGTTTTATCCCCTAATAATGAAATAGCTTCGGCTGCTTTATATGCATTATCTTCAATTTTTTCAAGCATATAATCTAATAATCCTAAAGTATCATCAGAAATAGAAATATCTAAATCAATTTT
>JAEEGL012613412.1_pt1 | contig 25722 bp, 26 predicted proteins | sample 9134231 | NCBI WGS metagenome assembly JAEEGL01 (sample SAMN16246548, study PRJNA631951) | gut metagenome | biome: gut microbiome; feature: rumen; material: fiber-attached | host: Bos | place: Iran: Karaj | collected 2018-10 | reverse complement strand
GCTTGAAAATCGACTCCTTCACCTTTAATTGCCACCCTGCATTTACACCTCATTTACGCTAATAGCCACCTGCCAAAAACAGCCCCCGTTTTTGCCCTGAAAAAGCAGAACTCCCGGCAGATTTTTGTCTCTACCGGGAGTCGTTTGGTTTGCTTTTTTCAGAAAAACACCTCAACTCGGATGTCTTTCCACTGATTTTGCCTCAAATACTGGCCGTTTTTGGCTCGAAAAGCCTTTGCACGGGCGTAATCTATGACAAAAGTCAGGTATAACTTATGCCTGCTTGCTACGGATAGCTGCCTGGGAGTACTAGAGTTCAACTATCTTTTTTCGATTCATGGCAAAAATCCGTTTCTGCCCGCAATTATGAACAATAACGCAGTATTTACAGTTGCAGTTTTGAACAATTCGCTACTGCAAAAAAATCCTGTGGGATCGAATTGTCCTTCTATCGGAAAACGCTTGTCCCTTCAAACCGGAATTTGTCGGATTCTTATTTGCTCATCTTTTTTCCACCAGTTAAATGCTTTTTTCATCTGCTTATTAACTTCAAAGCATATTCTCTCATAGATGGTTTCATCGGCAATTTGAATCTGTTTGTATCCTTTAGACGGTAGATAGCCTTTTTTCTTCTTTTCACTTACTGCGATATAATCTCTTCCAAAGAAAGGATTCCATTTTGCGTAAACGTCTGTATAATAAAACCAGCCGTCATACATGCCCGGAAGTCTATATCGCACATTTGTATCCCATACATTCACATCGTAAACGTTCTCTTTCCAATCGATATAGTTACGTTCATTACCTTCTCGCTGTGGGTATATTGTAGATATTTCAATTGTGAAAGAGTTACCCCATTTGTTCTTTTGTACTGCGAACAATTCAATCCTATTATCGCAAACTCTGCGATAATGAGGAAATTCTCCTGTGAAGCCAAGAGATTGTAATGAAGCAATGACATATTTTTTCAAGGCATCATTCATTTTTGAACTTTGAGACAATTATACACCACCTCCTCAAATCCCGGTTTGTCGATCTTTTTTTCTTTTTCAATATACTCGAAAAATGTGAGTTTTTCAACCCTTTAACGAAAGAAAACCTCTTTTGCCGTGGTAGACAAAAGAGGTTTCTTTTATGGCTGCGGAAGAAGGATTTGAACCCTCACAAACAGAGTCAGAGTCTGCCGTGCTGCCATTACACAATTCCGCATTGCGTCCGCAATTATACCACGCCGCGGCGGTTTTGTCAAGAACTTTTTTTGACCCGGTAAATGTTTTGCCGGACGGTCCCGCGGCTCTTGAAAAAAACTTCAGTTTGTTGTATAATCTCAATCCGTAAATCGGAGGCATCATGGACTATCTTCTGCTTGTCGCGCTCGTACTGCTTCAGTCCGGGCTGGGTATCTGCGTAAAACCGTTCAATATCAAAACCGAGAATGAAAAAAGACCGACTCTCTGGTATCTGCTTTTCATGTCGGGAGCTTCGCTTATCGTCTCGCTCGCTTTCTGCGGGTTCAGACCGGAGTTTCATTCCGGGACCGTCATAATGGCGGCGGTCTTTGCCGTTCTGTTCGAATCGACCATAATTCTCGAGGTCCTCGCGATGAGGCACGGTCCTCTGTCGCTCACCTCGCTCATGGTTTCCTATTCGCTTTTTATTCCGACTCTGTACGGCATCATATTTCTGAAAGAGAAAATCACGGCGTTTCTGATCATCGGCGTCGTACTTCTCGCCGCCTCGATCGCTTTTATATCCCTGAAAAAGAATGGCGGGGAGAGGTCCGCCTCGTTAAAATGGGGAGTTTACGCGACGGTCATGCTCGTCTGCAACGGCGTGCTCGGCGTGGTTCAGAAAAAACATCAGATAGACTTCCCCGGTCTTTATCAGAAGGAATTCGTCGCCTATTCGATGATGTTCGTCCTCGCGATGACGGTCGTCCTGCTGCTCGTTACGCGTTCTAAGCCGACGAAGGTCATCCTGTCGGCGGGAGGAAAGTTCGCCGCTCCGGCAGGGGCGATGTGCGGACTGCTCAATATGCTTGTGCTGTATCTTGCGGCAAGGATTCCGGCGTCGCTTATGTACCCGTTCGTCTCCGCGGGGGTGATCGTCGTCTCGACCCTCGCCGCGGTGCTGCTTTACCGTGAAAAGCTGACGCGGAACGAGCTTATCGGGCTGATAATCGGGGCCGTGAGCGTCGTGTTCCTGTGTCTGTGAAAAAACGGGCCTCCGCCCGTTTTTTTATCCCATTGAAAGAGGAATCCGGACTTTTTTTGCGTACATTATAATGACAGGAGAACGAAATGAACGTAAAAGAACGCATCGACGAGTACGAAAAAGAATATCTCTCCCCGTTTGCCTGCCATACGGCGGACTCGAAAGGGCGCGACCGTGAGATCTCGCCCGATTTTCTGCGCGGAGAATTCCAGCGCGACCGTGACAGGATAATTCACTGCAAGTCCTTCCGTCGGCTGATGCACAAGACTCAGGTCTTTCTTTCCCCGGAACACGATCATTACCGCACGCGCCTTACCCACACGCTCGAGGTGTGCCAGATAGGCAGAACGATAGCCCGTGCCCTTCGGCTGAACGAGGACCTGATCGAGGCCTCGGCGCTCGGACACGATCTCGGCCACACCCCGTTCGGTCATGCCGGGGAGCGGGTGCTCAGACGCTGCTACGATCCGGATTTCGCTCATTACGAGCAGAGCATCAGGGTCGTCGAGATCCTCGAGGACCTCAATCTCACGTGGGAGGTCCGCGATGCTATAAGACATCATACCCACGGCGGGGCTTCGACGCTCGAGGGGGACGTTCTCCTCGAAGCGGATCATATCGCTTTTATAAACCACGATATAGACGACGCAATCCGCGCAGGCATCATAACTCAGGAGGAGCTCCCGAGAGAGGCGATACGCCATCTCGGAGAGACCCACGGCGAACGGATCGACACGATGGTACGTTCGATAGTTGATAACAGCGAGGGCAGGGACAAGATCGTCATGGACGACACCACGCGTGAAATGACGAAAATGCTGTATGATTTCCTGTTCGACCGGGTGTATATCAATTCCGCCGCCAAAACGGAGGAGAGCAAAGCCGAGGCGATGCTCGAACAGCTGTTCCGCCATTTTGAAAAATATCCCGAAACGATGCCGGCGGAATACACGTCTCGGCTCGACAGGGACGGGGTCGGCAGGACCGTCTGCGACTATATCGCCTGCATGACCGACAGATACGCGACGAATACCTTCCGCCGGCTGTTCGTGCCGGACTCGTGGAGGGGCTGACATGGCTCGCATTCCACAGAACGTCGTAGAAGAGATAAAATACCGCTCGGACATCGTCCGCGTCGTCTCGGAATACGTGGAGCTCAAGCGCGCCGGGCGGAACATGACGGGGCTGTGTCCTTTTCACCGCGAAAAGACCCCGTCCTTCACCGTTTTCCCGGGGACGTCGTCGTTCTACTGCTTCGGATGCGGAGCGGCCGGCGACGTGATCACCTTCGTGATGAGGATCGAAAATCTCGATTACGGCGACGCTCTGCGCATGCTCGCGTCAAAGTGCGGCGTCGAGATCGTTGACGAGGACAAAAGCGATCCCGATTACGTCCCGCGCGACAGACTTCTTTCCCTGAACAGGGACGCCGCGAGATTTTTCGTCTCGGAGCTGAGAAAATCCCCCGCGGCTCAGAAATACGCCGCGGAGCGAAAACTCAGTCCTTCGCTTATCTCGCATTTCGGTATCGGGTACGCTCCGGACGACTGGGGCGTTCTGACGAGGACGATGAAGGCGAAAGGATATACCGACAGGGAGCTCGAACGCGCGTTTCTCTCCGCGAAAGGAAAAAGGGGAGATTACGACATTTTCAGAAACCGTCTGATGTTCCCGATAATCGACAAGGCCGGTTCGGTAATCGGTTTCGGCGGGAGGATACTCACCGACGAAAAGCCGAAATATCTCAACACTACGGAGACTCCGGTTTTCAGCAAGGGCAGACATCTCTTCGCGCTCAATTTCGCGCGGCTCCACTGCGCCGAGGAAATGATCCTCTGCGAGGGATACATGGACGTGGTGTCGCTTCACGGAGCCGGATTTGAAAACGCAGTCGCGACCTGCGGCACCGCCATGACGGAGGATCAGGCGCGGCTGATGAAAAAATATACGAAGCGCGTGCTGATCTCATACGACGCCGACGAGGCGGGGCAGAAAGCAGCGGAAAAGGCATTCACTCTGCTCGACGAGGTAGGACTCGACGCGAGACTGATCAAGGTGAGGGACGCGAAGGACCCCGACGAATACATAACAAAATTCGGCGCCGGCGCATTCCGTGATCTGATACGGAACAAGACCGCGTCGCGCTTCGATTTCAAGTTTTCCTCGGTGATTTCAAAGTACGATATTACCACCCCGGACGGTCAGGTTTCGGCTCTGAGGGAGCTCGAGCAGTATATAGCGGGTCTTCCGGGCGCCTCCGAGCGCGACGTTTACATAAGGCAGGTCGCGGCGAAGATGAACGTCCCGGTCACCGGTATTCAGAACGACGTTTCGTCGTTTCTGAGTAAAAAAGCAAAAGGCGAAAAACGCGATCTCAACGAAAAAGCGATCCGGGGTACCGCCGGATATCGGGACAGGATAAATCCCGAGAGGATCGGAAATCTCGCCGCCGCCTCGGCGGAAGAGGCCATCCTCGGGATACTCACGATTTTTCCCGAAAATATCCCGTCCGTGATATCCGGGGAGCTTAAACTCACGACCGACGATTTCGTCACCGGATTCAACAGAAAAATATTCGGTGAAATGGTCAAATACGGCGCGGATTTCGACATCGGGCTGATCGGCGGAGAGCTGACTCCCGACGAAATGTCCCGGCTCGTGTCATATTCCGTCGAAAGACAGCAGCTCACGTCAAACGGGCCCGACGTATTGGCCGAATGCGTAGGGAGACTGAGGGCTCTGAAAAACGAGCCCGGAATGACGGTCGAGGAAATAATCGAAAAAAAGAGGAGAGAAGAAAAAGAAAATGGAAGATGAAAACAGATTTTCGGGACTTGAGAACATCGACGCCGCGAATATAAAAAGACTTGTCGTCAATCTCGGAAAGCGTTCTCACAGGAGGGGCGACGGTCCGGTCACGAACGGCGAGGTCTACGAGGTCCTTCTCAAATCGGGATTCATGTACACCGAAGAGGACGCCGAGGAGGTCAGAAAAGGTCTCGCCGCACGGGGGATCGGCGTGACTGAAGAGGGCGAGGCGATATTCCCCGGCGATCTTCCTGAAAACGAGAACGACGGCATGGGTCCGTCTGCCGAAGACATAAAGAGATACGCAGAAAATCTCTCCCGCCGCGCTCGCCGCGGAAACAGGGACATAAGAGACTCCGAGATTACCGAGATGCTCGGCGGGACGGAATATACGTCCGACGACGTCGAAAAGATCCTCGCCCTGCTTGAAAAGAGGGGAATAAAGGTCGTTTACGGCGCTCCCGATCCGAGACCGGAGACGTCGAAGCATCAGCGCAAAAGCGAGAAAAAAACGACAAAACCGAGCCGTTCCGCGCGCGGTGACGGGGAATTTGACGATTTTGACGACGATATGCTCGACGACGATTACGACGACGACGATTACGGGGATTACGACGACTACGACGACGATCTGTCGGGCAAAAGGCGCCCGAAGCTCGAGCTTATCTCGCTGAACGTCGAGGCGGCTATAAAAGAGCTTTCCGAACGCGGGTCCCTGACCGGCAAACTTTCGAGCAAAGAGATCTCCGAGGTCATCGGGGACAGCTATAACATAAGTCAGCTGAGCGATATCTGCGACGCGCTCGAAAACTCCGGAATTGAGATAACCGGATACGACGAGCTCGCGCAGGAGGCGATTGACAACGAGCCTTTCTCTGTCAAAGAGATAGAAAAGACGCTCGCCGGCGAGGGCGTGACGGTCGACGACCCCGTGAGACTTTATCTCAAGGACATCGGCTCGATACCCCTTCTCGAAAGCGACAGGGAGCTTTATCTCGCGGAGCGCATGGCGGAGGGCGACAACGATGCGAAAAAGCAGCTCATCGAGGCGAATCTCCGGCTTGTCGTCAGCATAGCGAAGCGCTACGTCGGGAAGGGCATGTTCTTCCTCGACCTCATTCAGGAGGGCAACCTCGGTCTCATGAAGGCCGTTGACAAATTCGATTTCAGAAAAGGGTACAAACTGTCGACCTACGCGACCTGGTGGATCAGGCAGGCGATAACTCGCGCGATCGCCGATCAGGCGCGCACGATACGCATTCCGGTCCACATGGTCGAGACGCTTCACCGGCTCGCGCGCGCTCAGCGGCAGCTGCTCCAGGAGTACGGGCGCGATCCGACCGAGGAGGAGCTTGCCAAGGAAATGAATCTCTCCGTCGCCAAAATAAGGGAGATCATGAAAGTGTCGCAGGACCCGATTTCGCTTGAAATGCCGGTCGGCGAGGAAGAGGACACCCATCTCGGCGACTTTATCGAGGATGAAAACACCCTCGCTCCCGATACGGCGGCTTCTCAGAAAATGCTTTCGGAACAGATGGACGACATCCTGAGCACCCTTTCCGACAGGGATCGCGCCGTTATCGAGATGAGATACGGTCTGAAAAACGGCAAGCAGCGCACGCTCGAGGAGGTCGGACAGGAGTTCGGCATCACACGCGAGCGCATACGCCAGATCGAGGCAAAGGCGCTCCGGCGTCTGCGCCGTCAGGCGGATCAGAAAAAACTTAAGGATTATCTCGACTGATCCGGTTCCGGACGGGATAATAGTTTACATTTCCGGGGTTGACAAATCGCTCCGGATGATATACAATTATAATATGTTATTGTCACCTACCGATGGAGGACATCAGATGAAGTTGAACAAAAAAATCATCTGCCTGGTACTTGTTTTCGTTTTCATGCTTCCGTTCGTTCTTACGGGATGTTCGGATTCAGGGGACGTTACAACGGGCAGGACGACAAAACCTCTCACCTTCACGCTTTACGGCATAACGGGAGAAGGTACGACCGAAGAGGCGATTAAAGCGGTCGAGGACGCGATGAACGTCTATACCGAGGGAAAATTCAATACCCACATAATTCTCCGCCTGTATCCCGAAAGCGAATACTATAACGTTCTTGAATCAAAGCTTGCCGAGATCCAGAAGAGACTCGCCGACGAAAAGGCGGAGGCTGACCGTAAAAAGAGAGAGGCGGCCGCCGCAAGGTCCAACAATGACGGAACGACCGCGGCTCCCGCTGCAGCGCCGGAAACCACGGCGGCTCCCGAGACCGACGCCGATACCTACGTGGAACACGGCGTTGTCAAGTCCGTTTTCCCGGAAGAGAAAAACACCCAGGTCGATATCTTCATGGTCCGCTCGGCCGGGAAGGTACAGCAGTATTTCGGGAACGGCTGGGTCGCTCCTCTGAACGAACAGCTTTCGGGGAGCTTCAAGGTACTCAATACTTATATCTCGAAACAGCGTCTGTCTCTGCTCTCGCTCGAAGGAAAAGCGCTCGAGGACGGAACGGTTGAAAAGGGATTCGTTTACGGAATACCCAACAACGGCATAGTCGAGGACGACTACACGTATCTTCTCATCAGGAAGGAGATAGCCGACAGATTCTATTATTCGCCGTCAGACGTCGATACTCTTGCCGAGCTCGAATACTTCCTGATCGACGCCGCGAGAGATTATCCCGATTATATCACGCTTTACAACGACCCGGTCATCGGTCTCGATTACGTCACAGACGAGCCGAGCCTGCTCGGCGGAATAGTGACTCAGACGACAAACGCCTTCACCCGTACGGTCCCGCGCGACATTCTGACGATACCCACGTACAGGACGTATCTCCAGTACAGATACGACTGGCGCGCTAAGGACTATACCGTGAACGGGGATTATTATTCCGCTCCTTCGGACGGCAAGACCTTCGCCGCGGCTTTCCTCAGAGGAGATTCGACGCTTCCCGAAGAGTATAAGGACGACTATTACGTCATAAACTATCTCAATCCGATAGCGAGAGCGGACGAGTTCCCCGGGACTACCTTCTGCGTAAGTTCATACGCCAGCAACGTCGACAGATGCATGGAGATCATCTCTTCGCTTCAGACGAACACCGAGTTCCGCGACACTTTCCAGTACGGAGTTAACGGAGTCAACTACGAGATCGACGAGATCACCGGTCTTGTGAAATATCTGAATCACGATTACGTGATGGATCCCGCCGACACCGGCAACATGTTTATAATGACGCCGAACGAGGAGATGAGCGAAAGGGTTCTGTCCCTCGCCGCAAACGGCTGGGAAAAGGCGAAAAAGGAAATGCGCGACGTTATCGTTTCGCCCTACTGCATGTTTGATTACAGGATCATAACCGCCGACAACTACAAGACCACGTCGAGAGTCTGGGCCAAGATGTACAGCGACGCCTACGAAGAGGCCAAGAAGGCGGAGAATTTCGATCCGTCCAAGTTCGTGTTCGATAAGCCGTATCCCGGAGTATATACTCAGGATATCATAGACAAGCTTGTCGAGGTCGGAGTCGGATACCGCGAGAAGGTCGAGTCCTTCGTTGAATACGTTGACGAGAACGGTGTGACCGTTACGATCTCCGATTACGCGAAAACGGTGCGCAACGAATTCGAAAAAGAAGATATGTACGTTGAGTTCAGCAATATCGACAACATCGACGCCCCGTACACTCAGTACACGACGTGGTACTCCGAGTACGGGATCAAAGAAGAAAACTGACCGATGAGATAACAGCGCGGGCGGCGATGCCGTCCGCGCTTTTGAAAAAATGAGGGTAACGGGAACAGTCTGCGAATTCAATCCCATTCACGGCGGGCACGTCAGGCTTCTTAATAATATCAGACGAGACGCGGGGGACGGCGTTCTCACAGTGTGCGTAATGAGCGGCAGTTTCGTCCAGCGGGGCGAGCCCGCGGTGCGCGACAAGTTCGTCAGGGCGCGGGCGGCGGTCGGGTGCGGATTCGACCTTGTCCTCGAACTCCCTGCGCCGTGGTCGTTTGCGCCGGCCGAGCTTTTTGCGCGAGGCGCCGTCGCGGTGCTCGACGGGCTCGGAGCGGTTGACCGGATGGTCTTCGGGAGTGAATGCGGAGATATAGGTAAAATCAGAGAGTACTGTTCAAACGCCGCGCATCTCGGCAAGGACGATATTCCGGTTTCGACGTCGCATCAGAAGGCGGCCGAAGCGCTTTATCGCGAAAAATACGGCCCCGACGCTTTTTATCCCGTCAGACCAAACGACATCCTCGCGTGCGAATACGTTTCGGCGCTTGAAAGATCGGGATCGGAGATAATTCCCGCGACATACCGGCGCTCGGGAGGCGGCTCGGCGACCGAAGCTCGGAGGATGCTCCTTTCGGGCGACGACGGTTTTCTGCCGGAGGGGGCGGTGAGCGCTTTTGACGGCTCGGTCGCGCCGGATAAAAACAGATACTCCGCCGTGATCATGCACTCGCTGGCAGCAAGGTCGGGCTCGATCGGAAGCGTGCCGGGGCTTTCCGGCGGAGCCGGCGACAGGCTCCTTATCAAAGCCGAAAGCTCGGCGGACTGCGACGAACTCATAAAAAACTCGGTCTGCGGCAGATTCTCGGCGGCAAGACTCAGGCGCGGGCTGCTCTGCTGCGCTCTCGGGATCGAATCGGGAGATTATTCAGAAGCGCCTGACAGGGTGCAGCTGCTGGCCGCGGGAGAGCGAGGCAGGGAACTGCTTTCGGCAATAAGGAAATCTTCGAAGATCGAAATAATTACAAGACAGTCGGACGTGACCGGCGCTTCGCGGCGCGCCGACGCGCTGTATTCTCTGATATGCGGACAGCCGTATTCGGAGATGATAAAAAAAGCCCCGTTTATTGCGAAGGAATGCACATGATTATCGAGGTAGCAGAAAGATATTTTGAAATAGAACCGAAATACCCGGGGACTGAGCTGGAGTATTCTTTTTACTCTGCAAAAAAAACGCCTGTCTCTCCCGTGAAGATCGCCGTTGACGACGCCGACGTGCTTTACGGAATGACGCTCGCCGGCCGGGATCCGACCCCCGCCGACGGGGAGATCGTCGCTTTCAGGCAGAAGATCGCTGATCTGATGCCGACCTGCGGCAGATGCCTTGTTCACGGCGGGGCGCTTGAACTGAAAAAAAGCGGAAAATGTATACTTTTCATGGCTGATTCCGGCGTCGGGAAAACGACGCAGCTGATGAATCTGACGCGTGAGTTCCCGTCGGAAACGAGAATAATAAACGGCGACAAGCCGGTTATCGGGCTTAAGGACGGGGTTCCCTACGTTTTCCCGTCGCCATGGAACGGCAAGGAGGGGATAAGGTCTTCTCACGGCGCACCTCTCGGAATGATCGTTTTTCTCGAACAGGCGGGGTGTGACGAGATATCGGACGTAGCGCACGGCGAGAAAGTCCTCAGAATCTTCCACCAGATATTCGTCGGGGAAAAGATCCGAGATAATTATCTGCGGATCACGCCTTTTATCGACATGCTCGACAGCGTACCCGCCGTGATACTCCGCAATCGGGGAGGACGCGAGTCCGCCCGGCTTCTCAGAGAGTACGCGGACAGGATTTTGGGAACGGAGGACGTAAAATGAAAGTGCGGACGGCTGACGGAGTTTTTCTCATGAAGGCGGCGGGCGAACTGCTTCTCGTGAGCGAAGGGAGAGAACCGGTTCATCCATCCCGCGCCGCGCTGCTTATCGGCAGTCCCGGCTTCGCCGGTAAAATCGAGACGGGAGTTGACACGGCAACCCTCTCCCCGGACGAGCAGGAAACCGTTAACGACCTTCTTGAACTCGGATATCTTGTAAGGATATAAAAAAGCTTCCGCGCGCGGAAGCTTTTTTGCTGATATTATCAGTCGCTGAGGAAGGGAAGCAGCGCCATGTGGCGGGCTCTCTTTACGGCGACGGTGAGCTGGCGCTGATGCATTGTGCAGGTGCCGCTCGCTCTTCTCGGAAGTATCTTCGATCTCTCGCTGATGCACTTTCTGAGTCTTCCGATGTCCTTGTAATCGATATGCTCGATCTTGTCGGCGCAGAAGATGCATACTTTTCTGCGTCTTTTCTGCTGACGGGGAGCGGGTTTCTTCTCGGCGGGAGCTTTGTTCTCGCCTTCTGCGGCGGGAGCGGCCTCAGCCTCAGGCGCCGCGGCCTCGGCTTCGACAACGGGCTCGGCGATCTCTTCAACGGTCTCGACGACAGCTTCGTTTTCAACTATATCCATTGATGCTTATCCTCCTGTATTGATATCTCCTCAGAACGGGAGATCGGATTCGCCCGACAGAGTGTCGAACGAAAGGTCCGCCGGAGCCGAATAGTCCGGCTGACGGTCAAAGGCGCCCTGATCCTGCGGCGCGCGTGCTCCGCCGTTTTCCGATTTGGAATCAACGAACATTGCGGAGTCGACGACGACCTCGGTCACGTAGCGCTTCTGGTTGTTGTTGTCTGTCCATGAACGCGTCTGGATTGATCCCTCGACGCATATCGAACTGCCCTTGTGAAAATACTTTGAGATGAACTCGGCGCTCTGACGCCACGCGACGCAGTTGATGAAATCCGCTGTGTTGCCCTCCTGGCTGTCGCGGCTCTGATATCTGCGGTTCACGGCGATCGTGAAACTGCAGACGGAAACACCGCTTGCCGTGGTCTTGAGTTCAACGTCGGAGGTCAGTCTTCCCCCGAGTATAACACGGTTCAGGTTGAAATTAGCCATGGATCAGGCCTCCTTTGCGATGACGATGGAGCGCATGATTCCTTCGGTGATGCCGTAGATACGCTCAAGTTCTGCCGGGAACGACGTGGGAGCGTCGAACTCGACGAGTACGTAGTAACCGTCGTTCATATCGTTGATGGGATAGGCGAGGCGGCGTTTGCCCCATTCCTTGATCTCCTTGATCGTGCCGTTATCGGATATGAGAGAGGTGAACTTCTCAACGACGGATTTTACTGCGTCGTCGCCCTCAGACAGATCCACGATGAACATGGTCTCGTACGATGCGATTCTTCTTTCCATTTTTATACCTCCTTGTGGACATAAGACCGCCGCCGACTGTTTTGCGGCGGTAAGGAGAAACGAACATTTCTCAAATAACAATTATACCACGGCGATTGCGCTTTGTCAAGCGCTTTTTTACTTTTTATTCATTTTTCATTCTGTGTTTCATCTTCCGGAGAAGAGGAATGGCGGCGAGCGCAAGAAGATTCGCGGAAAGGATAATTATCAGCATGGCAGGATACCGGCTGTCTCCCTTCGGAGCAAAATAATAAACCGATATTTCGGAAAGCACCGCCGCAAGGTTGAAAAATGAAAAAACCGTCCCGGCGTTAAGACCGTCTTTTATCTCATTCGGATATTTTTTCCGGCATAACTGCTTTTTTATCATTGATGAAGCAAACGCCGCGGTTAAAAGAACCGAGAGAAAAATAACTCTATCCGTCGTCATCTCAGAGACCGACGAAGATTCAAATAATCTGAATCTGCGAGGAAGAAAAATAAGAGCAAGCCCGCAGACTCCGCCGAGACCGGAGATCACGAACGCGCCGCAGGTCAGAAAATCAGTGAGAGCGCAAAAGCCGATTTGTCAACATTAAATTTCCAAAAACATAAAAATCAGCCCCGACGTCGGGGCTGAGATTAAGTGTATGAAAGGGAGCGGTTCAGAATGTTCCGTGGATGACCTCGTTCTTTTCGGCTGACTCGAAGGCGGCCTCCATTATCTTCATCACGCGGCGGAGCTGCGCGTGGGTAATGAGCTGCGGCTCGATGCCGTCCATCGCCTTTACCACGTTACGGTAGAAATCGTGGACGTCGGATTCCGGCATCGGTATCACGAGATTTTCTATGGTTTCCTTCGTGCGGGGAGCCATCGTTTTTGTTATTCCCGTCTGGGCCCTGATGGGCGCTGCGTCGCGCTCTTCTTCAAGCCGCATGACCGTCACGTCCATCGGATCGTTCCAGTCCTTTATCTCGGCGGTCCCGTCCTCCCCGCGGACGTAGAAGCGGGGCAGGTTGATGTAGTTGCAGGTCCCGACCTCTACGGTGTAGACGACGCCGCTCACAAAGGTCATCACAATGTGACATCCGTCGTCCACTTCGCTGTTTTTAATGTGATCGAGCCGCGCGTAGACCGAGGTAACGTCTTCGGGGAAAGCAAACAGCGCCTGGTCTATCAGGTGAACGCCCCAGTCGAGGACCATGCCTCCGCCGTGAGCTTTTTCTTTGCGCCAGTCGCCGGGGATGCCGCGGCTACCGTGCACCCTTGATTCGACGGATAATATCTTTCCTATCGTGCCGTTTTTGATAAGATCTTTTACCGCAAGGATATCGGTGTCCCAGCGTCTGTTCTGATGGACCGTGAAGAGCGAGCCGGTCCTTTCGGACGCGGCGATCATTTCATCAAGCTCGTAAGAATTCAGAGCGACCGGCTTTTCACATATTACCGCCTTGCCGTGTTCGAGCGCCTTTACGGTTATATCTTTGTGGCAGTCGTTCGGTACGGCTATCGTGACAAGGTCCACTTCTGGATCGCTTAGAAGCGCCTCGAGCGAGGGATATGTTATCTCGCCGGGGGACAGCGGACGGACGTTATACTGCTCCGGGTTTATGTCGTATACTCCGCGGAGTTTTACGACGTCGCTCTGTCTCGCCATTATGGCGTGCCATCCGCCCATGCCGCCGTAGCCGATTATTGCAAGATTCTTCTTTTTCATATAAGGAACACGCTCCTGTCGAAAAGATTGTCTTAATTGAGGGGCAGATATTCAGGCCCAGCTCATAGTCCCGGGTTTGGGCTCGTTTATGATCACGCCGCGGAGAAAATCGATTGCTTTTTTAAGCCCTTCGTCAAGGGACATCAGACTGTCCTCATGCTCGATCGACATGACCTTGTCGTAGCCGACGAGACGGAGAGCCGAGACCATATCGCGCCAGTAGCTTTCCGAATTGCCGTATCCGCAGGAACGGAAAATCCACGAACGGTGCAGTTCATCGCCGTAATGCTTGGTGTCGAGGACACCGAACTTTGCGGTGTTGTATTTGTCTATCTTAGTGTCCTTCGCGTGGAAATGATAGATGGAGTCGCCGAGCTCGCGGATCGCGGCGGCCGGCTCGATCCCCTGCCATATGAGGTGGGACGGGTCGAAGTTTACTCCGATGACCTTGCCGATCTCCTTTCTTATGCGGAGGGCGGTCTCGGGGTTGTAAACGCAGAAACCGGGGTGCATCTCAAAAGCTATCTTGGTTACGCCGTGAGAGAGCGCGAAATCAGACGCCTCGCGCCAGTAGGGAAGGAGAACGTCGTTCCACTGCCAGTTAAGGACGGTGAGAAAATCGTCCGGCCACGGACAGGTGACCCAGTTCGGATATTTTGAGTTCTCGCTGTCGCCCGGGCAGCCGGAGAATCCGACTACGGTGTCGATCTCGAGCATCTCGGCGAGAAGGACCGCCTGCCTGAAATCGTGATCAAAGGATTTCGCGATATCCTTGTCGGGATGGACGGGATTTCCGTGTACCGAAAGGGCGCAAATATCGATGTCGTAGGTGTTGAAGGTCTCGCGGAATTTGTAAAATTCCGTTTTGTCGCTGAGAAGCACGTCCGGGTCACACTGGTTTTTCCCGGGATATCCGCCCGCTCCGATCTCGACGGTGTCGATACCGAGTTTTTTCATGACGTCGAGCGTTTCCGCGAGCGTCTTGTCGCCGTAAAGATTTGCAAATACTGATAGTTTCATGTTGTTTCTCCGTTCACGTTTTCATCGGTGACCTCTTCGGTCACGTCTTTTTCGGTTATTGATTCGGTCTCGTCCCCGTCGCTTACGGGTTCAGAAAGTTCTGATCCGGTCGCCGGCCGGCTCTTTCTGCTGAGAGAATACAGAGCGACCCCGAGACCCGCAACGGCAAGCGTAAGCTCATGCGGGCGGACGGCAAAGACGAGAAGTTCGGGAATAACGTCGCCGCCGATCCTCGATATACCGGAGCAAACGGCGGTAATCAGCGAGTCGATAACGAGCGAAAGCGCCACGCTGCCCGTCGTGACGAGCACGGCCCGCGTCGTAAAGAAATAACTTTTGGTGCACTGTGACAGACGGGTTTTCATTTCCGCCGCCGAATAAAGCATGATTCCGACCGGAATGAACTGACATACCACCTTGATGGGGTCGTTTATTGCCCTTGCCGTCGAAAGATAGTGGTATAGCGTCATGAAAATGCCCCAGATCGACGGAAACGGCGCGCAGAAGCGGATAAGTTTCGACGACTGATTGCGGCTGAGACACACCGCGGCGAAATAAAGCGCCGACGGGACGGACAGGGCGAGCGTAATCGCGGCTATCGCGCGGTTGCCGCCGTCCGGCGCTTTCAGCATAGTGAGTATCGAGCTCGCTATAATAAAGCAAGACGCGAGCGCAGCCGCTTCGGAACCGCGCCGGGAGGTGTCGCCGAGCAGATCGCTCTCCTCAGTATTGCCTTTTCCGCTGAAAAAAACGGGCATCAGCGAAAGGATGACGCATACTATGCACGCCGCCACGGCAAACCCGGACAGCATTCCGCGCCCGAAAACGCCGGGCGACGCGTCGTAGTCAAGCCGCCAGGTGAGCGACCAGAGGACGACGTTCACGCCGGCCGCCGCCATAAGCGCGGCAAACCAGATTTTTTTTAGTTTTTCGGAAACTTTCATATTTATCTTTTATCTCTTTTCCCCGTGCCGGTCAGTTCTGACGTCTGACCGAAACGTATTCGTCGTAATACCTGTAAGACGGGCATCCCCGCCGTGAAAAAACGGCGGCGCTCATTTCGTCCTCGTCGAGGCCCGCGTGACAGACGTCTTCTTCGAATTCCTCGTCGTAGTAAAAGTACATGCAGGTTTCGCAGTCGCCGAACCGGCGCACGTCGTTCTCGCTTTTACCGCTTTTCTTTTTCTTAACGTCCTTACTGTTCTCTGACGTCCGATTCATAAGAAACCAGTCTGTCTCCTTCGTAACTGAGTCTGAGAATAAACGGGGGAACGTCTTTTTTCAGGTATCCGAGAAAGACGCGGTCCCCTTCCCACAGGTTGAGCGAGCCGATCCCGTCCTCGGGGATCCAGCGGAGTACTCCTTCGTCGCACTCCGGGAGCTCTGTTCGGTCGGTCTCGGCAGTAAACAGAAACATCTGCTCGGTCGGGGCGGAGTCGGAGACAAAGGTGACGACCCCGCGGAACCGCGGGTTTTCTATCTCGATCCCGGTCTCCTCGGATATCTCGCGTTTTACGCAATCGAGGGGCGATTCTCCGTCCTCGATATGCCCTCCGACGCCGATCCATTTTCCGTCGTTGACGTCATGCCCGCCGTCCTTGTTCCGGCAGCGGTGAAGCATCAGATATCGTCCGCCGTTCTTAATGTAGCAGAGCGTGGTGCAGATCATTTGTCCTTCCAGGGATGGAGAAGATTGATCTCGTCCGTTACCTTCAGCCCGAAAGATTTCGCGAACTCGCAGGTGCTTTCAAAATAATCGCGGTTGAACATCTCCGGCTGGTGCGCGTCGACCCCCACAACGAGGGTGTTTCCGACCTTGCCGGCGATCCTGAAAAATCTTTCGGACGGATAATGCCTTTTTGTAACGTATCCGAGCAGATTTATCTCGAGCGGGATGTCGAGATCGCGCGCGGTCTCGCACAGATCGGACATTTCGGCGTCGTATTCCTCGTCGCTTATTCCCTCGGCGTGGTAAATATCGGGATGCGCGAGGTAACTGAAGCATCCGGTTTCAAGGCCTTCGGAAACAGTCCTGACGTATGAACGGAGGGTGTGTACCGGGTGGCCGAAAGCGATGAACTCGTAGGTCAGTCCGTCGGGATAGGGAAGACAGTGCTGACCCATTATCATATAGTCTATATCAAAATCCCGGCAGATCCCGTAAAGCCCGTCGAAAATATGAGGCAGATACTCGGCCTCAAATCCGCAGAGCACTTTCAGCCTGTCGGAATACTCATCGGCGACGTTTCTGACGGCCTCGACGTATCCCGGGATCTCGGGGATTTTCATCCTCATCCCGAGGATGTTTCCCTGTTCCATATCAAGGACCTGAGGCGAATGATCGGCAAATCCGAGTATCCTGATGCCGGCCGCGAGGGCGGCGTCGGCCATTTCTTTTTCGGTTCCCGTCGCGTGTCCGCAGCGCGGTGTATGAGTGTGATAATTTGCGTAATACATAAGTTGTCCGTCCGTTCTGAATCAACCCATATTATACCGCATTCGGTAAGCAAAGTCAACCGGAAAAATGCTTTTCCGGTTGACCTTAACGTGCTGTTTTTTTATCTTTTGAGTATCCCCGTTCCGCTTGCGAACGCGCCTCCGTTAAGACAGGCTTTTTTCACTTTCGCGGCAAACGACGAACAGGCGGGGAACAATCGCAGATTTTCCCGCGTCGCATCGGCGCGGAATACGAACCTCAGGAGGCAATCCGACGGCTCGGTCCCGACAAGGTCGAAAAGACCGGCGAAGGCGAGGATGTTGGAGTCTTTCGGGAGAAGTCCGGAAAGCCCCGGATCGAGAAGCCATGACCGGCACGTAAAAGGCGCGCCGGAATGTTCCGGGAAATAATCATTTATAAAATCTTCGGCGTCGGAAACCGAGCGAAGGCATTCGTCAGTCATAAGCGGAGAGCCCGGCGGTATATGAACGGCGACGATCTTCTGCCCGCGCCTCAGACCTTTTTCGGGAGCGTCGAAGTCCGCCTCGTCGAGACAGAACTGAAGCCTTCCGATACGGAACAGGCGCATATCAAATATCCGCTTCAGCCACGGAAGCTCGGAAAGGCACAGATACCCTCTGACGAAAGTCCATTCGGAAGCCCAGCGCAGGACGTCCGACAGCGTGTCGAGGAAAACGCCGTCGCCTATCCCCTTTTCCGCGTATTTTTTGTGCAGTTCCTCACACATATAAAGCACGGAGAGCAGATCGCGGCGGCCGTCACCGCCCCGCCAGTCGTAGCGGTCAATCGAAATCGCGTCGGAGATCCTGATCTCCCTCAGCGCTTTTTCGAATTCGGCGTCATACCGCCCGGGGAACCCGAGCAGACCGTAGTATTTTCTGATGATCCCTTCGACGTAGCCGTCGTCTTTCGGGAGGATCCCGCTTTCGGGTTTCAGACCGATAAATCTCATGAGAGAATCGCCGTACAGCCCGGCGCGAAGGTATTCGCCGACGCCGAGCTCGTCGAGGATTTTCCCGTCTGTGGCGATGAGCTCCGAAGCGTACTCCGGCGAATAACCGTCCGCCGAAGAGTCGGTGCCGAACATTACGCTGCGGCTGACGTCATAAATCCCGTAAAGCTTCGAAAGGAGGTCTTTCCTGTATATCTCCGGAGTTCCCGGCGTGACGTCGAGGAACATGTCGGCCGTATCCTGTCCCGAACGTCGGGCGGCGAGAAATTTGCCGTAAAGAGCGATGCAGTCGTCAATCCACGGCCATGAGCAGTGCGCCAGACAGAAGCGCAGCCCCTTTATCGGGAGGAGCGCCTCCCAGTTCTGCGGCCGGTTGTAGTCCGAGCTGACTTTTCCGTCCCACAGTATTCCCGTGTGGAAAAGGACGGGTTTTCCGAGCTCTGCCGCGCGGCGCATGACGGCAAGCGGCTTTTCCTCGTAAACGTAAAAATCGTTGCAGATGATTTTGAAGCCGAAAACGCCTTCCCGCGCGGCTTCATTCATTTTTTCAAGGACGTTTTCCTCGTACGGATGTATCCAAAGAAAAGGAAACAGACGGTCTGTCCGGCCGTCGGTCAGCCGGTGAAGTTCGGCCATTCGCTCTCCGAAGGACGTTCCCGCTGAGTCCGAGTACTCTTTCGGACAGTTTGAAAAAACGATCCCGCCGTATACTCCGGCCTCCTCCATTTTACGCAGAAGCCGGTCCGGATCCGTCGCGCCGTTCCACGAATGAACGTGACAGTCATAGATTCTGAAGTTCATGATTACTCCGCAAATAAAAGTCCGGGCGTGCCGCGCGACACGCCTCGGAGTCTTTTTACTGTTTTTCGGTTTCCTCGTCGCCGTAAATGCCCTTTATGGACGAGCGGAGGATAGTCAGTTTCGATTTGTCGTTTCCGGTCTCGATCATGACCTTGTCGTCTCTCGCGATGACGACGGTGCCGATGATTCCGCCGATCGTGACGATTTCATCGCCGACCGTGATGTTGTTTCTCATCTCGGCGATTTTCTGTTCCTTTTTCTTCTGCGGGCGCACGAGGAAAACGTAGTAAAGCACGATCATGAGAACGAGGACGCCGATCATCACGAGACTCATGATGTTGGAGCCCGCCTGCGCCGTGCCCGAAAGTACGATATTCATGTAAAGTCTCCTTTGAGTTTTGGATATTATACCGCAAAATCCGGCGCAATGCAAGCCCCGGAGGAAAAAAATCGTACCGGAAAACTGGCACTCACGGGAAAAAAATATTTTTTTCACAAAAAAACTATTGACAAAAAACCGTTTCCGTGGTAAATTATTATGCGTGGTTGGCACTCCGACGGTCAGAGTGCTAAAAATCGGGAGGTGAAGAGCATGGACGGCTCCGGTCTTAATGAGAGAAAAAAGCTCATACTGAAGGCAATTATCGAAGCGCACGTCAAATGCGGCGGGCCGGTCGGATCAAAGACCCTCACGGCAAGCGACATGATCTCGCTCTCGCCCGCGACGATAAGAAACGAGATGGCCGAGCTCGAGCAGATGGGTTATCTCGAACAGCCGCATACGTCGGCGGGGCGGGTGCCCTCCGAAACGGGATACCGGTTCTACGTCGACACGCTGATGCAGAAATACCGCATGTCGGCAATAGAGCTCGCACGGCTAAACGCGCTCGCGAAATCCCGGCTCGCCGAGCTCGACAAACTGCTCGACGCCGCGACCAAGCTCGCCTCGTCGCTCACTAATTATTCGGCGCTCGCGGTAAGACCGCAGAACGCAGGCGGGCGTATCGACAGCTTCCGTCTCGTTCCGCTTTCCGACGGTTCGATCATGCTCATCGCTGTCTCAAACGGGGCGGTCAAAACGAAACAGTTCATGCTTTCGGAGCAGGTCGCGCCCGAAATAATCGAGAAGCTTGAAAAAATCCTGAACGACAACCTCACGGGAAAGACGTCCGAGGAGGTCACGATGCCGCTCGTCATGCAGATGGAACGCGATTTCGGATACGACGATTCGCTCCTGCAGGTCGCCGTCAAGGCGGTCTGCGAGTTCCTCGACGATATGCGCGGCGGCGAAGTGCGGCTCTCGGGAGTAAATCATCTCCTCGAATATCCCGAGTATTCCGACATAAGCCGTTTCAAGGATCTCCTTTCGGTCCTTGAAGATAAGCGCGACATCATAAAACTCGTCGACGACGTAAACGACAGGGACGAGGAGGCGCAGGTCATAATCGGATCGGAAAGCGACGTCGCCGAAATGAAGGATTCGTCGATCATCTTCCGCAAGATCAGAAAAAACGGAAAGGTCGTCGGCGCGATCGGTATTCTCGGACCGAGAAGAATGGATTATTCGAAAGCCATATCTACCGTGGACTATATCGTCGAAAATCTTGAACATCTGCTCTCTGCCCCCGGTCAGGGCGACGGATCGTAGGTCGTATCGTAAAGGAGGAGATAACCTTAATGAGCGAAAAGAATGAAAAAAACGAAAAGCACGTAAAAAAGAGAAAGCCGGAAGAGGCGGAAGACACCGCGTCCCGCGAGGAGACCGAAGCGGGACCGGAACAGCCGGAAGAACCCGTAATGGAATCCGCCGGATCTCCGGATGACGGAGAACTCAAAAAAGCGGTCGAGGCTCTCAATGAGCTGAACGACAGATATACCCGGATGCTTGCCGAGTACGATAATTTCAGAAAGCGCGCACAGAAGGAGCGCGAAGGAATTTACACCGACGCTTACGCCGACGTGCTCGCGGCTCTGCTTCCCGTAAAGGACAGTCTTGAAATGGCGATGGCGTATGCCGACGACAGCAAGCTTTCGCAGGGCGTCACGCTGACTCTCAATAAGTTCAGCGAGATACTGAAAAAACTCGGAGTTGAGGAGTTCGGCGAAAAGGGAGAGCCCTTTGACCCGAATCTTCATAACGCCGTCCTCCACGTTGAGGACGAAACACTCGGGGAGAACGTCATTGCGGACGTGCTTCTCAAGGGGTATAAAAAAGGCGACAGGATCCTTCGCTATGCGATGGTAAAAGCCGCAAATTAAAATCAGCAGAGACAATTACTGTAAATCAGGAGGATAAATATCATGGAAAAAATCATCGGAATCGATCTCGGTACTACAAATTCCTGCGTAGCGGTTTATGAGGGCGGCGAGCCCGTCGTCATCCCGAATCCCGAGGGCGCGCGCACGACCCCGTCGGTCGTGGCGTTCACAAAGACCGGCGAAAGGATAGTCGGTCAGGTTGCAAAGCGTCAGGCGATAACCAATCCCGATAAGACCGTCATGTCGATAAAACGCCGCATGGGCTCTGACTATAAAGTTGAGATAGAAGGAAAGAGATATACTCCTCAGGAGATCTCCGCAATGATCCTTCAGAAGCTCAAATCAGATGCCGAGGCATATCTCGGACAGAAGGTGAACAAGGCGGTTATCACCGTCCCCGCTTACTTCTCCGACGCTCAGCGTCAGGCGACGAAGGACGCCGGCAAGATCGCCGGACTTGAAGTCATGAGAATAATCAACGAGCCGACGGCCGCCGCGCTCGCCTACGGAATGGACAAGGAAAACGATCAGAAGATCATGGTCTTCGACCTCGGCGGCGGAACGTTCGACGTTTCGATACTCGAGATCTCGGACGGCGTGTTCGAGGTCCTCGCGACGAACGGCGACACGCACCTCGGCGGCGACGATTTTGACCAGCGCGTGATAGACTGGATGGCCGACAAATTCAAGGCGGAAAACGGCGTTGACCTGAGAAACGACAAGATGGTTCTTCAGAGACTCAAGGACGCCGCCGAGAAGGCGAAGATCGAGCTCTCCGGAATGACCAGCACGAACATCAATCTGCCGTTTATCACGGCGACGGCGGCCGGTCCGCTCCATTTCGACGCCACGCTGACAAGGGCGGAGTTCGACCGCATCACGGCCGATCTCGTTGACCGCTGCATGGGACCGACGAAGAAGGCGCTCGCCGACGCCGGCCTCAGCGTTTCGCAGATCGACAGGGTTCTGCTCGTCGGCGGTTCGACAAGGATCCCGGCGGTTCAGGAGGCGGTCCGCAAATTCATCGGCAAGGATCCCTTCAAGGGCATCAATCCCGACGAATGCGTGGCGATCGGCGCCGCCATTCAGGCGGGCGTCCTCGGCGGCGACGTCAAGGATCTGCTCCTGCTCGACGTGACTCCGCTTTCCCTCGGCATCGAGACGCTCGGCGGCGTATGCACCCGCATAATAGAGCGCAACACAACGATACCGGTAAAGAGATCGCAGATATTCAGCACCGCGTCTGACGGTCAGACTTCGGTTCAGATCCACGTGCTTCAGGGCGAGCGCGAGATGGCCGCGGGCAACACGACCCTCGGAGTATTCAATCTCGACGGAATCGTTCCGGCGGCGCGCGGGGTCCCGCAGATTGAGGTCACCTTCGATATAGACGCAAACGGCATCGTCAACGTTTCGGCGCTCGACAAAGGCACCGGAAAGGAACAGCACATCACGATAACCAGCTCGACGAACATGAGCAAGGAGGATATCGACAGGGCAGTAAAGGACGCCGAAAAGTTTGCCGAGGAAGACAAGAAGCAGAAAGAGGCGGTTGACGTGAAGAACCGCGCCGACTCGCTCGTCTTCCAGAGCGAAAAGACGCTCGGAGAGCTCGGCGACAAGCTCGATCAGGGCGAAAAATCCGAGATCCAGGGCGCTATCGACAAGCTGAAGGAAACGATAAAGTCCGGCAGCACGGATCAGATCAAGGCCGATACCGAGGCGCTTGAAAAGGCGTTCTACAAGATCTCCGAGAAGATCTATCAGCAGAACAATCCGGGTCAGGGACAGGCCGGACAGACAGATTTCGGAGGCGGCCAGACCGGCGGAAACGACAACGGCGGCGAAGGATACTACAACGCGGAATACGAGGACAAAACCTGATCCCGCAAAGTGAATTACGCAGGGGGACGGAGCTCGGCTCCGTCCGCTTGCTTTGAAAACGGACGCGTAACATGGCGGAAAAAAGAGATTATTACGAGGTCCTCGGGCTCTCAAAAGGAGCCGGAGAGGACGAAATAAAAAAGGCGTACAGGACGCTCGCCAAAAAATATCATCCGGATATGAATCCCGGCGACAAGGCCGCGGAGGAGAAATTCAAGGAAGTCAACGAGGCCTACGCCGTTCTTTCGGATCCCGAAAAGAAAAGCAAATACGATCAGTTCGGTCATGCTGCCTTCGACGGGACCGGCGGAGCCGGAGGAGGGGGCGGCTTCGGCGGCTTTGATTTCAGCGGCTTCGGCGGCTTCGGAGACATTTTCAGCGATTTTTTCGGGGGCGGATTTTCATCCGCTTCGAGAAACCGCAACGCGCCGCAGCAGGGGGACGACCTCGAATACCGTCTCACTCTCACTTTTGAGGAGGCGGCCTTCGGATGCAAAAAGGACGTTTCGTACAAACGGATCACAAAATGCCCGAGCTGCAACGGGACGGGGTCGCAGGACGGCAAAAAGGAAAATTGCTCCGCCTGCGGCGGTACGGGTCAGACGAGAAAGCGCGTCCGCACCGTCCTCGGAGTCATGGATCAGACCGGACCCTGCGAGGCCTGCGGCGGTACGGGCAGCATAATCAAAAATCCCTGCCGTAACTGCAACGGGAAGGCGTTCGTCAGGATAAACGAAACGACGTCGGTCACAATTCCGGCTGGGTGCGACAACGGAGACACGCTTCGCGTGGCCGGGCACGGCAACGACGGACGAAACGGCGGCCCGGCCGGGGACCTGTATATCAGAATAAGCGTAAGACCGCATCAGTTCTTCGAACGTGAAGGCAACAATCTTTACTGCGAGATACCGGTGACGTTCGTCGAGGCGGCGCTCGGCGCCGAGATTGACGTTCCCACGCTCAGGGAAAGCGTGAAATTCCGCATCCCCGAGGGGACGCAGACCGGGACTGAGTTCACCGTGAGAGGGCAGGGCATAACGTCCGCACGCACGGGACGTACGGGCGATCTTATATTCACGGCCGTCATCGAGACGCCGAAGGGTCTGACTGACAGGCAGAAGCAGCTACTCCGCGAATTCGCCGATTCGACGGGCCAGAAGAATTACGCGAAAAAGCAGTCTTTCTTCAAAAAATTCAGAAAGTAAAACGGTGATTTTCCATGAGTCAGTGGACACAGCTTCGCGTGGGATGCGGGTCGAAGGATCTTGACACGGTCTGCGCGGTACTCAGCGTTATAGACAGCGGTCTGATGATAGAGGACGCCGCTGTGGTCGACGAGGTTGAATCCTGTTACGGAGAGCTCATCGACGAAAAGATACTGAACGCCGACCGCTCGGTCGCCGCCGCATCCATTTACGTTCCGGCGGAAAAAAGCGTTGAGGACGCCGTCGCCTTCGTTGAGGCGCGGCTCGCCGGCGTCCCGCACGATATAAAGCTTATCGGGATGGATGAGGAGGACTGGGCGAACTCGTGGAAGCAGTACTATAAACCCGTGAGGATCGGCAGACGTCTCATAGTCGTCCCGACCTGGGAAAAATACGACGCAATTCCTGGCGACGTCGTGATCAGTATGGATCCCGGCATGGCCTTCGGCACGGGAACTCACGAAACCACCCGGCTCTGCGCCTCTCTGCTTGAAGATATGATGAAACCGGGAGACGCCGTGCTCGATATAGGTACTGGAAGCGGAATCCTCGCTGTATGCGCGTCAAAGCTCGGCGCCGCCTGCGTGACGGCAACTGATATTGACCCCGTCGCCGTGAGGGTCGCGCGGGAGAACATAGCCGAAAACGGATGCGGCAACGTCACGTGCACGGTGTCAGATCTCCTGAAGGCCGTTGAAGGAAAATATGATTTTATCTGCGCGAACATCGTCGCCGATATCGTCGTCCGGCTGGCTCCCGACGTGCCGCGCGTGATGAAGGACGGCGGGCTTATCGCCGTTTCGGGAATAATAGACACACAGCGCGACCGGGTCGCAGACGCCCTGACCGCGGCGGGACTTACCCTTCGCGCCGTTCGCACGGAAAACGACTGGGTCGCGATGCTTTTCGGGAAATAATCCCGCAAAACGCGTTGCCGGGCCGAAAAAAACGGCGGAAACCGAAAAAAACTATTGACAATCCGTGACGGATTATGTATAATTTAGGTACGACCAGTCTCGTAAAAAAACCGAACGAAAGTGAGAAAAAACCATGGCATTCTGTCAAAAATGCGGCGCTCAGATCGACGACAACGCTCCGTTCTGCCCTTCCTGCGGCGCTCCCACAAACGCTGCCGCCCCCGTTGCGGCCGTCAACCCCGGTGATCATACCGCCGAGTACGATCCCGCCGATATTTCGGCAAACAAAGTTAAGGCGATGCTCTGCTACCTTATGGGTATCGTAGGCGTTATCCTCGCCGCTCTTACCGGAACGAAGTCCGACTACGTTGACTTCCACGTAAGAGAGGTCCTCAAGATCACCGTCCTCGAGATCCTCGTCGGATTTATCTCCGCGGTCCTCGTATGGACGTTCATCGTTCCGATCGCCGGC